>Ga0208783_10000336_pt1 | contig 29156 bp, 28 predicted proteins | sample DEB19_08_DNA_2_FD_184529 | JGI IMG/M metagenome (GOLD analysis project Ga0208783, IMG submission 184529) | Aqueous microbial communities from the Delaware River and Bay under freshwater to marine salinity gradient to study organic matter... | ecosystem: Environmental > Aquatic > Marine >...
CGCCGGCGACCGCCTGGATGCGCGGCCCGCCCGCGGAATTCGCGAAGCTCACGGCAAGGTCTGCCACCTCGAGGATCGGCTTCGTGCGCGCGGGCGCGGGAGTCGGACTGGTCGCGGCTTCCATCAGTGGGCCGCCTTTCGCAGCTTCGGGTCGATCGCGTCGCGCATGGCCTCGCCAAGCATGTTGTAGCTGAGCACGGTGAAGAAGATCGCGAATCCGGGGAACACGGCGAGCCACCAGACGAAGGTGCCCGTGGTGCCGGTCGCGCTCGAGAGGAGCTTGCCCCACGACGCCTGTCCGTCGGGGCCAAGGCCGAGGTACGACAGCGTCGCCTCGGCGATGATCGCTGCGGCGACCGCGAACGACGCGTCGACGAGCACCGGCGTCACGCCGTTCGGCAGCATGTGGCGGAACAGCACGCTCCGCAGCGGAAGCCCCGCCGCCTGCGCGCCCTGCACGAAATCCTGCCGGCGCAGCTTCAGGAACTCCGCGCGGGTGAAGCGCGCGGCGCCCGTCCACGACACGCAGCCGATGATCGCCATCATCACATAGGTGTTGCGCGGCAGCACCGCCGCGGCAACGATCAGCAGGAACAGCACGGGAATCGCCATGAAGATCTCGACCACGCGGAAGAGCAGCAGGTCGACCCATCCGCCGAAGTAGCCCATGAGCGCGCCGATCGTGACGCCGATCAGGAGCGCGATGCCCGTCGACACGAGGCCGATCGAGATCGAGAGCCTGCACGCCCACAGCATCTGCGAGAGGACATCCTTGCCGAGCGCATCGGTGCCGAGCAGCACGACGCGTTCGCCGAGCGGCGTGTCGCGCGTGCCCTCCGCAGCGTCGCCGAGGCGCGTGAGCGGACGCAGCGTGTACGAATCCGAACGGCCGTACGCGGGCGAGAACGGCACCAGCGTGTAGGCCATCTCGTACTCGCCCGACGCTTCCTGGCGGTCGTAGAGCTCGAAGTCGACCAGCCGCTCGTTCCAGCGCGACGCGCTCGAGGTGCACGCGACGATCGCGGCAAGCAGCACAGCGCCCAGCCGCACCGACGACCGACCAGCGACCAACGCCGCGCCAAGCGCCAGCAGCGCGGCGACCGACGCCGACGCGACCCACGGGAACCACTCCGAGCGCCCGAGCTCGCGCATCCACATCGCGCTGGAGTTGTCGCGGCTCACCGACGAGATCACGCCCGCGATCACGATGGTGAAGCCCGCCTGCAGCGCGATGAGCAACAGCAGCCCAAGCCGCGAGGACCGCAGCGGCATGCCGATCCTCTCGGCGATGCGCGCGGGCAGGAACGCGAACGGCAGGCCGACGAGCGCACCTGCAAGGAGCGCGATGTCGACGCTCGTGAGGTTCTGCCAGAGCGGCGAGTCCCACGCACCCGTCTTCAGGTTCTTCCGCCAGATCGGATGCGCGTTCGCGACCACGGGCCCGAGCACCGCGAACAGCGCGACCATCGAGATCCACGCCAGCGCCACGCGCGCGCCGAAGCGGCCGACCACGCGGTCCCACGCGTCGGCCCAGAAGCCCTTCGCCTGCACGGCGCCCACGCCGCGCATCGCGTCGATGCCGCTGATCGCGCGCGGCTCCTCCGCACCGGTCCGCTTCGCATCACTCATAGCTCACCCGCGGATCCGCGACCGCATAGAGGATGTCGGCAAGAAGCAGCGCGGTGAGGTTCACGCACGCGATCATGAAGGTGTTGGCGAGGATCAGCTCGCGGTCGCGCTGGCTGATCGCGTCGAGGATGAGCGAGCCCATGCCGGGCACCGAGAAGATGCGCTCGATCACCACCGATCCCGCGAGCGTCGCGGGGAATACGGTCACGAACATGGTGATGAGCGGCAGCAGGCTGTTGCGGAAGACATGGTGGATCACCACGTCGCGGCGCGCCACGCCCTTCGCCTTCGCGGTGCGCACGTAGTCGGCGTTGAAGTTGTCGAGCATCGCCGCGCGCGTCTGCTTCGAAAGCACGGCGAAACCGCCGTACACGAGGCACGCCACCGGCAGCACGATGTGCCAGAGGACGTCGGTGATCCAGCCGATCTGCCACGAGCCGTCGGCCTGCACGCCGGGCAGGAAGGTCCACGCATCGGCGGCGCGATCATGCAGACCCGACACCGGGAACCACCCGAGGTACTCGTCGCTCGCGAGGTAGCCGACGGCAAGCACGCCCGCCCACACGGTCGGCACGGACCAGAGCGCCACATAGGTCGCGCCGGAGAACTTGTCGAACCACGAGCCCGCGCGTGCACTGGCGAGAATGCCCGACGGAATCGCCACGAGGTAGATGATGGGGAACGCGATCAGATTCAGGAGCAGCGTCACCGGCAGCGCATCGGAGATGAGGTCGCCGACGGGTCGGCTCTTCGAGAACGCAGTGCCGAGATCCGGCGTACCGACCCAGAGCGCGCCGGGGATCACCGGCAAGCCAGCCTCGGGAAACGGCAACTCGGCGAATGCCTTCGCCAGCACGGCGCGCTTCGCGGTGGCCTCGCTCCAGGTCGACGACATCTTCCCGAACGCGGCCTCTACCCCGGGCCATGCCTTGTTCGCGCGGTCGGCAGGCGTGTCTTCGACCCGCTCCACGACGATCTTGCCCTTTGCATCGAGACAGTCCTCGCGCCCGCCTGTCCGCGCGTACTCGACGAGCGCCGACTCGAACTCGCGCTTCGCACCGAGGTAGCGCGAGCGCGCCGCGAGCGCGTCGTTCGAGATCCTGCGGTACTCGCGCTGGCGCTCAACTTCGGCCGTCGCCTGCAGCACGGGGCCCTCGCCCGCAGCGGGGACCATCCCCAGCGTGAAGCCGCCCCACGCGGCCAGCGGCGGATCGGGAATCTCCTTCGGCGCCTGCAGTCGCTCGCCAGCGGGCGTGATCTGGTCGCGCGTGCCGAACTTCACCGGCGAAAGCCGGTGCAGCCATCGCACATACTGGACGAGCACGGGATCGTTCAAGCCGTAGCGGTCCTGCAGATACGCCTCGAGGATCGCGGCCTTCGAGGCATCCTGCTGCCCGCCCGCCGCAGACGCCGCGGCTCCGATGCCGCCCGGCGACAGCGCCAGCAACAGGAACACCACGAAGGTGATTCCGATCACCGTCGGCAGCATGAACAGGAGGCGCCGTGCGATGTAGTTGACCATCGATTACCCGGCCGCGGGCGCGGCCGCAGGCGCCGCGCGGAAGAACTCCCATGGCTCAAGTCCCGACTTGTGCATCTTGACATTGCCGATCGCCTTCTTCACGAAGCGCGCCCACGGCGCAACGCGGATGAAGGTGTACGGCTGCTCGTCGTGGATGATCGCCTGGAACTCCTGCCACGCCTGCCGACGCTTCTCAAAGTCGATGGTCAGGCGGATCGCGTCAATCGCCTTGTCGGCCGCGGGCGAGTTCCACTGCGCGAAGTTGTCGCCGCCTTCCTTGATCGACTCGGAGTGGAAGATCTGCCGCGGATCGCTCTCGGGCGAGCTCGCCGACCACGCCATCGTCAGCGCGTCGTAGCTCCGCGCCTTCATGATGTCCGACATCGCCGCCCAATCGATCGGCTTCACCTTCATCACGATGCCCACGCGCGCGTAGTGATCCTTGATGAAGGTCGAGATGCGCTCGGAGATCTCGTCGGAGCCGGGGCGGAGGAATTCGAACTCGAAGACATCGCCCGACTCATTCTCGAGGATGCCGTCGCCGTTGCGATCCTTCCAGCCCGCCTCGGCAAGCAGCGCCTTGCCGCGCTCGGGGTCGAACGGCCACGGCTTGATCTCGCTCGCGAACACGGGGCTCTCGGGGTTCACGGGGCCCTGCGACAGCATGCCCACGCCCTCCCAGATGTCCTTGATCATCCGCTCGCGGTCGAGGCACAAGGTCATCGCCTGCCGCACGCGCTTGTCCGCGAACGGCGTCTGCCGCCCTGCGTTCTTGCCCTCGTTCCAGCAGATGAACGAATAGCCCGAGCGCATGTTCACCCATCGCAGCGACTGGTTCTTCTCATCCCAGCCCGGCTCCTTCGTCTTCTTCACGAACTGCGGGCTCGTGGGCGTGATCATGTCGCCCTCGTCGGACTGATAGGCGGCCAGGCGCGAGGTGCTGTCGGCCACCACCTTGAAGCGCATCCGCTCGAGCGGCGGGCGCGGGCCGGAGTGGCTTTCGTTGCGCACGAGCACGAGGTCCTGGCCGGGCGCCCACTGATTCTCGACATCGAGGCGCTCGAGCTTGAACGGACCCGAGCCCATCAGCAGGCCTGTGCCGCTGTTGATCTGCGACGCCTGCAGCTTCGAATAGAAGTGCTTCGGCAGGATGTAGTTGCCCAGCGTGTACTCGAGGTTGAACGAGAGCGACTTGTTGAAGACGAACTCGACCGTCAGCGGGTCGATCACCTTGACATCCTCGATCTGGTCGAGGGTCGCGCGCACGCGCTCGGCCTCGATCGACGGGTTGAAGATGTAGTCGTCGAAGGTCCAGCGCACATCCTCGGCGGTCAGCGGCTCGCCGTCGGAGAAGCGCAGGCCGTCGCGCAGCCGCACGCGGATCCACATGCCGGCGGGATCCTGCTGCCACGCCGCCGCCAGCACGCCTCGGAACTTCAGCGTCCGCGGGTCGTACGCGCCCAGCGAGTCGCACACGCGGTCGATCACGCGGCGTCCGTAGACATCGCTGGCGATGTTCGGGGTGATCTTCGGCGGCTGGCCCTCGAAGATCTCGGTGAACTCGCCGCCTTCAGAGAAGCCGGGCTGCGACGCGGGGTCGCTCGCGAAGCCCCACGGCTCCTGCCATGCGATCGGCACGCCCGCGCGCGCCCACGACGCATCGCGCTGGCCAGGCTGGCGCGTTCCGCCCTCGCGCACGGGCGCGGAGGCGACCACGCCGCTCGCGAGCTTCTTCTCGATGGCGCCGAGCTTCTCGAGGATGTCGCGCTGGAGCACCCACTCGCGGTCGCGCTGGAGCATCGACATCCACACGAGGACCAGCACCGCGCCCGCGAGCACGATCTGGATGAAGTCCTTGAAGCCAAAACGGTTGTTCATGGGTGACCTGGCCCCTCGGGGGTTGACCGGGGGAGTCGCATCCTAACCGCAGGCGCGTGGGGTTCAGGCGACCTTGCGGCCGCGCATCGGATCAAATCGCTCGCGTAGTTCGTCCCCGAGGAAGTTCAGCGACACCAGCGTCAGCGCGATCGCCAGGCACGGGGCGACCAGCAGCCACCACCGGCTGTCGACGGTGTTCAGCTCGCCCAGGCCATCGGCAGCCATGTTGCCCCAACTCGGGAGCGGCTCGCGCACGCCGATCCCGAGGAACGAGAGGAAGCTCTCGGAGAGGATCGCTGCCGGCACCGCGAGCGCGGCATAGACCGCGATCGGCCCCACCAGATTGGGCAGCAGATGCGCGGTGAACTGTCGACGCGCGCCCACGCCGATCGCGCGGCAGGCCTCCATGAACGGCTTCGCGCGCAGCGACAGCACCTGCCCGCGGATCACCCGCGCCATCGTCAGCCAGCTCACGCCGCCGATCGCGACCAGCAGCGTGGCGATGTTGATCGCTTGGCGCGCGAAGGCCGAGAGGTCCGCGCCTTGGCGCTCGATCACGCCGTCCACCGCGACCGCAAGCAGCACGACGAGCAGGATCGACGGCAGGCCGAAGAGGATGTCGACCAGCCGCATGAGCACCGCATCGACACGGCCGCCGGCGGCGCCTGCGACCGAGCCGTACAGCGTGCCCACGATGACCGCGATCGCGGCGGCACTCAGTCCGACAAGAAGGCTGATGGAGCCGCCTGCGAGCAGGCGCGCGAAGACATCGCGCCCGAGGCGGTCGGTGCCGAGCATGCGACCTGGGATGTACTGGCCCGCCTGCTCGGCGGCGGAGATGCGGGCCGCATCGGCGTCGGAAAGCGATTCCCACGCGGGCGGCAGCAGGTTGAGCGAGAGATTCGAGGCCTCATAGCGCGTGAGCGTGGTGGCGCCGCTCTTGACCGAGCCCATCGACCACGGCAGCGTCGCGACGCACGCGAGAAGCACGAAGGCAAGCACCGCAGCCCCGATGCGACCTGCGCGTCCAAGCCGCGCGGATCCCATGGCGCGTGCGGGTGCTGGTGCTGCGGGCGAAGGCATCGCGCGGATGCTACTCGCGCGCGGCTCCACGCTGCTCGCGCCGGTTCTCGAGGCGCCTCATGACCTCCTGGGCAAGCTCGGTCCGCCTCGCGGCATCGGCCTCGACATCGGCGCGCAGCTTCTTCATGCGCTCCTCGAGCGCATCGAGCTCGCGGCGACGGGCCTCAAGCGTGGCCTCGACCTGCTTTGCGGCGGCGCCCTCGAGCGCCGACTTCGCGGCGGCGACTTCCTCCGGCTTCGCGTCGGAGCCGCCCCGCAGTTCGGCAAGCTTACCGAACAGCCGATCGCACTCGGCCTGCGCGCGCAGCTCCGCAACCTTCGCGTCGAACACCCTGGGCGCGCGCTCCTTCAGCGCCACCAACCCCAGCAAGCGACGCCCCGAAGTCCGCAACAGGGACTTCACCTGCGTGGCGTCCTGCTTGATGCGGTCCTCGATGAGATCGCCCCACTCGGGCGAGATCTCGCGCGCCACGGCGACCGCGCGGGCGAGATCCTCGTCGGTCAGCTCGCGCCGCCCGAAGGTGCCGGGAATGAGACCCTCGACCACGAGGCCCTCGATCATCGGGCGATCGCCGCCCTGCGCGTTCGGACCGAATCCACCTGCGCGCGGCCAATCGGGCGGAAGCGGCATCGAGCCGCGCCCTCCGCGGCCGGAACGCTCACCGCGCTCGCCGCGCTCGCGCGGCGCTCCGCCATCGTCCTGGGGAACGCCCTGCAGCGGAAGCGCCAGCGCACAGCATGAGATCGCCAGCGCGAGGATGGAGATGTTTCGCAACTTCATGGATGACCCTTCGGAAGCATGCGGTCAGCGGTAGGACTTCGGCGCAACGATCGCAGCGAACTCGCTGGAGAGATCGTCGTAGGTGAGTCCACCGCCGTCAAGAAGCGAGCCCGACTGGAAGAGCGGCGCGATGTCGGCCGCCAGCGACTCGTCGAGGTCGTGGTAGTGCATGGCAGGCTCATTCACCGAACCGGAAAGGGCGACCACGACCGCGGTCGCGGACTTCGCATCGCTCGCGAGCGCGGACTCGAGGTGCGCGGGCGCCAGTCTCACCGGAGCGGAAACGATCGGAGCAGGAACGGCAGGCGCAGGAACCGAAGTCGACGAACCGTCGACCAGCGTGCCCTCCGCAGGTGCGTCGCTGCGGAACGCGCGCACGGCGAAGAAGGTCGCCGCACCGATGCCGACCAGCACCGCGACGGCCGCGGCCACGCGCCACACGCGCGGCGAGGACCACCAGCTTGCGCGAACCGTCTCGATCCGCGCGATCACCACGGGCTCGTCCGAGCCGGCGATCGGCAGCTGCAGGTCGCTCATCGACGCGATGCGCTCGAGCGCCTCGTCGGACAGTGCCTCGCGCTGCCGGCGGCCGCGGGCATCGAGCATCGCGCCAAGCCAAACCATGTCCGAGGGCACATCCGCCGGCAGTTGGCCTGCCTTGGGATCGAGGTGGTCGGAGTCATCGGGCCGCGAGTTCATCGTGTCGCCTTCCTGCGTCCTGCCAAACGCACTGCACCATGCCCGATTGCCAAACGCGCGGCGATTCGGAGGCAAGATTCGGCCGGGCAGGCCCCGCCGGAGCCCCTCTCAGGTCGCGCGACCCGACCAATTCGAACCAAACCCGCGGTCATGCGTCCTCCCCACCGATGTCCTCGGCCTGGACACCGAGATCCTCGAGAATCGCACGCAGCTTCCGCAGCGCCCGGTGGTGGCGCGCCAGCAGCGTGCCGACGGGCTCCGAGTAGTAGTCTGATAACTCCTTGAAGCTCAACCCACCCGTATGCCGCAACTCGATGATCTCGCGGTCGGCCTCAGGCAGCTTCGCCATCGCCTTCGCGAGTTGCTGCGCCATCTCGTCGGCGGCGGCCGCGCTGCCCCGACCCGCGCGCGCGGGCACAGCCTGCAGCGGCTCCCCGTCCATCGCCTTCGCATGACGCGCCCGCCGACGCATCTCGTCGCGCAGGCGGTTCATCGCGATGCGGAACAGCCACGACTCGAAGCGCCCCGTCTCGATGTACTCGCCGATCTTCGCCGCCAGCGTGCAGAAGGTCGACTGCGCGATCTCCTCGGCCAGTTCGCTGTCGTGGCAATGGGCGCGCAAGAGGCCGAACAGCCGCGGCGCGAACTCCTGCACGATCGCGCGCCACGCCACCGAGTCACCGCCGGCGGCGCGCCGGAGCAGCGCCTGCAATTCGCGGGAGTCCGGTTGGTTCGATTCGCTCATGCGCGCGCCGGCAGGGTGAACGAGCGCCTGCGCGGCGCATTGCCGCCAGTACTGGCGGCGCCGTCATACAGGAAGGTCGTCGGATGGTTCCTCGACCACGCGCATGCGCGTCGGCGCGGCGAGGTTCCGCGGACGGTACTCGTCGGGCGGCGCAGCGTACGAACGGCTCCTGAAGCTCGTCGTCGAGCCGTCCCAGACGAGGTCGACGGTGCCGGTCGGACCGTTGCGCTGCTTGGCCAGGATGAGCTCTGCGGTTCCGACCTTGTCGGGGTTCTCGTCGGCCCAGTTGGCGTCGCCGCGGTGGTAGTAGTCCTCTCGGTGGAGCATCATCACCACGTCGGCGTCCTGCTCGATCGAGCCCGATTCGCGCAGGTCGCTCATGCGCGGACGATGGCCCTCGCGCTGCTCGGCGGCGCGGTTCAGCTGCGACAGGCAGAGGACGGGCACATCGAGCTCGCGCGCCATCGCCTTGATCCCGCGGGAGATCTCGCTGACCTCAAGCTGTCGGCTCTCCACGCGCGAGCCCGAGCTCATGAGCTGGAGGTAGTCGATGGCGATGAAGCCGATGCCGTAGCGCTCCTTCAGGCGGCGCGCCTTCGAGCGCATCGAGAGCAGCGAGAGGCCCGGCGTGTCGTCGATGAAGAGCGGAAGCTTCGAGATCTCGCCGCACGCGGTCATCAGCCGATGATGATCGTCGCTTCCCAGCATGTGTCGGCGGAGGCGCTGCGCATCGATGCCGCCCAGTGCGCACAGCATGCGCTGGATGAGCTGCTGCTTGCCCATCTCGAGGCTGAACATCACGCTCGCCACATTGTTCTGCGCGACCTGCTGCAGCAGGTTCAGCGCGAGCGCGGTCTTGCCCATCGAGGGACGCGCCGCGAGGATGATCATCTCACCCTTCTGCAGACCGTTGGTCATCTCGTCGAGCTGCGGGTAGCCCGAGCGCACGCCCATGAACCCGATGCCCTCGCTCTCGTCGATCATGCGCATCGTCTCGTGAACGAGCTCGCTGGCCGTCGAGACCACGCCGCCCTCGCGTTTCTGCGCTATGCGGAAGATCTTCTGCTCCGCGCTCTCGAGGAGGTTCTGCGCGGGGCTGCGCGCGGTGTGCACCTCCTCGAGGATCTCGCCCGCTGCCGAGATCAACTCGCGCATCGTCGCCTTCTCGCGCACGACCCGCGCCCAGTGCACCGCGTTCGCGGCGCTCGGGACGCCCTCGGCGAGCTGGACGATGTAGTCCAGTCCGCCCACGGCGTCGACCAGGCCGCGGTCGGTCAGGAGCTGGTTGAGCAGCACGATGTCGACGGTGGCGTTGCGGTCGTAGATCTCGACGATCGCGTCGTAGATGCGCGCATGGCGCGGCGACGAGAAGTCCTCGCCGTTGCGGACGACGGTGATCACGTCGCCAATGACCTTGGGATCCCAGATGATCGCGCCCAAGAGGCCCATCTCGGCCTCGACGGCAACGGGCGGCTCTGCGCCGAACAAGGCGGCGACATCGCGGCGCTGCGTCTCGGTCTGTCCGTCGCTGCGGCCGCGACGTCTTCCACGCCCGAAGCGGAAGTTGCCGTCGGAGGCGGGACCTTGTTCACCTGGGAAGGAATCGCTCACGCCGCGAGGGTAGCCGAGCATCCGACCCTCGGGCGGCGCGCGTCAGGATTCCCACAGCCCGCCCGATGCGTGCAAGCTTCCGCGCTGGACGAGACCACGCCTGAGGAGATCGGGTGGAAAAGCGAGGTGCGGGGCGCCGTTTCCAGCGCCCCGCACCTCGTCTGAGCTCGTTGTGGGCGGGAATCCCGCCCATCGACGGATCAGTCTTCTTCGGACTTGGTCCGCTGGATGACGACGGTTCCGTCGTCGAGCGACTGCTGCATCAGCCGGCCGACCTTGAACCGAACGCTCTTCCGCGGAGGCACTGCCACGCGCTCGAGCGTCTTGGGGTTCTGGGCGACTCGGCCGGCGCGCTCGCGGATCTCAAACACGCCGAAGTCGCGAAACTCCAGACGGTTGCCGCGGGCAAGCTCGCCAATGACATGATCCAGGAAACTCTGGACCGCGCGACGGACATCAGCTCGTGAGAGCTCGGTCTCCATCGCGACACGCTCGATGAGGTCTTTCTTCGTGGTGGTGGCCATCTCACACCTCGATCGACCCGATGGCTGCACGCAATGCGACTACACAAGTGCCATCCAGGTCTATGTTGGGGGTTGCAGGGAGTATGCCTGCGAATCTCGTCCGAAGTCGTGGGATTGCAGAACTTTGCGTCGAATAGCATTTCTCGGACTTTGGATGCGGCCACGCCACCCGTTTCTGACACTTACGACGGGGTCTTCCCTCTCGTTTCCGCGGTTCAGCCCCTGAACACTTGCTCCGACGCGCCCATGCGACAGGGTCGGGTCGGAGTTTCTCCGTGGACATTCGAAAGACCAGCATCGCCATCCTGAGCATCTGCGCCCCCGCACTGTGGCTGCTGGGCTGCAGTTCGACCGTGCCGCAGCGCGCTCCGGAGATGCCTGGCTTGGTCCGTTCCGGCGACCTCGACCTCGACACGGGCGCGGCCCGCAACGATGACCGGCTTGGGCTTGCGCGCGGGCAGGTGCTCCGCCAGACGATCCGCTCCACTTCGGCGACCTTTGACCGCCAGCGGATCATCGACGGGCGTCCGTTCAGCGACTACCGCCTCACGACGCGGACGATCGAATCGCTGCAGCCGAGATCGCCCTCGCTGCGACCCTGAACACAGCGGCGAGGACTGCGTCTTCGCCCGTGACGAACCGAATCGAGAGCTCAGGCACCACGACGGGCGTCCGCGGCATCTCACGCAGCTTGACCAGATCCTTTCGCGACATCACGATCGCCTCGGCGCCCGCGGCGGACGCCTTGGCATCGAGTTCCGTCGGCACGAAGGCGACATGATCGCCAAGTTCGAATCGCCGCTCGACTCGGGCCCCCGACCGCTCGACCATGCCGTGAAAGTGCTCCGGGTTTCCCAGTGCGCACGCGCTCAGCACGCGCTTGCCAGAGAGCCACGCGACCATCTCGGGGCGCTCGGCGCCGCCTTCATGCACCGACAGCGCGCTCCAGGCGTGCGCACATGCGGCGTCGTGCGGCAGCCCGCGCACGCGCGCGACCGTCGCAGCAGCAGCCTCGCGCCCAGCTTCGTCGTGCGCCTTGGTGACGACGACCAAGTCCGCGCGCGCGATGTTTCGCGCGGGCTCGCGCAGCCAGCCGTTCGGCAGCAGGTCTCCATCGAGCGCGGGCCGCGAAGCGTCGACGAGGACAATGTCGAGGTCGCGCGCGAGTCGGCGATGCTGGAATCCATCGTCGAGCACCACCACGCAGCGGGAAAGCTCGTCGGGATCGAATTGAGACAGCGCGGCGCGCAGCGCGACCACGCGGTCTGGGCGTGCCACCACGCGCGCCGCGGGAGCCGTGGTCGCGTACTCCCGCGCCTCATCGGACTCCTCCGGAGCCTCGGCACCGTAGCCTCGGGTCGCGATCACCGGCTTCGCGCCCGCACGCGCGAGCTCGCCGCACAGCCACGCCACGATCGGGCTCTTTCCCGTGCCGCCCGCGGAAAGGTTGCCCACCGAGATCACGGGCACGCGCACGCCGGCGACCTCGAGCCGCTGCACCCCCGCGCCGCCGTCGAAGCGTGCGTTGCGCCACGCGACGCCCGCGCCGTATGCGCGCGCCATCGCCCAGGTCACGGGCGCGACCCACCTCGGCAGCGGTCCGCGCGCGTCAGCCACTCGCGCCGCCCTTCCGCTTTCCGCCGAGCGTCTCGCGCCGCAGCTCGCGGTACTCGTGCAGCCCACGCCGCGCGGTCAGCATCAGGTCGACCACCGCGAGCACCAGGCTCGCGAGCACCAGCATGAGCACGCTCGCCCACGCGACCGCGAAGGCGGAGCGATCCTCGTGCGGATGCGCGAAGGTCAGCCCGCGCACGAGCGGCGCGAGCGACGCGATCACGAACAGCAGCGAGATGCGGCGGATCCACCGGCGCTCGCGCGGAACCTCGCTGCGCCCGAGCCGGATGAAGTACCACACCGCGATCGCGCCGACGATGGCCGCGACGGGCACGCTGATCCACCACGGCACCATGAACCACGGGCCAAGCTCGCGACCTTCAAGCGCCGGGTCCACCGCATGCATCAGCAGCGAGATCATGTGGTGCCTCCGCACACCTCGCGCAGCATCGGCGCGAGTCGGTCGATCGGCAGTCCGATCACCGTCTGCGGATCACCCACGCACCGCACGGGCCAGCCGCGCGCAACCACCTCGGGCAGGTTGTAGCCGCCCGCCTTGCCCCTCCAGAGGCCTTCGGCCAGGAAGCGCTCGAACTCCTCGCGCGGAATCTCGCCGATCTCGATCCACGCGACATCGTGGCCGATCCGCCGCGAGCCGTCGGGCCCGAGCAGGCACCAGCCCGTGATGACGCCATGTCCGCGTCCCGCGAGCGACGAGATCATCGACCGCGCCTCCACGATGTCGGCGGGCTTTCCAAGCACCGCTCCATCACGCTCGCACACCGTGTCGGCGGCCAGGATCCACGCGGGCTCCGCGCCCCTCGCCGCACGCCGCTCGGCCACGCGCTGCGCCTTGAAATAGGCGAGCGCTGGCGCGACCAGTTCGGCGTCGATCGGCCCGAGCGTGATCGACGCGTCGTCGATGTCCGCGGGCTCGACCTCCGCAGCGAAGCCCGCCTCGGCCAGCAGCGAACGCCTGCGCGGCGATCCGCTCGCCAGCACCATGCGGCGCCGGGGGCGCCCGGCCGAATCGTCCGAAGCTCGGTTCACGGACGCAGAATACGGCTTCGTGAGCGTTCATCGCGGCTTCGGGCAGCCGCGCGACCCGTAATCGCGTAGAGACCCCTTCGGGGAGGATTGACAATCCCCCCGCGTTGGGTGAATCTCCACGACTCGGTCCGAAGTCGATCCGAGGTCGTTCCGATACATCTTCGCCCGATCCGACAGGCACTCTCGAGGCTCCACGGTTGTCCGACGCGCCCACTCCGCAGCGCACCAGCGACGCGACTGATTCCACCGGTTCACGGGAAGGAACAGGCGGCGGTTCGCTTTCGGGTGGCATGTCGCCTATTCCCGCGGGCGATGCCTCGCGCTCCGGCACAGCGTCCGACACCGCCCTTGGCCGTGTGCTGATCGAGCGGGGTGTCATCGGGCAGTCCGCCCTCGACGAGTGCCTGCGCGAGCTCCGAGCGCGACTCGACCAGAGCCGCCCCACCACGCTGCCCGACCTCCTGATCGAGAAGCAGTTCGCCACCGCCGAGCAGATCGACAAGGCCCGCACCGAGGGCGAAGTCGTCAAGGCGTCGGCCAAGATTCCGGGCTACCAGATCCTCCGCAAGCTCGGGCAGGGCGCGATGGCGAAGGTCTACCTCGCGCGCCAGCTCTCGCTCGACCGCCTGGTCGCCGTGAAGGTGCTGCCGCGGCACTCGAGCCAGAACGCGAACTTCATCGCGCGCTTCCAGAAGGAAGGCCGCGCCGCCGCGAGCCTGAGCCACAACAACATCGTCGCCGCCTACGAGATCGGCGAGGTCGGCGGCCTCCACTACTTCGTCATGGAGTATGTCGACGGCGACACGGTGTACGACCGCATCGCCGCCCGCAAGCGCCTGCCCGAGCGCGAGGCGCTCGAGATCATCCGCCAGGTCGCGTCGGCGCTCGAGCACGCGCATGAGCGCGGCTTCGTCCACCGCGACATCAAGCCGCGCAACATCATGATGACGCGCTCGGGCGTGGCGAAGCTGGCCGACCTCGGCCTCGCGCGCATGATCTCCGACCGCGAGCTCGCCGAGAGCGAGGCAGGACGCGCGTACGGCACGCCCTTCTACATCTCGCCCGAGCAGATCCAAGGCAAGATCGACATCGGTCCGCCCGCCGACATCTACGGCCTCGGCGCGACCTTCTATCACATGGTGACGGGCAAGGTCCCCTACGAGGCGAAGACGCAGAGCGAGGTCATGCAGAAGCACCTGCGCCAGCCGCTCGTGCCGCCCGACCATGTGAATCCGCAGATCTCGGCGGGGACGGCGCTCATCATCGAGACCATGCTCGCGAAGGACACCCGCGACCGCTACCGCAACGCGCGCGAGCTTATCAAGGACATCGACCTCGTCCTCGCGGGCCAGGAGCCCGAGTTCGCGAAGCCCGCGGTCGACATCGCCGCCATCACGACGGCCGTCAGCGCCCAGGAGCCCGTCGAGATCGTCCGCAAGGACCGAGGCGGGATCTTCTCGAACCCCGTCGTGCTCACGCTGATCGCACTTCTCGCGGCAAGCGTGATCGGCAATGTCGCGCTCATCGCGGCGCTCGTGCGTCGCTAGACGCGATACGACGGCTCGCCGTCCTCGCTCACGCCACCTCGACCATCACCTCAACCTCAACGGTTGCGTCGAGGGGAAGCGCGTTGGTGCCGACGGCTGCGCGCGCATGGCGCCCGGCCTCGCCGAACACCTCCTGCATGAACTCGCTGGCGCCGTTGGCGACCTTCGGCTGACCGTCGAAGCGGTCGTCCGACTGGACGAACACGCCGAGGCGCACGATGCGCTTCACCTTCGAGAGGTCGCCGCCGAGTTGGTCGGCCACCACCGCCAGCGCGTTCAGGGCGCACTGCTTGGCGGCCTTCTGGGCGTCCTCCACAGAGACTTTCGACGGCACTGGACCCGTGGCCATGAGTGCCCCGCTCGACATCGGGAGCTGCCCCGACACGATGATCAGGTTGCCCGTCCGCACCGCCGGCACGTAGGCGGCCACGGGCTTCGGTGCTGCGGGAAGGGTGAGGCCAAGGCGCGCGAGTGCTTCGTGGGGGTTCGACATGGGACGGGCAATCTACAGAAATTGCATCGAGACCCCTCACACCCTGCGCCGGCGCGCGTCCAGTTGACCGGACGGACGACCCCATGCTCCCGCGCCGCACGCGACCAGCGCCCAAGGTTCATCGGATCATGGACTTCCGTCACTTCGGTCCGCCGACGGACCGTCGCAGCCCCCTCTCGTCTTCATGAGCGGGGGGCGGGGTGCCCATACAACCGTGCAAGTCCAAATGAACCGAATCACCTTTTGGGCCTGAACGGGAACTTGACACCCCGCCCCCTCGTATTACCCTGCGCGAGCAACACTGACGGTTGCGGCACATATCGAGGTCGAGCCACCTTTCTTCCGGCTCCGCTTCAAACCGTCCTTCTTTCGATTGTCGGCCACCCGACGCTTTCCAGCCGCAACCGCCGACAACCCGACCCGCCTGCGCTCCCGCGCCTGCGCCAGCAGTCGCACCGCACGCGACCCGCCACGACCCGCCCGACCTGTGCCCCGCACGGGCCTCGAATGGGTCTCCCGAAGGAGTTCATCCCCTCCTCAGCCTCGATTTCGGGGCTTCGGGACAGGCTTCCGCAAAGCGCGGATTTGCCGCGCTATCGCGTAGGCCGCGCTGGGTCCATCGCGCGGCTCTCAGGGCTTCGCGCCCAGGCACCCCGAAGGATCCCCAAATCCATCACCCGTCCGTCAACGTCATCGGCGTCTGTGATTCAACGCCGGTTCATTCACCCCCCGGAGCCCGACCAAGGTCAGTCCGACCCGTCGGCTCCAAAGCACCCCGGAAGTCCATGCGGACCATGGCTTCCCTGTTTAGGAGTTCGACACATGAAGCGTAAGCAAAGCGGGTTCACCCTCGTCGAGCTGCTCGTCGTCGTCGCGATCATTGCGCTGCTCATCGGCCTGCTTCTGCCGGCCCTGAGCAAGGCGCAGCGCACCGCGAAGACCCTGCAGGACTCGGCCAACATCAGCCAGATCCACAAGGGCTTCCTCACCTGGGCAAACCAGGATGAACGCGGCCGCCTGCCGATCCCCGGCCTCATCAAGCGCAAGACCGTGCCCGGCGCCGGCCCGAACGGCTCCGCCGTCTATGTGCCCGGTCAGGGCGAAGAGGACCTCTCGCAGAACAACACTGCGAACCTCTACTCGTCGATGGTCGCGAAGGAGTTCGTGACCACCGAAGTGCTCATCTCGCCGGTCGAGACGAATCCCGTCGTCCGCAAGCACGACAACTACAACCGCAACGCCTACAACCCGTCTGCGGCGACCCCGACCTTCTGGGATCTTGGCCACCTCGCGAACATCTTCCGCGCTGCGGACGGCCAGGCCACCTCGGTGTGCCACACCTCCTACGCCCACCTCGCGCTGCATGGCGAGCGCAAGAAGTTCAACTGGTCGAACAAGTCCGATGGCACCAAGGCCATGTTGGGCAACCGCGCGACCTTCAAGGGCGCCTTCTCGGGCGACAACTACAAGAAGAGCTACACGCTCGCGTTCCACGCCCCGGATGACACCTGGGAAGGCAATGTGTGCTACGGCGACAACCATGTCAGCCTCGAGCGCAGCGTCGTCCCTGACAATGTGCAGTACGAGTGCGGCAGCATCAACCTGAAGAAGGACAACATCTACGCGTGGCAGGAGTTCTCGTCGTGCGCCGCAGGCGCGTCGACCGCGGGCGACTCGTGGATGTGCATCGCGATCGGTCAGCCGAACGCGACGACCTACGCCGAGGCCCCCGAGAAGCTCGTCGACGGCACGAACCCCACGTGATCCCCGGCCATTCCACTTCAACCCGACTGACTTGAATTCACCTCCAGTTCACGGAGAAAAAAACTCATGAAGATCTCCAGCAACAAGACCGGATCGAGGAAGGGCTTCACCCTCATCGAGCTCCTGGTCGTCATGGGCATCATCGCCCTCCTTCTCGCGATCCTCCTCCCCGCGCTCGGCAAGGCCCGCGCCACCGCCAAGCGCGTGAAGGACTCGACCCAGATTCAGCAGACCCACAAGGGCTTCCTCACCCTCGCACGCGACTTCAACGGCGTGTTCCCGACCCCCGGCCTGATCGACCGCGTCGGAAACAACCCGGGCAAGGGCGCCGAGGACCTGCTGATGAACGACCACGGCAAGATGTACTCGGCGTGCATCATGCAGCACGCGTTCGACACCAATGTGCTCATCAGCCCCGCTGAAGTGAGCACGAATGTCATCGCGTTCGCCAACTACAACTTCGATCAGTACAACGTCACCGCAGCCGACGACATGTACTGGGATCCGAACTTCAAGTCGGATCTCGGCGCGATCTGCAATGTCAGCTACGGCACGCTCCACCTCGCGGGCACCCGCAAGGCCAAGGAGTGGAAGGACACGTACAACTCGCGGTTCGTCGTGCTCGGCAACCGTGGCGTGAAGGACGGCAGCCTGACCCCTGCCGACTACAACAACTCGAAGACCCTTCAGATCCACGGCGGTGACAAGCAGTGGGAAGGCAACGTGTGCTTCAACGACAACCACGTCGCCTTCGAGAACAAGTTCCAGCCCGACGGCATCAGCCAGTTCGGCAACACCAACCCGCTGATCGACGACAACATCTTCGCGGATGATGCCGTCGCGGCGACTGCCGACACCTGGCTCACGGTGATCAAGCAGGTCACCGGCAGCGCGGCGAACACCACCTACACGATCGTGTGGGACTGATTCGCTGGCCTGAAGTCTGCGACGCAGCATGAACCCGCGGCCGGCGCCTTGTGCGTCGGCCGCGGTCTTTTTCGGTGGTTTCGCCCCGCGTACCATGGCGACATGCCCGACAGCCGGCGACTGTGGACCCTCCTCGCGTGCCTGATGGCGACCGCCATCGCGGTCGTCGCAGTCCGCCCCCTGCTCGCGCAGCAAGCCGCGATCCCCGCCGAGCGAAAGGCCTCCCGCGTGGCGATCCTGCCTATCACCGGCGCGATCGACGATGTGACTCTGTGGTCGCTCGAGCGTCGCATGAAGGCCGCGCGCGAGGCGGGCTTCGACGCGCTGGTCATCGAGCTCGACACGCCCGGCGGCGAGGTCGGCGCAATGCTCGACATCTGCCTCCGCATCAAGAGCGACGCCCCCGCAAACACGGTCGCGTGGATCAAGCCGAAGGCCTATAGCGCAGGGACCTTCATCGCGCTCTCCTGCCGCGAAGTCGTGGTGGCGCCGGGATCCGTGTTCGGCGATGCCGCGCCGATCGCGGCGATGCCAGGCGTCGGCCTCATGCCTCTGCCCGCCGCGGAACGCGCCAAGCAGGAGTCGCCGCTCCTCGACGAACTCGAGGCTTCGGCGACGAAGCGCGGCGACGATCCGCGCCTTCTCGAGGCGTTCGTCGCGGTCGACCGCGAGCTGTGGCTCATCGAGCGGACGAGCGACGGTGCGCGGCGATTCGCAGACCGCCGCGACCTCGAACTGCTGGGCATCGATCCCGCAGCCCGCCCCGCCAAGCCGAAGTCGGGCGCAGGCGCGCATCCAGCGCTGGACATCGCGCTCACCGACGCGGACCGCGGCGCATGGACGATGGTGGAGGTCGTCGACACCGCCGACCGCCTTCTCGTCGTCCAGTCCGACGAAGCGCTCCGCTGGGGGCTTGCCTCGTCGGAGGTCCGCGATGACGACGCGCTCAAGTCGTTCTTCCTCGCCGACGCAGTGGTGCGTTTCCCCGAGAGCTGGACCGAGTCGCTCGTGCGCTTCCTCGTCTCCTGGCCAGTGCGCATCGTGCTCATCGGCATCTTCATCGTCGCCCTCATCTTCGAGGCGCTCCACCCCGGCATCGGGCTCGCCGGCGCGATCGCCGCAGGCGCGCTGATCACCCTCGTGGGCGCGCCTGGGCTCCTCGGCCTTGCGGAGTGGTGGGAGATCCTGCTGGTCCTTGCGGGCATCGCGCTGATCGGCGTCGAGATCCTGCTCATGCCAGGCACGATCATCGCAGGCCTCGCAGGTGCGCTCTGCGTGCTCGTCGGGCTCATCGCGAGCTTCACGGGCACCGATCCCACCAGCGCCACAGAGCGGTCGGCCCTCCTGACTGCGACCACCACGACGATCTCCGGCATCGTGCTTGGCGCGATCCTCACCTGGTTCGCCTCGCGCTGGTTCCGCGACACATGGGTCTTCAAGCGCGCGGTGCTTTCCGCTGCGGTCGCCGACCCAAACAGCCCGCCACCACGGGGCGAACCGACGCCGCCGTCGATCGGCGAGCACGGCGTCGCCGACAGCGACCTGCGCCCATCCGGCCGCGCGCGCTTCGGCAGCGAGATCTTCGACGCGCAGTCGACGGGTAGCTACATCCACCGTGGCGAAGGCATCGTCGTCGTCGGCCGCTCCGGCTCGACCCTGGTCGTCGAGGCGACGGGGCCTGAAGGAGCGGCACACGCATGAATGGCGAGGAATCATCCGGAGCTCTGATCGCTTCGATCCTGCTCGGTGCCGGCGCATTCGGCATCTTCATCCTCGAGCTCTTCCTCCCGACCGGTGGCCTGCTCGCGGTGCTCTGCGTGCTGTCGGCGATCTCGTCGGTGGTGCTCGGCTTCATGCACCATCCCACGCTCGGCATGTCGCTGCTCGCGCTCTACTCGGTCGCCGCTCCGTTCATGCTCGTCTTCGGACTGCGGATGGCGGCGAAGTCCCCGATGGGACGCCGCATGGTGCTCTCCGCCGAGGATCCATCGCGCGCAAGCTCGGGAATCCCAGACACCGCCGTCGCGCTCCCCTCCGTGGGCGCAACGGGCGAGGCGATCACGCCGCTTCGCCCCGCTGGATTCATCCGCATCGACGGACGCCGCCTCGACGCGACCGCGGAAGGCGACCTGATCGACGCAGGTACGCCGGTCGAGGTGGTTTCCGTGCGCGAGGGGCTTGTCCGGGTCCGTCCGCGCGGTGCGCAGGCGTGATACCCTGACACGACTTTCGGAGGAAGTCACATGAACTCGATCATCGCACAAGCCACATCGATCGGCCCCGGGGATGTCGTCCTCTACATCATCCTCGGCGTCGTCGGCCTCATCGGCCTCTTCATCTTCTTCGTGATGCTCGGGGTGCTGAAGCTGTATGTGCAGGCACTCTTCAGCGATGCGAAGGTCGCCATGCTCGACCTCATCATGATGCGTCTCCGCAAGGTGCCGCCCGAGGTCGTCGTGCTCAACCGCATCTCCGCGAAGAAGGCCGGCCTCGACATCCCGACCGACCTCATGGAAGCGCACTACCTCGCCCGCGGCAACATCAGCCGCGTGGTCGCCGCCATGATCGCGGCCGACAAGGCGGGCATCGAGCTCCCGTGGAACCGCGCGACCGCGATCGACCTCGCGGGCCGCGACATCCTCGACGCGGTGCAGACCTCCGTCAATCCGAAGGTGATCGATGTCCCCGGTGTCCAGTCCGGCAAGACCACGATCGACGCGGTCGCGAAGGACGGCATCCAGCTGCGCGCGAAGGCGCGCGTGACCGTGCGCACCGCGATCTCGCGGCTCGTGGGCGGTGCGACCGAGGAGACCATCATCGCCCGCGTCGGCGAAGGCATCGTCTCCACGATCGGTTCAGCAGAGGACCACAAGGCGGTGCTCGAGAACCCAGACCGGATCTCGAAGACGGTGCTGGCCAAGGGCCTTGACTCGGGCACAGCCTTCGAGATCCTCTCCATCGACATCGCCGATGTCGATGTCGGCGAGAACATCGGTGCCCAGCTGCAGGCCACGCAGGCCGAGGCCGACACCAAGCGCTTCCAGGCGCAGGCCGAGCAGCGCCGGGCGCTCGCCGTCGCGCAGGAGGCCGAGTACCAGGCCGAGGCGCAGAAGAACCGCGCGCTCGTCGTTCTCGCCGAGAGCGAGGTCCCCAAGGCGATCGCGGAGAGCCTGCGCACCGGCAAGCTCGGCCTGATGGACTACTACCGCATGCAGAACATGCAGGCCGACACGCAGATGCGTAGCGCCATCGGCGGCGGTCCCGCCCAGGCGTAATCGCGCATGCCGACGCTCTTCGTCGTCATGCCCGTCTTCAACGAGCCCGTCACGCTGCGCGCGTCGGTGGCTCGGGTGCGCGCGGCAGAGGTCGGCGCAGGCTGGTCCGTGCAGATCGTGCTCGTCGATGACGGCTCGAGCGACGCGACGCCCGAGTCGGTGCGCGCGCTCGGCGCGGCGGGCGCGGCCATCACGCTCTTTCATCCGAAGAACCGCGGCAAAGGCGCTGCGATCCGAACTGGATTCGCGCATGCGCTCACGCTCGCGGGTGCGGGTGACGCCGTGATCATCCAGGATGCAGACCTCGAGTACGACCCCGCCGACTTCGCCGGGCTCCTCGCGCCCGTCGCGCGCGGCGAGGCCGATGTCGTCCTCGGCAACCGCTGGGCGGTGCCGCCGAAGGGCCTCAAGCGGCTGGCGCACCGGATGCTGAACGGCTTCCTCACGCTGTCGAGCAACCTCATGACCGGGCTCCGCGTGAACGATATGGAGTGCTGCCTCAAGCTCTTCACCGTGCCCGCGCTGCGCACGATCCTCGGCGACCTCGACGAGGAGCGCTTCGGCATCGAGCCGCAGATCGTCGCCGCCTGCGCACGCCACCGCCTTCGCGTGGCCGAGGCGCCCTGCTCGTACAGCCCGCGCTCGTTCGAGGAAGGCAAGAAGATCCGCATGAAGGACGGCCTGCGCGTGTTCGTGGTCCTCTGGCGTGAGCGCGGCAGGTCGCGGCGCATGGCGGCGCGCGCATGAGCGCGCCCAAGCAGCCGCCGACGCGGCCGAGCACCGCGCGCATGGTCGTGCAGGTCGCGGGCTTCGTGGTCGGCTGCGCGCTGGTCGCATGGTGCGCGCAGCGGGCATTCGCGAAGGGCGGCGACGGGCTCGCCAAGCTGCGCGAGGCCGATCCGATGCTCGTCGCCACGCTCGTCGGCGCGACGCTCGTCTCGATCGCCTGCTCGGGGTTCACTTTCCTCGCGATGGCCCGCCCGTTGCGCAAGTTCAGCGCGATCGAGATGCAGGCCGTGAACCTGATGGCGTCGCTGTTCAACTACGCGCCCGTACGCCTCGGGCTCGCGCTCCGCTGCGCCTTCCACTGGCGCGTCGAGCGGATGAGCGCGACCGACATCGGCGCATGGATCGCAGGCGTCGCGATCGTGACGCTCGGCGGGCTCGGCTCGGCGCTGGCCGCGGGGCTGCTGCAGATTCCGCTCGGCCGCAGTGCGCCCGCTCTCGACTGGATGTGGTTCGCGATCTACGGCGCATGCCTCGTGCTTGGCTCACTGCTCACGCTCTGGGTCGGACGAAACGCGCTTCTCAGGCGCTTCCTGAAGGGCGGCGAGCGCGTCCTCTCGAGCCCCCGCGCGCTCGCAGAGAGCCTCGCGTTCCGCACCGTCGACCTTGCGATGTGGTCGCTCCGCATGTGGGCGGCGGCGAAGATCGTCGGCGTTGCACTGGGTCCAGCGCAAGCCGCGCTCCTTGCCGCAGTCGCGATCCTCGGAGCGGGAAACCCGCTCGGACGAATCGGCTGGCGCGAGGCGCTCGTCGCCCTCGTCGCTCCGCTCGTGATCGGCGGCGGCGCATCGCCCGAGGCACTCGATTCGCTGACCTCGCAGATGGCGCTGCTCGAGAGCGCGGGCGAAGCCGTCCTGACGATTCCGCTTGGCGCCCTCGGCGCCATCTGGTGCCTGCGCGCGCTGAAGCGCGTACCCTCCGAACCGTGAGCGTGTCGCTGCCCATCCTCATGCTGCCCGTCTCGACGCAGCGCTACAGCTGCCACGGCTGCGGGAACTGCTGCCGCGACTTCACGGTGCAGCTCCGCGACGCCGACCTCGCCAAGCTGCGCGCCCAGCAGTGGGAGGAAAAGCTCGGCATGCCGGTGACGACGGAGTTCCGCGGCACCCTGTTCCTGCGGCAGCGCGAGGATGGCGCCTGCATCTTCCTGATGGACGACGGCCTCTGCCGCATCCACAAGGAGTACGGCTTCGAGGAGAAGCCGATCGCCTGCCAGATGTTCCCCTTCGTGCTCGTGCCCGATGATGTACGCACGCATGTCGGCATCTCCTTCGCGTGCCAGAGCGTGCGCGAGAACAAGGGCGCCGAGCTGCGCACGCATCTGCGCGAAGTCGACCGCATGAGCCGCAGCGTGCCCGAGACGCGCGCCGCGACCTACAGCGCGATGCTGGCTGACGCGCTCGGCGCGAAGGAAGGCGAACTCGATGCGCTGCGGTTGACGCTCGACCGATTCCTCGCGCGCGAGGATGTCGTCATGCGCGATCGATTCGACGGGCTCGCGTGGGTCGCTGCCAGCCTCGGACGGGCAAGGCTCGCGGAGGTGCGCGCAAGCCGGTTCGCCGAGTTGGTCGCCATGCTCGTGAGCGCGCTTCCCTCTGAACTCGAGCATCTGCCGCTCGAACCTGCGCTGCCCAAGCAACTGCGGCTGTTGCGCCAGGCGGTGTACGCGCGCCTCGAGGATGTGCAGGTCAATCAGGCGAAGGCGAAGGGGCGCTGGCGCACGGTGCTCGCCCAGCTTTTCGCAAGCCGCGCGTTCACGCGCGGCAAGGGCAAGGTGCCGGCAGTTGCGCGCGGTCTCATCGAAGGCGTCGATTTTGCCGCGATCTCGGCGCTCCCACCGCTCACGGAAAGTCCGGACAGCGACGAGATCGACCAGCTGCTCTCGCGCTACGCGCGCGCGACCCTGCTCGGGAACCGAGGCTGGGGGGCGGGCTACTACGGATGGCCGGCGGTGCGCGGGTTGCAGGCGCTCGTCCTCAACATCGCGTGCACCGCGTGGCTTGCGCGCGCGCTGGCGGTGAAGCGAGGGCATGCAGCGGCGACGCTGGAGGATGTGCGCGATGCGCTTGGCCGCATCGATCGCCACGCAGGACGCGCGCCGTGGCTCGGCTCGGTCGGCGAGCGACTGAGGCTCGAGTACTTCCGGCTCGACGACGGGCTTCGACGCATCACCCGCGCGAGTGTTTGAGCGCTCGTTTCTAAGCGCTCGCAACCTGCTTCGCAACTTGCTCGCTCTGGTGCTGGCATGCAAAGCGGGCGCTCGCAACCTGCTTCGCAACTTGCTCGCTCTGGTGCTGGCATGCAAAGCGGGCGCTCGCAAACTGCTTCGCAACTTGCTCGCTCTGGTGCTGGCATGCAAAGCGGGCGCTCGCAACCTGCTTCGCAACTTGCTCGCTCTGGTGCTGGCATGCAAGGCGGGCGCTTGCAACCTGCTTCGCAACTTGCTCGCTCTGGTGCTGGCATGCAAAGCGGGCGCTCGCAAACTGCTTCGCAACTTGCTCGCTCTGCTGCTGGCATGCAAAGCGGGCGCTTGCAACCTGCTTCGCAACTTGCTCGCTCTGGTGCTGGCATGCAAAGCGGGCGCTCGCAAACTGCTTCGCAACTTGCTCGCTCTGCTGCTGGCATGCAAAGCGGGCGCTTGCAAACTGCTTCGCAACTTGCTCGCTCTAACGCTGGCATGCAAAGCGGGCGCTCGCAAACTGCTTCGCAACTTGCTCGCTCTGGTGCTGGCATGCAAAGCGGGCGCTCGCAAACTGCTTCGCAACTTGCTCGCTCTGCTGCTGGCATGCAAAGCGGGCGCTTGGGCACGGTGGTGCCTGGCACCTGCCGCGCAACCGTTTGGTCCACCTGGCAGGTGCCAGGCACCGCGTCGTACAGATGCAAGAGCCGACTGATCCGACGGATGTACGTCGGATCCGTTGTGCCATGCAGGTGACAAGACCACGCGTCAGGTGCGCGGTAGGTGCCAGGCAGGTGCCAGGCACCGCGCGAGCGTCCGTAGCGCGTTGCCGCGGTGACTCCGCGCGTTCTTCTCCTCAGGCGTCAGCTCCGCGCTCGTGCGCCCGTCCGTCAACACCAGCAGCGGGTCGTAGCCAAAGCCGTTCGATCCTCGCGGCGCCTCGCCGATCCAGCCCTCGAAATGCCCCCGCGCCTCGGCCACGATCGATCCATCCGGCAGCGCCACGCAGAGGACGCACACGAACCTCGCCGTGCGGCGCGCGTGCGGCACCCCCGCGAGCTCACGCAGCAGCTTCGCGTTGTTGGCCGCGTCGCGCTCCGCGCGGGTCGCGCCGACTCCCGCATAGCGCGCGCTGTGCACACCCGGCGCGCCTCCAAGCGCATCGACCTCGAGCCCAGAGTCATCGGCCAAAACCGTCACGCCGAGCGCCTTCGCGTACCCGATCGCCTTGATGCGCGCGTTTGCCTCGAAAGTGTCGCCATCCTCTGCGGGCTCGGGAATCCCAGCGGCCTCCATCGGCACGCACGCGATCCCGATCTGTCCGAGAACGGCCGAGATCTCCTCGACCTTGTGGGGGTTCGATGTGGCGACGATCAGTTTTTGCATCGCTTCTCCAGCAAACGACTTGCGGTTGCGCCGCCCGCATGCAGCCTCGGTGCGGGAGGTTTGGCCTATGGGAAGGGTAACGGGAATCGTCTTCATCGCCGCTGCAGCTCTGGGAGCTGAGGTCCACGCGGACCTTGTCACGCTGTCCGCGACACGCGACGCCGCCATCTACGAGAGTTTCGACGGCTCGCTCGGCAACGGCGCGGGACGCTATCTGTTCGCCGGCAAAAACAACCAGAATCGTGCGCGCCGCAGCCTCCTGCACTTTGACATCGCCAGCGCCCTGCCAACCGGTGCGACCATCACTGCTGCACGGCTCACGCTAAACATGTCGCAGTCGGCGGGCGGTGCGAGCACCATCGCGCTGCACAGGGCCCTGTCCGACTGGACGACGGGCGCATCCGACCCCGCGGACCCAGAGGGCAGCGGCACCGCCGCGCTCGCGGGCGACGCCACCTGGCTCTTCTCGAGCGCAGACGGCACCGGCGGCGGAACCGTATGGAGCACCGCAGGCGGCGACTTCAACGCGGCTGCAAGCGCGTCCGTGCTCACCTCCGCGGTTGGCGTCTATTCGCTCTCCTCCGCGCAGCTCATCGCCGACATCGCGTCGTTCGCCTCGAACCCCAACGCGAATTTCGGCTGGTTCCTCCTCGGCGACGAATCGATCCTCGGAAACGCGCGGCGCTTCGACAGCTCGGAAGGCGGCGAACTCGGCGGCATCGGACCGACGCTCGAGATCGAGTTCACGGCTGTCCCCGCCCCGGGCGCGATCTCGCTCCTCGCGCTCGCCGGAATGCTCGCTCGGCGTCGGCACCGCTAATCAAGTCTGCAGTACGCCCGTGCGGTACACGCCGCTCGGCTGCATCGGCGCCTGCGCCGCCACAGCCAGTGCAAGCGCGAGCTCCTCGCGGGACTCCTTTGGATCGATGATCCGGTCCACCCAGCCGCGGCTCGCCGCGTATCGGATGTCCTGCTGCTCGTTGTAGCTCGCCGAGATCGCGGCAAGCAACTGCTTCCGCATCTCCTCGTCGATCTTCTCGCCCTTGCGCTCGCGTGCTGCGAGATCGATCGAGAGCAGCGTTCCCGCCGCCTGCGCTGCGCCCATCACGGCGAAGCGCGCGCCCGGCCACGCGAGCGTCAGCAGCGGATCGAACGCGCGTCCGCACATGGCATAGTTGCCTGCGCCATACGAGCCGCCGACGACCAGCGAGATCTTCGGCACCACGCAGTTCGACATCGCGTTCACCATCTTCGCGCCGGATCGAATGATCCCGCCCTGCTCGCTGTCGCGTCCCACCATGAAGCCCGTCGTGTCGGTCACGAACACGATCGGCAGCCCCTTCTGGTTGCAGTCCATGATGAAGCGCGCGGCCTTGTCGGCGCTGTCGTCGTAGATCACCGCGGGCATGTTGCTCGCGCTCGACGGGCCCGCCTTGCCGCCCGGCATCTTGCGCTGCGTGAGCTTCTTCTGGTTCGCCACGATCCCGCAGGGGAATCCTGCCACGCGCGCGTACCCGCACACGAGCGAGCGCCCGTACTCCGCGCGGTACTCGTCGAAGCTGTCCGCGTCGACGAAGCATGAGAGCAGTTCGACCATGTCGTACTGCGCGCCGGCCTCCGCTCGGAACACGGTGGTCACGTCGGCCGCAGGACGCTTCGGCGCCACCGCCGCGAATGGCGCGCGCGCCTTAGCAGGCGCGGTCCGCACGGCGCTGAACACGCGCCGCAGCCGCTCGATGCAAGCGGGGTCGTCCTTCTCTCGGAAATCGATCGTGCCCGAGATCTGCGCGTGCATCTCGGCGCCACCGAGCTCCTCGCTCGATGCTTCCTGTCCGATCGCGGCCTTCACGAGCGCGGGGCCCGCGAGATAGAGCCCGCTGCCCTCTGTCATCAGCAGCGTGTCGCACAGCACGGGGAGGTATCCGCCGCCGGCGACGCAGTTGCCCATGATCGCAGCGATCTGCGGAATCCCCTGCGCGCTGATCACCGCGTTGTTGCGGAAGATGCGCCCGAAGTCGTCGGTATCGGGGAAGACATCCTCCTGGAGCGGCAGGAACACGCCCGCGCTGTCGACGAGGTAGACGAGCGGTAGTCGCGCGCGCTCGGCGATCGCCTGCGCACGGATGATCTTCTTGCAGGTCATCGGGAAGAACGCGCCCGCCTTCACGGTGGCGTCGTTCGCGATCACCATCGCGAGCCGCCCATCGATCTCCGCGATCGAGGTCACGACGCCCGCAGCGGGCGCGCCGCCGTACTCCTTGTACATCCGCCAGGCGCTGAACAGCCCGCACTCCATGGCGCGCGTCCCCTTGTCCGCAAGCAGCGCCATGCGCTCACGCGCCGTCAGGCGACCATTGCGGTGCTGCCGGTCGATGCCCGACTTGCCGCCGCCCTCCTCGATCTTCGCGGCTTCAGCGAAGTACTCGGCGGTGGCGGTCTCGAGCGCTGTGGGGGCTGCGGTCATGGGCTTGGAGAATAGACAAAACCCGCACCGATCCTCCGCAAGTGAGTTCCGAGAACCATTTTCGAACCCAACCCCCACCCCGACGCCCTCTTGCGTGCCGACCGCGGCTTCCGCTATCTTCTCCGATCCTCTTCAACAGTCAGAAGCAACGGCGGCGGGAATGCCGCCCATCAGAGAACGAAGACACATGAGCACCACCCTCGTCAGCAGCACTCGCCGCCACGCCAAGGACACCGGTTCGACCGAAGTCCAGGTCGCGGCCATCACGACCCGCATCAACGAGCTGCAGGACCACTTCAAGACCCACAAGAAGGACCACGCGTCGCGCCGCGGCCTGCTCCTCCTCGTCGGCAAGCGGAACAGCCTGCTCAAGTACCTGGCCACGAAGGATCGCGAGGGCTACCTCGCGCTCATCAAGAAGCTCGGCCTCCGCAAGTAATCCAGTCGCGCCGCGTTGGCGGCGTCGTTGGTGGATTCCTTGCGCGGCCTCGCCGCACTCCTCCCACGCTCGACCGCAGCCGCGGCGCCTCGCGCCGGCGATGTGATGTTCGCGCGCCGGCCAGCCACGAAACACATTCACTTTCCTTGAGAGAGCCGCGTAGACCGCGGCAGATGGAGATTCACCATGGCAGTCACAGTCGTAGAGAAGGTCATCGGCGGGCGCACCCTCCGGTTCGAGACCGGCCGCGTCGCAAAGCTCGCGAGCGGCGCCGTCATCGCGTCGTACGCCGACACCTGGGTCCTCGCGACCTGCGTCCGCGCCAACCCCCGCGCGGGCATCGACTTCTTCCCCCTCACCTGCGACTACCGCGAGAAGACGGGCGCCGCGGGCAAGTTCCCCGGCGGCTTCCGCAAGCGCGAGGGCCAGCCCAACGAGAAGGAAGTCCTCACGATGCGCATGATGGATCGCCCGATCCGTCCGCTCTTCCCCGAGGGTTTCTGCGACGAGATCCAGCTCCAGGCGTGGGTGATGTCGCATGACGGCCAGAACGACAGCGATGTGCTCGCCTGCACCGCAGCCTCGGCCGCGCTCTACATCACCGACGCCCCATACCTCGGCCCGGTCGCGACCGTCCGCGTCGCCCGCGTCATCACCGAGCAGGGCGAGCGCTTCGTCATCAACCCGACCCAGGCGCAGATGGAGTTCAGCGACCTCGACCTCGTGCTCTCCGGCCACAAGGACGGCGTGAACATGATCG
>Ga0208783_10000337_pt1 | contig 29135 bp, 17 predicted proteins | sample DEB19_08_DNA_2_FD_184529 | JGI IMG/M metagenome (GOLD analysis project Ga0208783, IMG submission 184529) | Aqueous microbial communities from the Delaware River and Bay under freshwater to marine salinity gradient to study organic matter... | ecosystem: Environmental > Aquatic > Marine >...
CAGATTTAGCCAAAATAAATAGAGCAAAAGCATTAATAATTTATCCCGAGCAAGCTGGACATGCGGAATGGAGATTCGTAAAATCATCGGAAGCAACTTTGCATGGTTTAACCAATCAGTACTTTATGTGCTTTTGGAGTAGAGCATAATGTTAACTGGTGGTTTAAAAATTACTGATGATAAGATTTTTTATGAAGCTATTAGGCAAGAAAGCTACAAAAAATTACAGAATAACATTCCAAAAATATCATCAAAAATTAAACCAGATGTTTCTAATATAATTTCCAGAGAATTAAATAATTCACCAACCGTAAATGAATTATTGGCTGGTAAGTTAAAGGATGATTTTGGATTGTTTGGCAATGTTGCTAAAGTAACAATCACAAATATTATTAATCATCTTTCCGAGAATATCAAACTGATTATTGTTAGATCTGCTACGGCTGGTAGTGTATTGACTATTAGTGTAGAGTTATTATCAGGCGATATAACCAAACTTATTTCTGTGCCAGGAGCGAGCTTTCCCGTTCGTGGAGGAACCGGTTCTGTAGATTGGCTTGAGTGGTTATTAACTCGTGGCACACAAGTTGTTATTGGAGATTATTGGCTTTATCCAAATGCTAAAGGAAGAACACGATCTGGCGGCAATAAAGTGATGAAGAAAATAGAAGGTAAATCTAGAGATCCTTTCAGAGTTGATCCTAATTACGCCGGTACTATTGATGACAACTTTATTACTAGAGCATTAGAGTCTGTTGCGGATGATATTCTTAATGTTGTGGCATCAGAAATCGAAAGGACAATTTAATGTCATCATTAAAAGGATTTACAACATTTGGCGATGCAACAGTTACAACTCATGTTAGAGAAAATCTTATTTCATTTTTTGACTACGGATTAATTGAAAAATCTGGTTTTATAAATATCGATATTCCTTCCACCGGATATTATGGTGGATTAGAACATAGACTAAGGGTAGTTGATGACCCTAGATATAATCATGGACAAGTTTGGGAGGGTTTTAGATCTAATTGGGTATGGGAGAGCGGGGTTGGTGCATATACAAGTACCAATAATGCTTTTCCTGGAGTTTCTGGCGTTTATGTGAGTGGCGTATTTTATCCCACATCTACTACTGGAACTTATTCACATTATATCAATCACCCGTTAGGGAGGGTCATTTTTGACAGTGCTATAGCCACGGACTCTGTTGTTACATGTAGATATAGTTATAAATATGTCAATGTAACAAAAGCAGATGGTTTAGAATGGTTTAAACAAATTCAACAATATTCAGAAAGAGCGGAAAATACTAATTTTATTAATAATAGTGGGGAATGGGGAATATTAGGCGACAATAGACTCCAGCTTCCAGCTATTGGAGTAGAATTAGTAAATTCCAGAAAAATGACCCCTCACGCTCTTGGTGGGGGTCAGCATATTTACACTGATTTTCTATTTCATTGCGTTGCTGAAGATGTTTACACTAGAGATCATCTGGTGGATGTGGTAACTTTGCAAAATGATAAGGTTTTTAAATCTTACGATTTAGACCAAATATCCGCAAATAATGTTTTCCCCCTAGATTACAGGGGCGTCCCAGTATCTGGAGCTTTGACCTATCCAAATTTGATATCCACATACGAGGGAAATCATATACGTTTAATTGATGCAAGTATTGATTCTATATACTCGTTATCGCCAAATATACATATAGGCACTGTTAAATTAAGAACAGAAGTTATAGTTTTTGGCGTATAAAAATATAAAGCAACCCCTTTTTTGGAGTTATTTACTATGGCAAGAGCAGCAAATACTAATAGAAGAGTTTTCTACGCAACACAGGCGGTTGCTGTAGGAGATATGGGAGCTACATCTGTTCAAGACAGTTGGCAGCCATCCGATGGAAGTGCAGACTTTATTGGCGATGGCAAACTTATGATTGCCCATGGTCTACAGTCAATTGGTGTTACAACCAATTTTAATCTAGAACAAATTTTCGAACTTGGACAGCTTTCTCTTTATGAGAACTATGAAGAAGTACCAGAAATCGAAGTAACATTCGAAAAGATATTAGACGGCTATTCATTAGTGTACCATCTTGGTACAGTTGATGCTACATCACCAACATTAACCGGTCGTGGCAATGCAAGAGCCGACGTTAGAATGGCTGTTGGTTTAGATACCAACGATTATATGGCTGTTAATGTTAATTCTGGCGTTGCGGAACTATATTGCTCTGGTATGTATATTAGTTCTGTTTCTTACACACTAGGCACTGATGGTAACTTTACAGAATCAACAACATTTGTTGGTAATGATAAGCAATGGATTACAACAAGTGAGAGTGGTGGCATTTTAACAAGTGATGCTAATGGAGCATTAGTTGCCCAATTAAATAGCGGAGTATTCGGAAGCGATGCTCCAGTTGGTGTTGGTAATAGTGTGCTTCGTCGTCAAAATCTTGTAATTGGAAGTGGTGGTAAAACCTATGGTAGTGCAAACTTTGCTACGGAAGTTCCAAATATTCTTGAAGGCGGTAGCACAGGCTCATTAACCAACAGCAAATATATTATTGCTGGCAGCGGTCCTTATATTCAATCTGTTAGTATTAGTTGCGATCTTGGTCGTGAAAATATTCAACAGCTTGGTAAGAGAGCACCATATTATAGATATGTTAGTTTCCCAGTAGACGTTACATGCGATATTGAAGTAACAGCTACTGCCGGTGATAATGTTGATGCTGCCGAAGAAGGTGGAGCTACTGGCAAGAATCTATCAGATCATTCAATTCAGATTGTTTTAGATGATAGCACAGTATTCCAGCTTGGCAAGAAGAATAAGCTCACAAGTGTTAGTTATGGTGGTGGAGATGCTGGTGGTGGTAATGCCACTATCACATATAGCTTTACAAATTCTAATGACTTTGTTGTGCTACACTCTGGCGATCCAATGACACTTGCATCAGCTAGTTACTGGAAGAACTGGTTTGCATGATAATTAATGTCTGGAGGGGGATTCGTCCCCCTCCAGATTTGGATTTTTAGGATGGATTATATTAATAGCTTAATATCTGGCATAGTAATATTCAAATTGGGGAAAGAATATATTTATGTTAAGCCGCCTTCCGCAGAAGATAAAACTTTTGCGGATTTTTTTTCGCAAGAACAGTATGACGATGCTTTAATAGATGGTATTTGGACACAAGAGGACGCTGAACAATATTTAATAGACATGGGTTGCTGGTCTAAAGAAGATGATAATACAATTGAGGAAATTGAAAAAAATCTTGAAAATATGAAAGCTGATTATTTTAATCACTTTTATAACTCAAGTACAAAAGACTATATCAAAAAAAACATTAGTAAACAACAGGACAGACATCAGGAACTATACAATAAAAAATACACTTTTTATGATAAAACATGTGAGTATCTAAAAAGATATTCCTTTGTATCATATTTACTGCAAAGAAATGCATTTTTTCAAAACGGTGATTTAGCTTCCATATATTTTTCAACACAGGTTTTATACAACAAATACACATCGTTTACCAATGATTTAAATTCTAAGATTAGAGAAATATCAAAGGGGGATGAATGGAAAGGAAGATGGTTTGCTGCTAAAAATAATCTTTTTGAGAATAAGCTATCTTGTTTAACTGATTTTCAAATTTCAATAGTATCTTGGTCAAGTTATTATGAGAGCGTTTATCAGTCAATGGAAAAACCAACGGATGATATAATTCAAGATGATATTGCACTGGATGGATGGTCCATAGTTCAAAAAAGAAAACGTATTGAGGAAGAAAAGAAGAGTAATGCTGAAAAAATGTTGCCAGAAAAACTTCAAAATGCTGGAGAGGTTTTCTTACCAGCAAGAACATCTAGGGAAGCTTCTGATATTATGAGCCTAAATGATAGAGAAGCTATGTCAAAGATTAAATCATTGAAAAAGGATCTTAGTGAATATGGGGTTGTTGATGAGGCTAATTTAACGAGTACAAGAAGAGAGTTACAAATGAAGGCCAATCAAATGGCTAAAGAAAATAGGAGATAATACCGTGGATATTAGGAAGCAAGAAATTATAAATGAACGGTCTAAAACTAGACTAAAAAAAGAAGTTAAAAAAAGAATACAAACCACCATGATAGGATCTCTATCTAGTGTGGAAAAGTTTTTTGGTTTCTTATGGGGAGAAGGTTCTGACCAAGAACCAACCAAAGAACAGATTAGAATGAGAGATGTTTTTGAAGAAATGAGAACAGAAATTCTCGATAAGGGAAACACGCAACTAAGGAATGTGGATTCTGAAATCGAAAATTATGAAGTATCATGGAATAAATATCATATTAATTTACCAATAAAAAGAATATAAGACTAAATAGGAGGGACCATGGCAAAGAATACTAAAGAAGAAAAAAGATTTTCATTTGAAGGAAAAGAGTATGTTATTAGACCGGCAAATGCACAGGCTTCAGTTGAGGCACAAAAAGTGTACAATAGGGCTTTTAAGAAAGCAATAGAAGAAGGTGCTATTCTAAAAAAGAGTCTTGAAGATCATATGCGTAGGCAGGGATTATGGGATGATAGCAAGCAAGAAGAGTATGAAGCACTATTAAAAAGAAGTGCTGATATAGAATATAAGATTAAGAGCGGTTTTTATAAAAAGGCTTCTCAATTAAGAGAAAAAGGCATCGAGCTTAAGAAAATCAGAAATGAGCTTTCATCTTTACTGATGGTTAGAAACTCTATGGATGCTAATACGGCTGATGGTCAGGCTGACAATGAAAGATTTTTCTATCTAATTACCACATGTGTTTTTGACTACGAAACACAAAAGCCGGTGTATACATCGCTAGAAGATTATCATGATAAGTCAGAAACATCTTTAGCTATTAAGAGTGCGGCAGAATTTGCTAATTATGCGTATGGATTAGAAGATAATTTTGAAGATGGTTTAATAGAAAATAAATTGTTAAAGAAACTTGGTCTTCTTAATGATAAGGGTCAGTTAACAAATAAACATGGTCAAAGGGTGGATTTAGACGGTAATTTACTAAATGAAGAGGGTTCTAGAATTGATAAAGATGGTAATCGTATAGATATCAATAATAATCCATTATTAAATGATGATGTTATTGATACTCTAGAATTTGAAGATGATTTAGAGGATGAACAAGTTGAGGAGAATAAGGTGGCTAAGAAAAAACCCCGTGCTTCTTCAACTAAAAAAACTGAGGTTGATGAAGCCATAAACCAATAGGTAAATAAATGGCTTATAATCTTCCAATGCAAATTAACTTGCAGTCACCGCCTGCAAGTAATATTTCTAGTATTAAGAAGTCAATTGAAGCTGGACTTAGTAACATCAAGGTTGGTGTTATTAATTCAGCTTCTTTTGCTAAAGCTAATGCTCAAGTTGCAGACTTGTCTAATAATTTTAGAAAAGGACAAAAGTCTGTCAACTCATTTTTTGATGCAGTGGAAGGTAAAGCCAGAAGTTATGCGGCTTATGCAGTAGCTAGTACGGCTGTTTTAAAATTGGCCGGTACAGTTTCTCAAGCCACCAGAGAAGCAATTAAGTATGAGAAAGAGTTACTTAATATTGCTCAAACCACTGGTGATTCTATAGCAGTAACAAATGACTATGCAACTGCACTTGTAGATATATCTAAGAAATATAATATTAATTTGAGCAAAGCCGCTCAATTAACAAGATTATTGGCACAAACAGGTATGGGCTTCAGAGATGCTGCAAAGGGTGCTGAAATTCTTGCAAGAACTAGTTTACTTGCTGGATTTGATAATTTACAAGATACCACAGAAGGTTTAATTGCAACTATGCAAACCTTTGAAGTGGGTGTGAGTAGGGCCGGTAGAGTTCTTGAATCTATTAATACGCTATCAAAGAAATACGCTGTTGAATCAGGAGATCTTGTTGAAGCAATTAGAAGGGCTGGTGCTGCATTTAGTACATCTGGTGGTCAGATTGAAGAACTATTAGCATTATTTACTGCCGTTCGTTCAACAACACGAGAAAGTGCAGAAACGATTGCAACTGGTTTCCGTACAATTTTTGCTCGTTTACAAAGACCAAAAACTATTGAATATTTTAAACAACTTGGTATAGAGCTAGAAACAGCTGAAGGCAAATTTATTGGACCATACCAAGCTATTCTAAAAATCAGTGAGGGGTTAAGAAGGCTTGGCATTGAAGCAGGTGACGTTAAATTTGCAGAAGTAGTCGAACAAATTGGTGGTATTCGTCAAATTTCTAGAGTGGTGCCATTATTAGAGCAAGTTGGCAAAGCACAAAAGGCATTAGCAGAAGCTAATAATGCTGGTATAGATAGTGTAGCAGATCTTGAAAAAGCACAGCAAGGATTGGGGTATAGATTAGGAGTATTACAAAAAGAATTTGCGGCACTAATATCTGAAGTCGTGAATTCCAGCAGTTTTAAGTTTTTAACTGATGTATTTATTAATTTATCAAAAGCCGTTATTCAGTTTACTAGTGCATTAGCACCTTTAATGCCATTTTTAGCCACAATGGCTGCCTGGAAAATTAGTTCTGGACTAGGTAAACTTCTAAGTGGTGGCATGAATTTTAAAGGTGTCTCTGGCCTTGGAATGGCATCTGGCGGATTAGTTCCCGGCAGTGGCAATAGAGATACTGTGCCCGCAATGTTAACTCCTGGCGAGTTCGTAATTCGTAAAAGTGCGGTAAATGCTGTTGGTGTTAGTAGTTTAGCAAATATAAATAAGTATGCTAATGGTGGATATGTAAAACAAAATCTTAGAGGCATAAATAATCAAACATTGTCTTGGGCAGATACAGATAAAGCCTCAGATTTATCAACATCTGCAAAAGGCTCTGTTAAAGGTGTTTTATTTGAAAGATTTTTGAGAAAAAGACTTGGTAGGACAGAAGGTGTAGATACATATCCAGACTTTCAAGACTTGAGCATGGTCGAAAAGACTAAACTTGGTGTTCCTCTTAGATATAAAAATGCTGAAGCAAAATTAAATAAAACTGGTAGTAAACCAACTAAAGACACTGCTATTGTTTATGCTTACGCAAAAGGTGGTGCAGTTGGGACTGATACTGTTCCAGCAATGTTAACTCCTGGCGAGTTTGTTGTCAATAAAAAATCAGCACAAGCATATGGATATGGAAACTTAAGAAGAATCAATAAATACGCAAAAGGGGGCATGGTTAGTGCTAATGAAGGAGATATTAGTACTGATTTAATGCGTGGTACTGGATCATTGATTACATCTTTTGCTCAAATGAAAAAAGAGTTTGAAAAAATAACAAAAGATTTAGGTGCTGCTGGAGATGCTCTTAGACAAAGAGTTACATATAAATTAGAGAGCGAAGAAGAAGCTGTCAACCCTAAAACTGGCAGAGTTCCACGAGGAAGATTCAGAGGAAGTTCAACTGGTAAAAGTTTTCTAGGAACAACAAAAGCAGTAGGCACACAATCTACATTAGCACATGAAGTCGGTCACGCTGCTGACTTTATGGTAACTGGTGGCAAAGGATATGCTAGCGAGCAGGCCGGAACTTTACAAAATACTCTTTCTAAAATGGCTCAAGATCAAATTAAGCAAGCATTGGTTGCTCAAGGTGCTACTCAAGAAGAGATCGACTATAGAACTAATATAAAAGAAATATTTGCTGATTTATTCCAAAAGAGTGAGCCAGCGGTTCGTGCAATTTTAGCAAGTACAACAGATGCCAAGGATGGCATGGATCAAATAGCTAAACTATTTAATGAACAGCCAGACAAATATACTAGACTGTATGCAGATATTGATAAAAATATAGTTGGTATAAAGAATGCTACTGCTACAGCCGCTGCCGCAGCTTCTGGTGCCGCACCACCAGGAGGAAAGCCGCCAGGAGGACTTGGATATCCAGGTTCAATGCCGTCTGGAGGGGGTCCACCAAAAGGTACAAAACTAGAAACATCGTTCTCATCATTAACTAAAGCAGTTCAAAAACTTGATATAAGTTTTATTGAAATTGCGGCAAAAGCACAAACTGCTGTTTCAGCGTTGAGTGCATTTGCTGGATTAAATGTTAATCAAGGGGCTTTAACTCAAGCAACAGTTAAAGGTGCAGGATTTGCTACCGCTGGAGATTTAGCAGGTGCTGCCGCCTCCAGAAAGAATGTATTTTTAGTTGGTAAAGCATTAGAAAAATTACCAGGACCACTTGGAAGATTTGGTTCTACTATTGCTAAAAATGCTGGCTCTCTTTCTAAACAATTTTCTGCATTATCTAAGGGATTAAATATTCTTGGTGGTATAGAGGTTGTTGGTGGCGTATTTGATGCATTACTTAGTGTAGACTATGCTGGACAAAGAGATAAATTTATAGCAATAGGTGATGCTGCTGGTGCCGCAGCCGCAGCAACAAGAGCATACGCACAAGAACAATATCGTTCTATACCATTAATAGGTGGATTTTTAGCAGCATTAGGTGCTGGATCAGGTGCTACTGAAAAATCTCTAGATGCAACTGGAAAATTAGTTGTATCTAATGCCAGACTTGAAGCAAGCTTAAATGGAGTAGATAGAGAAGTTACTAAGGCTAAGCAAGCATTTAGCGAAGCACAATCTGTTGGAGATGTAAAAAAACAACAACAGGCCATAAGTAAACAATTAGATGCTTCTGATAGTTTGAAAAAATTAGCATCACAAAATCAAAAAAGAGCAGAAAAAGCTGGTGGTGCAAATGCAGGAAGTGTTGCCGCTGGTATTGCTGGTGGGGCATTAATCGGTGCTGGTATTGGCAGTGTTGTGCCAGTAATTGGAACAGCACTTGGAGCAGTTACTGGTGCTGTAGTTGGTGGAGTAGCATCATTTGTATTATCATCAAAATATGCAACAGAACAAGTGGTTAGAGGATATGGTTTACAGGCTGATGCTATAAGGAAAAGTGGCGAAATTCAAAGCGGTCTTATTGGAGAGTTTACCAATTCTTTACAGTCAGAATCTGTTAGAGTAATTAGGGCGGGCGGCACTTATCAAGACGCTATAGCAAATATTACTAAGCAAATTGGTGGAGATAATTTAAATAGAATATTAGAGGGTAGAAAATTAGGAGTTAATGCAAAAGAAGATATTAAAGTATTGGGCGAACAATCAGCCGCATATGAACAAAGAATTCAAAATTTGAAACAAGAACAAACATTAATATCTGATAAGAGTCTTAGAGCTAAAATAGATACTGATATTGCAGCAGCAGAAACTGAACAAAAGAAAATTGATAAATTAAGAGAAGGTTTAATTTCTACAGAAGCCGCTATTGCAGCAGAAAGAAAATTAATAGAAAGAAGGGCACTAGAAGCGGCAGCAATAGAATATCAAGTAAGAGTAATGAAGAAGTTAGAAACAGCATATGATTCTTTTAATGCCAAAGCAAGAGAACTAGCTAACATTGGTCAAGAAATTGATGTGATTGGCACTGGTAAACTAACAACGAGACGGGCCGCAGGAAGAAATAATATTGGTAATAACTTATTTGAAATGGATGCTAAGCAAATAATGAGAAATCCAGCCGTTGCAACTCAAATGGCATCATTGGTATCACGCGGTGGTGGTCCAGGAGAAGAAATAATTAAAGCACAACAAAGACTTGGTGCAATATCTAGAGTTGGTGAATTAGCAAAAACAGGAGCATTAGGACAAATTAATATTGCCTCTACTGAGGGAGCGGAAAAAACTTCACCACAAGAAATTCAAGATCGTATATATGAAAAACTTGGTATTACAAAAGGTGCTGATCCTGTTTTAGATGAATCTATTCGTAAGTATGCTGAGAAGATCACTCAGGGTGGATTGGCTGCGGCCGGTCAAGCAGAAGAAGAAGCTAGAGAAGAAGCAACTAAATTATCAGAAGAGATTATTCGTAAACAACAAGAAAAACTTAGCGAATTATTCCAAGCAGAACAAAAATATCGTGAATTAGAAATTGAACAAGTTAATAGACGAGCAGAACTTGCTAAGAAAGTCTATGAAAGCGAAAAGAATTATTTTGAAGAAAGATTCAACCTAATAACAAAAGTACAGGACTTTTTACAGCCAGAATCAAGCGGCCCAGGTAGGGCCGGATCTATTCTTAATCGTGGTAGAAATAGAAGAGATGTGGCAATGGCCGGATTGGATTTAAGAAGAGGTGCTGGATTCCAAGGCGTTGGTGCAGAAGTAGATAAATTTAGACAATCTATTGATGAAACTTTAGCAAAAAGAGCCGGTGGTGAAGATGTTGGAACTGCTTTTGCAAATATTCAAAACGAATCTGAAAGATTAATTACTACTATTAGAGATGAAATAGATATACAAGGACAATATTTAGACTCTCTAATGGAGTCTGCTAAAGCACAACAAGAGTATACACAAGCATTATATGATGCACAAGGCGATATATTAAGAGATATTGTTACTGGAACAGATAAGCAAAGAGCAGATTCTTTTAGAACATTAAATGCTGCCGCCATGGCGGCAATGCAAGGCGGCTTTGCTGGAATACCAGAAGATATGAGAGATCAGGTATTTTCTGTATTTGATAAATTTGCCGATGTTACTATTCCAGGCTTGGGTATTACAGGCAGAGATGCACAAGAAAGAATAGCTACTGGCGAACTGATGCGGATGGGTCAAAGTCAAGCAGTAGCACAGGCAAATGCTAAGAAGATTGTTCAGAGAAGAGTACCAATTGATGAAAGAATGGCCGATCAAATTAGAGTGCAAGAACAAAAAATGTTAGCATTATTAGATGAAGAAAAACGTGTTAAGAATGGTTTATTAAAGCTTGAGGCTGATAATAATAAACAGTTTGGCGATTATGTTAAAGAATTTGGCACAATAGTTGCTGGCATGAGAACAGATCTTGGCACACAAATGCCAGCCTGGATGGGAACTGCCGCAAGCACACTTGCTGCTAATCAAACCGCAATGGCAACAGGTGCGGCCACTGGTGCGGCAACCGGAGCGGCCTTTGGTCCAGCAGGAATGGGAATTGGTGCTGCTATTGGTATTGCAGATAATTTAACTGGCGGTGCTGTGAGTGGTGCTGTGGCAAATGTTCCAAATATTTTTGGATTTGGAGCAAATACACAGGCTCAACAACCAATGAACGCTGCGGCACCGGGTGGAGAAGCTGAATTAGCTAGACAAAAACAAATGGCTAAATTAGATGCTCAAATAGCAGAGCAAGAAAAGAAACGACGATCCGCTATAAAAACTATAGATGCTAATAGTGGATTTTTTGGCAGTGGAATACAATTAAATATGGCCAAGAAGGAAAAAGAAAACGCAGATAGAGAATTAGAAAGACTAAGGAAAGAAAGGGCATCATATGGAACGGCACCAGCGGCTGCTACTCCATCGAATAACACACAAAAACCAGCTGCCGCAGTAACTCCAGCAACGGCTGGACAGCAAACAAATAATCAACCAATTCAAATTCAAGCTCAAGGCCAGCAAGAAATTACAGTTAGATTACCAGATATTCAAGCACTAGTAAATCAAAGCATAACATCAATGATATTTGAAACTGTTGGCAGTACATTTAATACTATAGCAGAAGGCGTTAGGACAGCAAATAATTTTGAAGATGCGGCCAATGCAATATCTCAAGCGACCACACAAACAACAACTCAGAACATGGGAGGACAAAAATAATGCCAGTTATAATAAGTAAAGATGTTGGTAGTGGACAATATGTAGATTATTATTTAGTGCCAGCACCACTTGTTACATTTAACAAGCAAGTTTATAATAATATTGGTCGCCCAGGATTTAGTGCTGATTATTCAGTATCATTACAGGGTACATTAGTACAAACGCATGGAAATCCTTTTTATACTTATGCTGGTACTGGTAGTGCTGGTATAAATGATAGTAGTACATCGTGGACAAGAACACCAGATGTTGAATCTGCTGAAATAGTAAATGTTAGTGGCATTGATAGACTCGATGTAACGATTAGAAAACAAGAATTAATCAGAAATTTATTTACTAATACTATTGTAAGTGGTGTTGCTAAACCAATTAAAGTAACTATTAAAGGATGGGAGTCTGGCTTTGGTGCTGGACCCGGTATTATTTTTAATGGTTTTGTTGATGATATTAGTTTTGATTCTGATGGAAGATGGGCAAATCCAGGAAGTTATACTGTAAATTTAAGAAATGCCACATTTCTATCTAGTCCAAATAGTTTATTTGCTAATGGAAATGAAAATCTACCAACAACAGATAGCGGATTTTTTATATCTAGTCTAACTGATAATGTTGATATACAAGAAGATGGAAGAACAACATTAGTTTTTCAAAATTCTAAAATTCATGGAATTAATAAAGTTTATACAATAAATAGGTCTATAACAGCAGTTGGTTCTCCAGTTTATGATGGTAATGGTGGCTATGCAAGAAATTTATCTCCATGGCAACAGGCAAGCGGCTTCATACATTCCTATATGGATGTTGGCTCTGGTATAATCAAACAAACAAATGTAAGTGGAGTGAAATCTAATTTATTACAACAATTTAATAATGGATCATATAGAGCGGCTAATTTCGTATATCAGGAAAGTGTTGATAGAGAAGCTGGTACTTATAGTATTAATGAAACATTCCTTCTTTATAGTGGATTGTATCCAGTAATCGAATCTATCACAATAAATCATGATACAAGCGATAGTGATTCTAATACAGTATCTATTCAAGGCACAATTCAAGGCTTAAATACTTCTGATGGATTCTCATATTCTGGCAATGCATATCATAATGCATGGACATATTTTACTGGAGTAGTTGATACTGGCATTCCATCGCCAGCATATTATTATGCTAGAGGAGTTATGCGTGGCCTTACTGATGATACAAGAATTAATCCTAGTTTTGTACCATGGTTACATCCAAGACCAACCACTAAATCTTTTGCTAGTGATTTTAATGCTGGAACAATTAGTTATACTTACAATTATGATGATAGACCAGCTAATCTTATTCCTGGTAGTATTTCTGAAAGTATTCAAATTAATGATACATATCCTGGAGAATTATTTTCTGTAACTCCAGTAATTGGTAGAAGTCAACCGGTATTACAATATTTAAACTCGCGAAGCGAATACAAAAGAAGTTTATCTATTAATATAACTATGGCACAAACTGGAAACCCAATATATACTAATACTAATAATCTTGGTAATATACAAGATTCTACCAATAGAAGATTAGCATTACAAAGAATGTTATTTAATGAAAAACCTAGTATTTCTCAAACACCAGCACTAAATGATATTTTTCAAGCTGCTAATCCAGTAAATGATCCAAATTTTACTGTAGCAAATGGTAAGTGTTTCCATTCTGCACCAACAGAAAATTGGGATGCTAGAACAAGGAACTATAGTTATAGTATAGAGTGGACTTACGAAAGGACTTAAAATGTCAATTAATATTCAGCCATTTGGAACATCAACAGACTCTCCAACACATCCATTAGCACAAATTAAACTATTTGGATGTACTGTTATTGATTTTACAGTATCTGCTGATTGGTCTTCTCAGGGCGGAAGTTTAAATTGCAGATTAATAGAAAGCGAAACTGATGGCGATAAATTAACTCTACCAGTTCTTGGTTCTCCAGTTCTTTTTGAAGTAAAAAATACATCCAATGCGGTTATATTTCAATATATTGGAATAGTAGATTCTTTTTCTAGATCTTCTAGTAATAGTAAAACATATTCTGTTAATATTAGTAGTCCTATTAAAATATTAGAGGCTACAAATGTTATTTTAGATGGATATGCTGGACTTGGATCTTCACAAGAAGGATCATATCTACTTAATGGATTAGCTAATCAAGATTTTGGACATAATAATAGTCAAATTGTTGTCGATAATAATCCTGGACAATACCACTGGTGGAATGTTTCTAATTTAATTAATGTTTATGGAATATTAGAAAATGATGATCCTTTATATAGAGTGCCATCGGCATTTGATATAACAAATACTCCAGTACAATATGGAGATTTCGGATTTAGTGGTAAAAGTAAAGATGGAATACCTTTAATTAAACTAATGTGGGCATTACATATAGGTATTAATCATTTACCACAATTATTTGAAACACAATCGTATAATCCAGTATTAGCACAAAGACAAAAAACACTTGGTGGCAATTTATTATTTGGAAGACACAATTATAATCTTTACGATGATAAAGAAGCTCTACCCTATTATTATCATTTTGATGCTATACATTTTTATAGACAAATAGTAAATAAATTAGGTGCGGAATATAGACTAGCCGGTCAATATAAAACATTATCGGAAATCATTTCTCATTTATGTGATGAGGCAAATTTAGAATTTTTCACATATATAGATATATACACTGATCCTACTATTGGCGATCCAACATTACAAGAACAAATTATATATCCAGAAGTAATTAATGAAACGGCAAGATTTAATTGGATAGCCGCCATTGGTCAAACAATGAATACTATTAAATTTCCACTTGGTGGAAATTATGGCGGAACAATTAGAGTACAAACTATTGATAAAAATTCATATTTTAATCCAAACAGACCATTTAGTAATATAGCATATAACCTTATAGGTTTAGAAGTTCCAGACTTAAGAGATACATTTTTATCTCATGACACAACTCAACATCCAGATAGAAATGGTCAAGGATGGTTAACTAACACAAAGCATGGTATTCATCCAGGCAGAAGACCAATAAATAATACGCAGCATGGATTATCTGTGCCTGGAGATCCAACATATAGTATTTATTCTGATCCATTAGATGCTAGTGGAATAGCACAATGGCGTGGAAATAATATTGAAATTCAAAATGAAAGTTGGGGCTTTACAAAAGCTGGCACTATGAGCGTTGCTTCTGGAGGTAGTTTTCCAGTAGAAGCAACCGGAGTTGGCGGATCATCAGTATTATTTGATTCTGCTAAAATGGATATAGACTTATTTCCAAAAATTAAAAATTCTGATATTTCAATAAAGCTGAATGATCTTACTACTATGAAGGTAATTACTGGAGGATATCAGACAAGATTGGTCACAGTTCCAAAAACAATGTTAAGACATTATTGGGGTGATATATTAATTTCGGAGCCATCAAATCCACGAGAAACAATGGATACGGCAACCGATTCAATAGGATTAGATGAAACTTCCACTAGAAAAATTCCAGTTGTTACTCCATTACTAGATCCAAGAGATGTTGATGATTATATTTTAATTGATATGAAAAGTGAATTTGGTCCCATATCTGTAACTGGAGTTTTACATAGAGGAGTATATGCAGCATCATTATTAGAAGTTAGATGTGCTATGTCATCTTTTGAAAGCTGGAAAGCTTTTATTGAAGGATATAAATATGATAAAATTAGAAATCTAACAAAAGCATTTTATCCAGGGTGTACATCTCCAAAGGGTAGAAAAGAAAATGGTCAAGATGTTACAAAAGATGAATTAAAACAAAGCACAGAACTATCAAACGCCGCAAGCGGTTTGGGGTATGTTGCTGTGTGTGAGTTATTAGGATTGGGAAATATATTTGCATTACATAGGACTAATAATGATTTATTATCTGTTAATAATAATCCTTCTGGTGAACCTCTATATGCTCCGTCTGGTGCTGGATCTGGTTTATTTGGCCTTGGATTTAATATACCATGTATGGCAGCAGAATTAAATATTAGAGAATATATACTTCCAGCAATACATGAGAAAGTCAAAGATATAGGAGACACTCATTATGGTAAATCATGGTATGCTCCTGTGCCATATGCTAAGTCTATGCAGGATTTAGATGGAGATAATTTAGTTGGTAATTTTAAAAGATCATGGGATATTACTGATTCAGCATATGTAGAACCATCTGATTATTATAGAAGACAGATACCGCAAAGCAATATGTTTGTACAAGATGGTAAAATTTCACCATTTATAAATTATGATCATAATTTTATTGTAACTAATGCTGGACCATATGATGCTAGTTATCAACAGGATGTAACAAATTTAATTGGACAAAATCAAAAAGTATGTAATTTTTCTGAATATTCTTTAGATGAATTATGTATGACAAAATATTATAAAGCAATTGCTACTGATAGTCTTGGCAATACAATTTATGATACCGGAGTATCTAATGATATTATTCATGCAAGCCCAAATAATGTAGAAAATACATATGCATTTTTACCATTAGGATATGATTATTATTATAATCGTGCAGTATTACCGTTTAGTGATATTGTAACTGGAACATCTAAAAGATATGTTAATGTTAAAAATTCTGGATCTGAACTAATACCAAGCGGAGAAGGCCAAAGCGAAACCAACTTTTTCGTAGATGCTTTTAATCTTGGATATTCATTTGTGACTAGTGCGATTTCATTTTTTGAAAATATATCATCAAACACAAAGCCAGCACTACCAGGAGAAGCTGAAGGCCAAGTTCCAGAAGCAAGTGGTTATTATGAAGTTACTAGTAAAATTGGTATTCCGTCCTGTACTAATAATAGATGGCTAGTTGATACGGTTAATGGAACACAATCGTTAAACTATGTTGATAATGGTAGATTTTCATTTCCTTTCGTGAAGTTTACCACATCAAGAACATTCTTGCCAGTACCCAAACCCGGTTTTCTTGGCGGTAATGGAATGGGTAATATACCAATGTTTGGAGTGAATGTATTTATTGGTGATTCATTAGCACCGTCTGGGAGATATAGACAATATACAATGACAGAAGATCAAATCGTCTCTGTATTGCAACCATTTCAAGCGTGTGTGGTGCCATATTCATTTAATTATGCACAAATATCGACCAGATATGTTTATGGTCCATGGATGACTAATTTATCTTATATTCCATTTAGGGGTAAAATTGAATATGAGCAAGATGAATCGCTAGTGCCAGAAAACTTCTTAATTCCTACTAATTTCGGAGAATTTGGTGGATTTTCATTAAATCAAACTAGTGGATTTACTGGTATGAATTTAGCAGCACAGGGCAGGGCAAATGCTATAGATGACTTTGCTTTATTTGCTGTAGAAGAAGGCAGTATAACCATCCCAGGTGCCCCTGCAATTAAAAGAATTGGTGACAGCCTGTATGGTATACAGCAAGTTACAGATATTAAAATTAATGTAAATAATCAAGGGATGGAAACAACGTATAATTTTAAGACAATAACTCCAAAATTTGGTAAAAATAATAGAGATTTGGAGAAAAATTTGACTAAAATATCTAATGACATTAAGAAACTAAAACTTAGGTAATCTTATGGTTAGAAATAATAATCCAGCAATTGTTACTAGACCAGCATCATTAGTTCTTGTTGGAGAAATTAGCCACGCCTTAAGGGCACAGGGAAATCCTTTAGCTACTGGCATGAAAATAGATGGCTCATCCAGTTCGCCAGTAATTGGTGGAGCATGGAAAGAAATACCACAAACACAAATTGGAATACTAGATTATTCAACCTTTGTTAATACGGCTGGTAATTTTAAATCTAATGTAACAAGTTTAGATGGAACTAATGATAGAACGCCATGGAATCTAGTTGGTGCAGTTTCTTTGGATGCGGTCTTTTGTCCATATAATAATTTTACAGATTCGGGCAGAGCTGGTCCATATATGCCATATTGGACAGAGCCATCTAGTCTTTTTCGTGTTGGGACATCAAAAACATTAAATCCATTTGATCCATTTAATCAATTAGCTAATTTAAAACCTACTGGTAATAGTTTATCTAATGATCCATGGGTATCTGGTGGTCATAATATATCAATGGCATTAAATTATAATCCATTAGATTCTGGACTTGATGGATTTGGTGGTTATGTTGGATCAATATCTGGTGTTTATCCATCTGGAAGCGGTAGTCCAGTAGATTTTTATTTTGAAAAAGATCATTGGGCTAGAAAAACTGTTGAGACTCAGGGGGTGCGTGGAGTTGGGTTTAAGTCTCCAATGATATTAACAGGATGGGGATATGATGTTAATAATTTACCAGTACCAGCAAGAAGTGATACACCAACTTTATTTCATCAACAAGCAAGTTGGAATCCACATTTATGGAAGTCTGGTCCCGTTGATTTAAGATGGGATGAACAGCGTGGTGTATGGACAACTTTTCGAAATCGAATGTATTTAGTAAAAATTACTAATTTATCTACACCACCAAGTTTTTCATTTGAAGTTGATAGAAGTAATAGTAGAGATCAATATTCTAGAAACGCACCAACTTCTGTTGGAGCATATAGTGCTTCTGCACCAATATATGATCCAGAATATTTAGCATATAATAATAATCCAAATAATACTACATACTATGAACAATTAGATTATGCTGGTTTATCTTTTCCATTTTATGAAGCTTTTATTATTAGAGAAGCTGATGAAAGCTCAGTGTGTGCGAATAATTATTATGCCATATGGACTAATGATTGTCAAGACTGTGGACATATAACAAATCAATGCGGTGGTGGTCATGGAACATCATCTATTACTAAAAAGATTTTAATTGAAAATCCATTACGTCAATCTTTTGATGTTGGCGATTTAGCATTTACCATTTATACTGGAAGACAGCAGCAGGTTAATACTGGTAGTTTTACTGGCGGAACTGGTGCTGGTGCATCTGGAACAATAACTACAGACTCTAGTGGAAATGCAAAATTTAATGTTGCATTAGCTGGAAGTGGATATACGTTTGGTGGTTTTGGCATAGTATCAACAGGATGTAAAGTTTGCACTAATCTTATTTTGTCTTTTAATGATGGTGTTCTAGCTACTGGCATATTAAATCCATCTGGTGGATTTCCCGCCAATCAATCATGTGGAGTTACAGTTTATCCAAATGATGCAACGGTGCAAACAGAGCTTTTACCAATACACTGGGTATTACAATCAGAATTTAAATCACAACAAGTGGTGACGCATGTTGAGTGTGATAATGGAATACTACAAACATGTACACTAAAGATACAGACCCAAGGATATAAAACTTGCGAATGGTGTGGAGAGGATACTGCACTTATTAATAACTAGGAATAGATATGGCTTTTATTACAAAATCTAATGATACTAAATGTTATAGCTGTGGTAAACAATGCATCAATGTAGAATTCTGTTCTGCTGGTGGTAGTTATAACAACGATGATATTGGAACTCAAGGAATTTCATTATCTAGAAATATTAGAGTATCTATAACAGCTAATCCTGCATTCTGGGGATTTAGTGGTGTGTTAATTTCTGGATGGGCCACATATTCTAATGGATATTATGACTTTTTTGATGGTTTTGATGAAGACCATTCTGCCACTAAAACATGCACAGTAGGTGAAAATACTACTGTTTATGGTCCTTTTAAAAATGAACAAAGACCAGATGTATTTTATAGATCAGTATATGATCCAGATACTGGACGATCAAAACACTATGGTGCTGCTGGAACTTTAGAGGGAAGCGGCATTGGTAGGGGCGGTGCAGAAGTTTATCTTATAGATAGACAAAAAGGATTAATAGAAAATGTTTCAGCAGATGATGAATCTTGCGATTATAATAAACCAACAAAAGTTTTTAGACAATTTCCAGAAAACTTTGGCTGGGGAAATAAAATAAATTTCAATACAAAAATATATAAAAATTTAAGCGGTGCTTGGAGATTAACTAGTTTAGAAAATTGCTATACACAATCTAATCTATATGAGCCTGTTGGATATTTAATAGACTGTTCTGGTAATGAAAAGCAAAATATTGCTTATAAAAATAATCAATATGAAAATTATGCTCCAACAAGAATAAGAGGATCTGGAGCATCAAATTATTATAACTATATATCTGGCTGTTATCCAGATGGTGCCACGGCTGGAAAATATGCTGGATATTTTAATACAGATATCTATAGAAATAGCGGTTCTCCATTTATACAAGCAAAATTATCTTATGGAAAAATTGGATCTCCAATAGCAGCAAGTGGCTTAAAGAATGGAATGACTATTGGAATAAAAAATGATGTTAGTGGAGAATTTAATAATATCTATACTATTTTTGATGTTAATCATTCTGGAACATATACTTCTGTAAAATTTGTAGGAACATCTACTGGAAATATTCCTTTAAATGATTCTATTCCAACTGGTAACTTTACTCTAAATATTGGAACTAGTGGACATTGGGTTGCTTTTAATACTTATGATCCACAAACATGTTGTGGTTTAAGTGCCTATGGCGTGTCAGATGAAGATAAACAATTATGTGGAAACACTAGCTATCATACAGATTTTAGAAGAGTATTTAATCATCCCAAAAATATATTGCAATCAAATAGAGATAGAGAGTGGCGAAATAACTATGATTTATTTACAACAGTGCCATTTATCACAGGAATACATTCATCATCTGGTTATGTAGATTTTACATATCCATCAGTTAGTGGAGTGGAAATTAGCGGAATATCTTATGGTTATCCAATTATAGTTAATAGTGGAAATGGTTTATATCAAATTGCTACTGGAAATGCAATATCTGGTTATCCCTTATTTAATAGAAGTCTTCCATATTATGGTGCATTCTGGAATATCGATAAATATGATAATCTAAAAAGATTTGACCAGTCTATTAATCGCGGAAAAGCTAATAATGCGACTTGTTATAGTAAACATGCCACATTAGAAATTTTCCCAGATTGTGTCACTCAATATGATAGTTATGATGAATGCGAAACAGCAACAGATATACATGTTACAAATAGAGTTCCAAGATTAGCATTTGTATATAGAGGGTGTGATTTTAATGATGACTGCTCATTTGATTCTAGCGGTTTGCCATTAGGTAAATGGAAAAATCAAGGAAGTGTTCCAACTGGAATTGAGGATTTAAAAAGACAACTTGGTGGTCAAGAGATTCATATGTTTATTAATCTCAGTACTGCCTGGGGTGGAAGAAAACCAAATAGCCCATGCCAATGCGATTGCGATAATGAAATTCCAGGTGAAGCTCCACCAGAACATGTTCAAATTCCAAGCCCATTAACATTTCCATCTTTTCCAAATTTTGATCTTGATCCAAGTGGATATGGATGTTTAGATCCAAGATATCAAGCCAGAGCTAAATCATTAGAAGGCGAATTTATTTCATATGACACATGTGATCCATTGCCATCATCAGCATATGCCTGCGTACCAAGACAACCATATGTAACATATGGTTATATTATGAATCTATGTGGTAAAGAAACAAAAAATAGACGAGATGTTATCACAGAAGCTTTTGCAAAATTACACCAAGATAAAACCTATACGAATGCTAATCCAACTGGTAATGTAACAGAGCCTATGTACTGGAATGTTATCGCACCAAATCCATCTCCTGTTGGCATTAGTGGAGTTTGGTCTAGTGGCACATCTTCCAGATCAGATGGTGTTGGTAATTTTACTCAAACTGCTGGAAGTGGATATGGTTTCTGGGGATTAGCAGATAGTAATAAGCAAGTTATAGCCCCATATTTCGTTACTAAAACTGGCGTATATGTTTGCTGTGAATCAACTGGTTATTATCTAGATTATAGTTCAAGTGGGACATTTAAAAGAATATTGGGAACTAGTAATGGCTGGCCAACATCTGCTGTTCCATTTTTAATAGAAATAGAAGTTGATGATAGTTGTGTTGGATGCGTTACTTCTAATATGAACTCACAATCATTAAATCTAGAAATTGAAGGATTAGATACAGAGTTTGTATGGGCACAATTAAATACTAGATATGGACATAATTATTGTAAATATGGCACTACTGGAAGTACTGGTAAGGCTAAGACCGATAGTCCCACTCTTTCGTGTACTTCTGGTTGGTCAACAAATGTTTGTGGAACTGGAGATGGAATAAAAGCAACATATGGAAATTACTATACTGGAAACACATGTTCTTGTGCTAATGGATTTAATGTAACTTTAAGTCCAGTATTATTATCTGGAACTAACATACCAATTGGATGGACTAGTAATACTATTGGTGGCGGTGCTGGTTTAATAGAGCTTACTGGATGTAAAGACTTAACAAGTAGATATTTAGATAGCGATCTGCCAATTGGAGATGGTGCTGGATATAGAGTATTCGCTAAATTTGAATTAGCATGTAATGGTATGCATCAGTTTCTAGTCAAACCATTTTTACCAGACATTTCCTATAATGCAAATCCAGTATCGTCATTATGGAGTAATGCCAGTAGTTGTTCTCATCATTATCCGGCAAGAGTTGGAGGTTATAATAATGGAGAATATGGGGATTTAGACCTACAAACTAGTTTATACTTGGTTGCAGAACAAAATGTAGATTTATTTAAAGCATTAACTGACCGTGGATTAAAATATAAAGATTTTACTCAATGCTTAACATTATCTGATTTTGGGCTTGGTGGATCTTTTGGCGTTTGTCCAGGAGATAGTGTTTATACATATGGATGTAAGTTAGGCTCGTTCTTTTATGGATGCACTAGTCCAAGTGGTTATGGTCCAGGATTTTATGAAGAATGTGCTGGAAATACTGCTTGTAACACATGTCCAACAGGAACGGGAAGTGGAGATGTTACATGTATTTGTGGTGCGGCAGTTGGATATGAAGGAATAATACCACGTCGTATTCCAGGAAATTATCAGTTAAATGAATGTTTTTGCGAGTGTAGTGAGCCGTCTCTAATTGCAAAATATACACTGACTAGTACTGGCTTAGTATTAGTGTCTGGAGATAGTGCTGCATGTGCAAGTGTTTATTGGGCTGGTACTGATAGCATTGGGCCACAACTAATTAATTGTCCATTACCACAACCATTTATTGGTGGAAGAATTGCCGCAGAAGGTGGTGGCGTTAATAATATGGGTAAATTATCATCTATTGATTGGTATGATTATAGCCACGGCGTTAATGCATTAGTTAGTGGAGTAAAGTATGAGTTGAATTATCCATTATTAGATGAGGGCACTAATAGCTGTAAGGGTTTGAGACGATATCCATTGGGCGTTGATGAATATTATTTATTAGAATGTGAAATTAAATCGGGTAATCCATTATATTGTAATTATGATTCTAATGTTCAATCTAAAACATGCGGAACGCCAGTATATTACAGTGGAACTTTCCCATCTACTGGACTAACGATAAGAAAGAGAAAATGCCATCCAGAAGTTGGTATAGTAACAAAAATTGATTGTATTGAAAATAATAGATATAAATTATATGTATCCAGAGAATATCATGAACATGATAGATCATGGAAAACTAAATTTCCAGTTTCTGATGGATTAGGTGGATCAATAGATGTTTGTATACCATATGCTGGTGCTTATTTCTACAATGATGGATCAACATCGGGCTGTGAAGCAATAAATTATGCATTAGAGGCTGACACAGTTACTCCAGCATATAATTCTCCATGTAGTATTAATCCTTCGTCTGGCTTATATACACAAGACTTTAAATATAAGAAGTCTACATTCCCATCGGGTGCATATTTATGGAATTACTTTAATTTATTTTATAGCAGTTTATTTAAACCAACAGTTTCAAATGGATATTTAGATACATTAGTTAATAATAGAAATTTATCAGCAACTCCATTTTGTAATTCTGGTTTATTAACTCCACCAACAACTGGTACAATTTTTGCTACAGGAAATTATACATCTGGTAATTTTTACGGTATATTTGTTACAAATGCTAAACATAGTTGTGTGCAAGATTCCACAATATGTGGTGGAGATTTATGGTGTAATAAGTTATTTTTTCCAAGACATGCATACAACATTGGGACAAGAATTGCACCATTTGGAGCTTCAAATATTTGTACAGCAAATAATGAGTTTAAGACCGCATTTGGTTTAGATGGTTATATTGAAAATAATTCATTATTTGATGGTGCTGCTGATTTATTAGAAGAACAAAAATTAAGATATTTTGATTGGTGCGATGATAATGTTATACAGCAGGCATTAGAACCAATAGGAATAGATGATACAACAATATATGTAAATGATTATCTGCCATTAATTGGCGTTATCCACCCTGGATGGAGATTCACATCAGATGTTAAAAGCTGCACAGTGGCTAGTTCTGGATGTAATTTTGCAATTCCAGTACACAATGAACACACAATATTAATTGGTATTCATCAACCAAAAACATTTACAGATAATGCTTTTGATTCTATGGGATATTATCTAGATAGATCTGGAGTCTCTTATAAAAATGGTTCTATAGTTCGTGCTAGTGGCACAGATAATTGTTTATTTAGTCCTTTTAAAATACTTATAGATGTTGAATGTTCGCTAAATAGAATTGCTAGAAAGAACTTTCCAACAGATCCACCAACATTTCTTCATGGAATACAAACTTGGCCAGTAGAATCATGTCTTGGAATGGTTGGCACTCCACCATGTGGTTGCAGTAGTACCAAGTGTAACACAGTTACTGAAAGTAAAAAAGGCTCTTGTGTATCATTTAAATCAGTGAGCTATGTTGGAACAGCAAGTACAACTCTAGCATATGATTGTACTGGTGGATGCTCATGTAGTGGATGTTCTTTAATTGGTGGTTCTGGAGTAAATGGAAAATTTATTACAATTGGTTCTCCATCATCTAAACTATTTCATCCAGACGTATTAGAGTCTGATCCAGATATAAAGGGAATTATTTCATCTCCTATAGTATGCGTATGTGGTGGAACTAGTGGACAGCCTCCATCGTCATCAGTTTATCAAACCTTTAGTAGTGCTGCTGGATGGGTTAGAAATAAATGTGACGGACTTTATTATTTACCAGCAATAAGTGGTGATTTTTACTTTAGACAATTTCAATGCGACACTAATCAATATATTGTTACAAATGATGGCGGTCCATACACATCGTTATGTGAATGTGAAACAGATATTGATGCTGGATTATGTAAAGCTAATTATAGATGCACTGATTTCACTAGCTGTGATTGTCAGCCAATATTTGGTAGTGGACAGGCAGTGCCACCAGTAACCAACATTGGTGGAGCATCATCTAGTGGAACATGGTGGAATACAGAATGTGGTTGTGAAGCATATCCAATTACTCATGGACCATGCACTCAAGATTCATTAATTCAGTGGACAATCACTGAAGCTTAGTTTACCACTTACCTATTGGGCAACTAGAACTAGCCCATTTGGTTTTTGTTTGTAGAAAACATCCGCACTTGCCACAGCGGCTAGCATTTTCAACAATAAATTCACAGCCAGCACAAATATTCAATCTTTCTTGCTGCTGTTCTTCAGTAACATTTTGCATTCCATTTTGTATATGCTTAGCTGCTGAAGCAATGAAATTTTTAGCCATTTGTGTTGTGGATGGCAATTGTATTTGATTTGCTACTTCCTGTGTATTTGCAGTCGGCTCTTGCGTATTTATCTGATCAGATGAGGCTTTTACACAATCATTGGGATTTTGTTTTGGTCCACGACACTGCTCCCATAAATTAAAATAGCCAATATGATTTTGGCATAGTTTATGCAAATGTTGTGACTTATTTATTCCGTGTCGATTACAATAGCCAGCGGCTGGACACTCGCATGGAGTTTTTTTATCGTTGGACATAATTAACCTATTCGTTAATACCCATTAGTGCTTGATATGTACCAATACCAAGAAGCATAGAATCTAAATAGTCTTTGTCTAAAGCAAGAAAATGTATATGGCCAGCAATTTCATGTCTAATTATTGGTGCATCCCAATTCATAGATTCTAAATCTTTTTGTGAAATATCTTGCTCTATGATTTCACTGAACATAGCCTTATCATTTTCTCTTTTAAATATTAATCTGTAGTATTTCATATTATCTCCTTTTTAAAACGGAGGCTACAGGATTCGAACCTGTGGAAGTTTTCACCTCGTCGGTTTAGTAAACCGGTGCATTAGACCTCTCTGCCAAACCTCCAGTAATAGCGACAAGAGCCAGATAAAAGATGAGATTATATAACACTGGCTCAAGTCACTATTTCCTAGATCATTCGTCCTTGCCGGTTTCCTTATTATACTTTCTCCATGGCTTCCAGTTGCCCTCTTCATCCTTATTCTTTGGGAATAATCCACCACCCTTCTTGTTCACACCAAAGACACGCCTAGCATAATGGCATTCTGGCTTCTTTGGATCGAAACAAACCATCTCAAAATATTCATTTTCATCCTTGTCAGTTCTTACATTTACACGAACATTTTCTGATGTTTGCCCATTTCTGGTACATACTGCATCGTCAAATAACTCGTGCATATGATGAAGAAACTTAAACATGTCTGTGTCAGATTCACAGTCATTGGAAACAACAACATTTCTTTCGCCAAGCTTAACAAAATATTCTACTTTCATGCTTCATTCCAATCTTCTTTATAGCCTTGTAAATCCTTGTTTAATTCCTGATCTCCGCGTTTGATCTTATTGATAATATCAATCATCTTTGCGGCAGTATCCCTCTTAACCTCGTATATACTATTATATACCTTCTCGCCAGAATTAATAAACTTGACTACATCAATATTTAATTTCTTACAATTAATATCAATATATTTTATCTGCTCTGGTTTGATTCTTTCATCAAGCTGATTAGATTGCTGACTCAAAAACTGAGAAACATCTTTCTTGCAGAGTTCTTCAGCGGCAACAACACGCAGCTTAAGTGCTTTTCTTAATGCTCTACCTTCTGCCTTTGTGGAGGCTGTAGCAGCCGCATGAACGGCAAATAAATCGTCAGTGTTGCCTGCCCACACATCAGCTACGTCAGCATATGTTTTAATATATTCTTTATCGCCATTCTTAACTAGAAACTGTACTTCATAAATAACTGTAGTTTTACCAATGGGATCACCGGTTTCCACCCTATTTACTTGTACTGGCTTGCTAGAAATAATTTCGCCAATTAATAGTTCTGCCACACGACGCAATCCGGCAGTTAGCGGATTACCATCTATTAGTTCCTTTTCCGTAAAGAATCCCATAGCATAATCATTCCACTCTGGGGATAACATGCTTGGAACTTTAGATTCTTCTGGTTTGTCCATCTTTTACCTCAATTTCTATCAAACGGTGTTTAGGCAGCGGAAATTTGTTCTTTATCTTTTCAACTTCGTCCAATACTAATGATAGCAGATGATTCATCTTTGTCAAGGAAATACTTTTGTCTATCTGACGAATTCTTATAATCACATAACCATTATTAATTAAAATACCTTGCTTTGCTGTGTCAGCAATTTTCTGCTTCATTAACTTCTCTTCACCCCATATCGGCATAAAGTGACCTGGACCATCAATCTCAATTGCAGTTTTTACTTCTGGCAGGAATAAATCTACTTCTAAATTATTACCAAATACTAATCCAGTTTTATGAAATTCTACATTATAGCCAGATTTAATCAGACCATTATTTAGATGTCGTTCTGTTTTAGATCCAAACTTACTAGCATGTCTCACGCTTTCTAGTGCTAAACATCTTATTTCTTCTTGCTTTGCACGACCAAGAGCATCCCAGTTTTTCTTACTAAGATCAGATATCTTTTTCTTATCTTCATCAGATAAGCTATGGTAGGCTTTGGATCTGGACGCACCAATCTTTTCTCTGTGATTATTATCTAAACTTTTTCCTTCGGTGGGATGCTTTGCTCTACCTTTTTCTAGAGCTAGTTTTTGTGCTTCTGAATAATCTCGCTTATAATGGTTTTCATCATTATATAATACTTTACCTAAGAATTTTAATGCTCTCAATACTTTAGTAGAGTATGTATTCAATGACTCAGCAATTTCATAACTGCTACAGCCATTCTCATACATCTTGAGAATCTTATCTTTATTTTTTAAAGCAAATTCCATATACCCTCCAAACTAAAACGATTTAATACTGCATCTGGTTTTCTTTTGCAAATATTATATATGGGTCTAATATGATCTTCTGACCTTAATATTAATTTAATATTTTTTTCTGTTAATATATTGTATATATCGTCATAGAACATTGGATAAAACATCCAATCAAGATCAAAAAGATATAGTGCCTTTTTAGAATTATTAGAACATCCTAAGATATTTTCAGCATTTCTGATAGTATTTGCTATTATTACACCATTGTTAAATGAATCCATTTCTAATGGAGAAAAAACAGCTGTATTAATATTAGTAAATGGATATGATTGATCTAACGACGATATGCATATTTCTTCATTTGATAATAATGTATATTTATTTATTTCATTCGTCACTTCATGATTGAACTGAGAATATGAAAGATTTTCAAAACAAATCATTGTTTTCATTTTTTATACCAATCTATTTTTTTGATTTTTAGAATTTCTTCAGATATTTTAGATAATCCAATAGTTTTAAATATCTGTGCAGCCTTATCAAATGAAGTATGCTGTTTTAGTATATCTTCTTTATTATATCCATCAATAGTATATTTTTTATTTTCATTAATAGCTGATAAAATTTGTTCTATGCACTGGTCAGCATTGTTATTATATACTACTGGATTTCCATCACATGAGACAATATCCATTAGTCTCGCATCATCACCAGAAGTTACAATACAGGCTTTAGCATTCTTATAAAATTTACCATAGTCTTCGCTACTGCACATGCCACAATATCCATTAATATTATGTGGTTGATGATTAAAAAATTTAAAATTGATATTGTTATTAACGAGAAAATCCAATACATTACCAAATACTACTGGAGATCCTATATAAACAACATCGGATTTATATTTTTCTAATTCATTTTCATTAACATTACAATCTCTTAAATAGACAAACTTTCCGATATAATTCTTAGATTTGGGTTTGGTAAATGAGAATGAATGTTTATTATCTGTATCATTAATATTGATTGATATAGCACTACTTTTAATTGGAAAAGATTCAGTATTTGGTATATTATGAATAATAATATCTGGAGCAAAATTAGCTATTGCTTCTTGAGTTACTTCGCCACTAGCATATCCAAATTGATGCTTTGTTTTATTAATTGATGTAATAATAGCTTCAAAATTTGGATCTTGAGCATAA
>Ga0208783_10000338_pt1 | contig 29134 bp, 38 predicted proteins | sample DEB19_08_DNA_2_FD_184529 | JGI IMG/M metagenome (GOLD analysis project Ga0208783, IMG submission 184529) | Aqueous microbial communities from the Delaware River and Bay under freshwater to marine salinity gradient to study organic matter... | ecosystem: Environmental > Aquatic > Marine >...
CGAGTCGATACCATGGGCTCGTTGAATCTCTTTTTCCTGAGAGTCGAGACCACGACCAAACAGCACCTGGTCACGGCGAGCGTGATGCAGTTTGCGTAGGGCGTCATGGGCCAACGCAAGCCACTGCCCGTCAAGCTCACCGAGGTAATCCACGCACCGCGCACGGAGCGCCTGTTCCGAATCAAAATAGTCAAGCATCACACTACCTGCTTCCACGGATGAGGTTCCCCCGACCGCTGGATGCGGCCGGCAAGTTCGATGGAGAGGGTGCGGGCGCGCACCGCTTCGCCTCGGGCTTTGGCCACGAGGATCCGGTCGACATCTCGCGCCCACGGGTGCTCCGGACCAAAATCCGCCACGACGGCAATCAATGCGTCAAACAAGCGTTCGGCGGTCTCGGCAGACTGGCACTCGATGGCCGTCAGGTAGGCCCCGGCGAGAGATTTCGCCGTTCCCGCGAGGGAAGTTTGCGGGTAAGAACTAACGAGCGGCGCCCCGTTTATTTCCGAGCTTTCCGGGTTTGCGCAGCGGTTTCCTAAACCGTTGGTCGGAAGTTCGACTCTTCCCGGGGGCGCTGATTTTCCTGCTGTCCCGCCGACCGTTTTGGCCAGTGCGGGAAACCCGTGGGAAAATCCGGTGCCTTCGGAGACCGACGACGCCATGACGGTGCTCTTTTGCTCGCCCATGACAATCCGCGTTTCGGCCGCCGCTTCACGGACGGCTTCCTGCTGGCCGTGGACATAGCGGGCCGTCGTCGAGGCACTGGCGTGGCCAAGGAAAAATTGCACCTCTTCAATGGTCCACTTGCGTCCCCACCAGCCGAGCAAAAGGCTGGTTGCGCAGGTATGTCGCAGGTCATGGATCCGCATTTGCGGAGGGACCTTCGCCGATTGTTTGATTTTTTTCCACTCCGGAAATCGGACGATGTGTATGGGGTTTCGCACCCCGCCGTTTTTGTTCGGGAATGCGAGACCGAGGGGATTGTCCCCGCGGCCACGATGCAAACTCAAAGCAGCAAACGCTTGCCAGTTCTCAAACGCTTCGATAGCCATCGGGAGAAGTGGAACGCGGCGGGGTCGGCCGCCTTTCGTCGGCGGCCACAAAAGTTCACCCTCTGCTGTTGTCTTCGGCGGGCCGCCGTAGCGAACCCAAATGTGAGGCTCCGGCCCGTCGAGGACGATGTCTTGCAGATGCAAGGACACGGCTTCACCGACCCGGATGCCCGTGAAAATCATGAAGGCAAACATGTACCTTTCAGGTTCGGTAACCGCCGAAAGGAAGTCTTCAATTTGAGCCGGTCGCAGAGCGATGCCGTGCTCCTTCGTCGTTTTCAACCGAGGCAGGGGCAGGTCGTTGGTCACGATCTCTGTCACCAGGTCCCGAGCCTTGGCCTCCCTCAACGTCGACCGAAGCAAGTTGTAGGCGTTCAAAACCGTTTGCCTAGCGATGGTACGCGGCATGGTTCGATAGACCACGCCGTCCTTGGTCAGCAAGGAATGCACCGCCTGTTTTTTGGTCAATCGGTCGAAATAGTCCAGCGCATCGGAGGCTTTGACCTTTGCCGGCTCCATGTCCGCTATCGGGTCCGGCAGCAAGTGCGCCCGAAGGATGGACATCCTCGACTTAGGCAGGTCCAGTCGCTCAAGCGTCGACGTTGCCAAGCGCCCAATCGTGATGCGAGCAGGATCGGAACGGCGCTCGACCTCCTCGCTGAGATCATCGGCAAACCGTTCGGCCTCCCATCGGGTTTCGAAGGTCTTAAACAGAACCTTCTTTATTTTTCCCGTGACCTTGTCCTTGTTGGCCAAACGCACGCGCCACTTGCCGCGTGTCTCGTCGACATAGACCCCCTTGCGCATAGTTTCATCTCCCGAGTTCGCTCAATTTGGCTTTCATCGCCCGGCGCGCCTCGACTTGGTCAACGGGATGAGGGTTCGCGTTCATCGCTTCGCAAATCAACGTGCGCAGAGCTGCAACCATTTCCGTGGTCGCTCTGGTGCTGGTTTCCAACGTGGCCAAGATCGCAAGCGCAAGTTTGCCCTGTAGAGGTGTCATCGCTAAGCCACTCCAAACGACCGAATCCATCGGTAAGCCAATTCCATCAAGCTCAAGCGTGTACGCGCCGACGAAATCCCTTGGTCGATGGCGCGCAACCGCCGAAGGTCGTCGGGCGCAAATTCAAAAATGCGGCGCAGGTTGCCGATCTTCTCGCCGTCGCCACGAAACGCCTCCGGTTCTGCGTCGCAAGCAACCGCTGGATTGCCCGTAACAAGAAAGAATTTTTCATCCACCGCCCGCCGATACACGTCGGCGCACCGATGACGGTGCACCAGCATGACCCTTCCCGCCGGCGTTCGAAGACCCGTCTTTTTTCCCGCTGCCCACACAACGAGGGCGCGATTGTTTTGAATTTTCCGCTCGCACAAGTCACACACCATCGAAGTTATCCCATCTCCCCCCAAGCCCGTTTCCACGCGCGGCTCGTCCTCCGAACCTGCGCACGATTGGCCCACGCGCATACGCCGAGAACGACGGCGCGAACCAAAACACCGAGCAAACGATTAACGTTTGCCGGCATTTGCTTTTCCCGCAACTTCGGTCAATTCTCCCCACGCCGCAGCGGGGATGCCTGTTTCCCGCTCAAGCGCCATGCGCCGGTCGTAATTCGGTCGGTTTCGACCCCGTATCCAATGACAAATCGCCTCCTGTTTTACGCCAAGGCGTGTCGCCAACTGCCCTTGGCTCACTTTGATTCCCGTGTCGTCGCCGGCAAGCCACCGACGAAGTTCAACGGCCCCTCGATTCATGGACCATCTATTACACAAGTTATAGTTTTCGGCATGTCTTTTTGACATGCGTGAATGAACGGACAATCTCGTGCCCTTGGAACAGCTTACCGACGACGAGAACGATCGCGTGGTTTCGCTCGTGAAACGCATGCTCAACGAAGGCTACTCGCAAGGTCGTCTTGCTGCGGCCTGTGGCGTGAGCCAAGCCTTTGTGTCCCAGATCAATACGGGCCAACGCAAAGCCTCGCTTGTTTTTGCCGAGCGTCTTGCGAAGCTGGCCGGAACAACATTGGCTAGACTTTTGGCGGGCGACCAAGCTCAGCCGCAAGCCCTAACGGGCGCGCGTTACGCGCCCCTTGAGGCCGCGCGAGCCATGGGCGAAGCCATGGGATACGACGTGCTTTGGGTTCGTTCGTGGACGCCCGGAGGCAATCCCCACGCAACCTACGACGCGGAAGAATTGTGGTTCATGATGAAGGCCGACTTTCTTCGAGACCAGCCACAAAAACCAAAATCCAAGGCGTAACGTCTCCGCCATATGTGGCGACAATAAAAATACGGTTCGGCATGCTCCCTCACGTTTGCAATCGCGCTTGCTCCCTCCCGTCGGCGCGAACGGGGGCCCTTATAGCAGCGCCGTTGTATGTTGCATCCACATTAGAAACCGTTGTCGCAAAAATGCGATGAGGCGAACCTCAGCCGTGAAAAAGGTTCGACGCGCTGTATCTTTTGACCTGCCGCGCAAATCCCTTGGCTACAACTATAACCAAAGTTATGGTTTCACCGCGAGGAGGCAAAGCATGGGAGCGGAAGAATTGCGCCGATGGGCGGCAACGGTTCGTCGAGCGTTGGCCAAGCTGCGCGAAGACCGAAAGCGTCGCGAAGCTCCACCGCCGACCGTGGGCGATTCTTTTCCGGATGCCATTGATCGCTTTGCCGACGACTTGGAAAGGGAAGAATCGTGACGGAATTGGTGCACACCAGGCAAGCGTTGAATCCGATGGAATTGCAGCAAGCTCGCGAGCTTGCAACCATGGTTGCCAAAATACAGCTCTGCGGAAGCAAGACCTGGGAGGATGCATGCACACGTATTTTGACGGGGAAAGACCTAGGTCTCTCACCGATGCAAAGCATGCGAGTCGTCTACGTCGTAGAAGGTAGAACCTGTCTCGATGCTTCGTTCATGCATGCCTTGTGTCTTCAGTCGCCGGCGTGTGAAAAATTCGAATGCGTGGAGGAGTCGGACACGTCCGTGACCTACGCGGTCAAACGAAAGAATCAAAGCGAGCAACGGGTAACGTGGACAATTGAGGACGCCAAGCGGGCAGGCCTCGCAAACAAGGGCAACTGGGCAAAATACCCCAGACAGATGTTGCATGCTCGGTGCAAAGCCGACGCTGCCAGGCGAGTGTTTTCCGATTGTCTTTTGGGTCTTAAATCGATCGAAGAATTGCGAGACGGCATTGAAGACGCGCCTGTAACCGCGGTGCACATCGTTGACGCTTCGACGGAGGTGGTTCCACCCGTCTCGGAGGTGTTGCTCCATCGTATTGAGCAGGCTCTTCCGACGGACAAGGACGCGCTTGTAGAGACGATCAAAAAAGCCATCGAAGGCGGCGAGGTTGATAAGGAAGCACTCAAGAAGATCAAGGACGCCTACGCGGTCAAGTTCGGCATCAAGAAGACCAATTCGAAAGTTCAGGATCCCGCCGTCGAGTCACCAACGGAACCGGAGACGGTAACCGTGGAACAGGACATCGACCGAGGCGAGGACCCAGATGCCTACTGAGCCCATCTTCACGGCTTCGGCGGCGGCGCGAGTCCTTGCCTGTCCCGCAAGCGTTGTCTTGCCGCACGCTTACAGTCACGGGCAAGCGGCGGAGGATGGCGTCGCCATTCACGAGTTTCTTCGCGCGGTTTTGACGGGTCGACCTAAGGACGCCGCTTTGTCGCTCGTCCCTGGGCACTTGCAATCGCGATGTGCCTCGTTCGACTTGAGCAACGCCATCGGGGACCTCGAAGCTATCAAGGCCGAAGTGGCTTATGCTCTGCACGTTCACGAGGACACGGCCCGGTTTCTCGGGGAGAACATCGGGCGAGCCTACGACGTCAACCCGTTCGAGGTGCCCGGTACCCTCGACTTCGTTGGTCGGCACTGGGAAGGGCATTATGTCGTTGGCGACTGGAAGACTGGGCAACCTGTAACGCCATGCCGTAAAAATCCGCAGATGCTTTTTGCTGCATCGGTGGCCATGCGGCATCACGAATGCAGCGAGGTCGAAGGTCGCATCGTTTACCTTCACGAAGATGGGTCCATCTTCGTCGACCGGCATCGGTTTAGCGCTTTCGACGTCGACGCCTTCGTTCAAGACCTTCGCCAAGCGTTTCAATTGGTCGCACAAGCCCAAGAGCAGATGGGTGGCCGTATTGTCCCATCGGTCAACGAGGGAGATCATTGCCGGTATTGCCCGGCCATGCACTCATGTCCCGCCAAGGTGGCCCTTGCGCGAAGCATGGTGACCGACGTCGACCAACTGCGTACGTCGCTCGAGACGCTTACGCCGGACCAAGCAGGCCAAGCTTGGCTCAAGCTTGAGAAGATCAAGAAACTTGCCGAGATGGTCGAGGACAAACTTCGCGACATGGCGAGGTCTACGCCCATCGTCCTCAGTGACACTCACGAACTTCGGGAATCGTCTTACGAATCGACGACAACCGACAGCAAGAAGCTGGAATCCCTTGCGCGTCAGAGGGGAGCAACCGACGACGAAATCAAGGCATGCAAGGTGACCAGGCAGGTCACCACAGTAAAGAAATTGAAACGGGAAAAAGCATGATGATGGACACCGTTGCGCGAGAGTTTCTCGCATGGCTGAAAGACTTCAGCAAAGAATGGCTTGCGATTGAACGGCAGAAACTAAGCTCCGGGCCTGTTCAAAATAGGACCGCTTCAGGCGTCGCGAATCAATCGGCGCAAGGCCCACGACCAAGTGTCGAAGTCGTTATCGCGCCCGAAAGCGACTGGACGGATCCCAAGGTTACGATGGGTCTGAAGAACTGGAATGGGCCTGACATGAAGGGCCTAACGTTTTCAAAGACATCGTCGGAGTTTTTGAAACAATACGCCCGCACGTTGGAGTGGATAGCGAAAAAAGAAGACGACGAGGGCAAGACATACAAGAACCAGCCGGCCTCTCAGTCTACACGAAAGAACGCAGGCCTTGCCTTGCGATGGGCAGAGCGTCTTAAAGCCGCAACGCCCGCGACCCATGCGCAGGATACGTTTCCCGAAACCATCGACGACGTACCGTTCTGAGGTGTCATGAAAATCGTTGTCGCAAAAAACGACCTACTCGACATCATGGCGCCGCTGGTCGAAGTGACCAAACGCAAGGACGCGCATGCACTTTCCTCGCACGTGTTACTTGTCGCCGAAGACCAACACGGCTTACGGCTGAGCGTAAGCCAAACGCCACTTAGTCTTTCGGTGAACGTGGACGCGGACGTGAAGGCCTCGGGCAGCGTGGCGGTGTCCTGTGTGGACTTCTCAACACGCATCAAAACCTTGCCGGATGGGCCGGTAGCGATTGAGGCCCAAGGCACCGGCTTGGTCATCCGAAGCGTGGGACACGCCCGAAGGTTTACGCTGGCAAGCGTGCCCGCCGATGACTTTCCGCGCGTCCCAACGTTGGAAGACGCAGCTTGGCTCTTGGTCCCACGAGAGACCTGGCAAGAGCTTACGAAGACAACGCGGTTTGCGATGTCCGAGGACTGTTCCCGGCCACATATGAACGGGTCTCTGTTCGTTTGGAAAAAGGACATCGTTCGTCTTGTAGCGACCGACGGCTATCGTCTCGCCACGTCTCACCGGATTGTGGAGGGAAGCAGCGCATCGGTGGAAGCCCTGTTGTCTCGCGTGGCGGTTGTCACGCTCGACACACTGGTCAACCGAACGAAGGACGAAGCGTTTCGCGTGTCGTTGCAAAACCAGGATCTCTTCGCGGAAGTTGGACGTTGGCGACTTGCGGCTCGGTTGATTGACGCGAAGTTTCCTCCCTACGAACATGTCATTCCAAAGAAACAGCCCCACACCATCTTTGTCGGTCGCGATATGCTACTCGACGCCATGCGCTCGGTCTTGGTGGCGTCAGACGAAAGAACGAGCGGCGTGCGAATGTCTATCGAACCAGGCAAAGTGCGATTGGAAAGCGCGTCGTCTGGCGGTGGAGACGGTGTTGACGAGGTTCCCGCGGACTATGATGGGCCGGTTATCAAAACCGCCATCAATGGCGAATACATGAAAGACGTCTTGGCGGCGTTAGCGGACGATGAGGTGAAACTATCCCTTGCCGACGAGCTTTCGCCCTTGGTCCTTCAAGACAAGGACGAGCGTTCTCACGTGAGCGTGATTATGCCGATGCGCGTCTAAGATCCGTCACTGTTTTGCCCAAACCAAGAACATGTGCAAAAACCTTCAAGCACTCAAAACCAGGGTGCTTGGAGGGGATGGGCATGAACGTGCAAGGAATCCGGTTGGACCTCGGGATGATCGAAAGTCGCTGGGGCCTGATTTCGGTATTCGTCGAAGTGGACAAGGGGTCGACGAGTGTCTCGTTTTACGTCCCATCCTCGGGACGGGGATTGGGCGGGACGGCCACATTCCCCTTGTGGCAATGGCAAAAGTTTCTAAAGAAAATTGAAGAAATCAATCAGGCCATCGCAGAAATAGAGGAGCGCCGGTCACGCGAATTGCCGTGATTCTTCGAGCTTGCGCGAAGTAGTCTGTGGCCCGTGCCGAAGTTCGAGACATCCCAAGACGAAAGCATCAAGGACCAAGACAACAAGGCATCTCCGAAGCGCAGCAAGCCTCAGCGCCCGTGGAAGAGCAAGACGATTCCACTGCGTAAGCTGGCCGCGAATCTTCGCGTCTTGCCCGTGGAATATCCCGACATCGAGCGGCCGAAGACTCGGGCGGATTGCCGCTACGGTCCTCGGCCTTGTCCCTTCGTCACCTGTCGGCATCACTTGTTTCTCGAAGTCAAAGAGAACCACGCCATCCAGTTGACGTTCGGTGACCATGACGTCGACGAGATACCGGAGACGTGTAGCCTGGACGTAGCGGAGCGTGGAGCTCACACGCTTCACGAGGTGGGGGAAATCTTGGGAATTACCCGCGAGCGTCTTCGGCAAATCGAAGAGACGGGCATGCGCAAATTGCAAACGAACAAGGTTGTCTTGGAAATCGTTCGCTAAATGCAAAAAATCCCCGCTCTGCCGGGTCAAACGACCAAGCAAAGCGGGGGACCTTCGACGATACAGGCGTGAGTTGTTTCTAATCCAACTTCGGTGAAGTCCGGTTGATTTTCGACCTCACGACGGAGTAGATTTTTTGGTGTCGCGACGTTGGAAAGTGTTGCGTCACTCATGATGGGTCAGCGGTATTTTCGCAGGTGCCGCTGACCCGCTCCTTTTTGTTCAAGCGAACAAAATGAAAAAAAAGCGGCCAAGCCCGGGGGGTGGCTTGACCGCTTGAAGGTGGAACACGTCAGCTCAACGAATGCCGTAACTCGATTAATACATATCGAGTTCGTCGGGGTCAATTACAGGGTGAGTCGACGTCCAGCGTTCCGCTCGCGTCCATCGGTAGCGGGATGCTTTTTGGCCTCGGTCACATCGCCCCGAGGCGTATAGCGAGAGGCGCTCTGCGGGGGGCTGTTTGCGGCAGGAATCGAGGCTCTGGCGAACGCGGGCGAGGGCAAGACGAGTAGCTTCCTGCCGGTCGGTGCATACGGAGGAAGGCGCATTCTGTAGCTGGAAGATGGTGGCGCTTTTTCCGCCGTCGCCCTTGGCTTTGCAGCTATCGACGTCGGCTCGGAGGAAGCTTTCGCTTGCGGCGATGCTGGCCAAAAGGACGGCTGTTTTGGCGCGTGCGTCGGGTCCTTCGTAGACGGGCGCTTCGCTCGGGTCGAGGGCGACAGTCGCGATGTCCTGAGCAATGGAAGAATAGCGGGCTAAGGTGCGTTCGACGGGTTCGGCGTAGCGGTGATGCTGTACCGGGACGGCCGCGATGAGAAACGCAAACAAGTAATCAATCAAATCGAACATGGGGTCTCCGTAGCGACGCACAGGGAGGCCAGCAAGTCCAACCGATGCGGCGCTGGAAAGGCCCATGGTTAGCGCCGGGAGAGGTCCGCACGAAGCCGGGAGCGCGTAATAGGACCGATGTGCCCGTCGACTTCAAGGCCTCGTGAGCGCTGGTATTCGCGCACGGCGGCCACGGTTTGTTTTCCCCAAACGCCGTCCACGGGACCAGGGTCGAAGCCAAGCGTAACAAGAGCCTGCTGCAAAGCAGACGGGGAGCCGAGACCGTCGGCATCGTTACCGCGAAGGTCGTCGGCAAAGTCTGGAAGATTGACGGCGAATAGGCTTTCGAGCCGCGGGCGAATGCGGTCGTAGCGCGCTGGCCAAATCGAGACGTTCGACCCAAAGACCATGTGGCGCAAGAAGTCGGTGAGCCACGGCATCGACCATTTGGGGGCCGAGCTTCGAAACGATACGACAAGCTTGGATGCGAGCGTGGGGAGGTTGATGGCGTAGCTCAGGAATACGGCGCGGGCGACGCCTTGAATCCCGCTGTTCGACGGCATGGTGCCGTCCCAGAGCTCGCGTACGGCCGGGGGGAGTCCGAAGCTTTGAAGGCGTTCCGCAGTAAAATCAACCTGCGCAAGTTGCGCGTCTTCGTGAGTGAAGACGTTGGCAATGCCGGCGCACCAAGATGATGCATGGGCTTTTTGTTCTCGGCTCCAAAACCCTCGTAGCCCGCTTCCCGCGAGGTACATGCCTCGAAGTTTCTCCGGGGTATCGAGCCACTCGCTTCCTCGACGAAAGCGCCAAAGGCCTGCTGGCGTTTGGGCGAACTTCACCGCGCTTCGGTCCATGGCCTCGGACAGCTCGCCAAGGGCATGAGGGGCTCGTTCTGCGACAAGCCCGAGCATGTTCGAGACGTTGCAGCTTGTGAGCTCCGTCCACTGAATGACGCCGACGGAACAGATGGCTCGGTCGTACATGTTGACGCTATCGAGGTTCCCCTCGGTCGCGGCGACGATCCACATCACCTTTTGCGACCACGTCGGCATGGCTGGGAGCTGATAAGGCTTGTTTCCGTAGATGACCGGGCCTTCCCATTTGTCAAACGATGCCCATTTGACGGATTCGACGGTGTGCTTGGTCATTTGATCCACTTTGAAAACAGCTTCAAACCGCCAAATTTCTTTTTCTCAGCCTCGTCGGCATCTTGTCGCGCACGGTCGTAGGCGTCGAGATGTTCGCGAATGGCGGGCGTTCCTATCCTGTCGGCGAGCGCTTCGACAAACCTGCCTGCGTTGTCGATGCTTTTGTCGAGGAAATGGTCGACGACGGTTTTGACAAGCTCATTCATGCGGGTATCCCCATCGAAGCTCGACCAAGTCCCGGCATCGGTGACTCTCTTCAATCGTTTTTGCATTCTCGACGCATGCGAGAAGTTCGTCGCGAAAAACACGCGCGCACGTTGTGTCGCGCACGGGAGCGCAACCGCATAGGTCGGAAATCATGGCAACGATGGCCAACATCAAAAACCAGCCGACGGTAAAGGCCATGGCGTTCTGCCACGGCTTGTCCCAACTAGGATGCATCGTCGGACTTCCACGGAGGGGGAGGGGGGACTTCGGTCTTGGGCATGGGAATCGAGGGAGGTGGAATCGAAACGTGGATGGGCACGTCATCCATCCAAGGCGGTCGTTTCATAAGACCAACCACGTAGGTCGACGCGCCCACGACGAACGAGGACAGGGGCGCGAGAAGCACGCTTGCTTGCGCCTTTCCGTCGTGGATAAGCCACGCGAGAAGGCCGAGGACGAGAGTCATGGTGAAGCAGATGAGAACCACCATGGGCCATGTGAGGCGAAGGTCTTTCATTTGTTGTCCTTAGCCAGAATGGACGTTGTTTTTAGTTCGGCGATGATGTTGATGGCCGCCGCCGTAAGCGCCGGAATCAGCGCCATGGACACGACGAGGAGAACAGTGGAAACGTGGCCGCGATGGTCGACCGTGGCGCGGAGGGCTTGGATGGCGTCGCCGTGACGCTTGAGCGCGTCGGCTTGGCTATCGAGGCGTTTGCCGTGCGCCTTGCTGGCCTCGACTCGTGTGGCTTCCTGTTTGGTCATCCACGACTGTACGCTCACCGTAAGGCCTTGGACCTCGGAGATGCTGTCGGAGCTTTTGCGCATGGCTCCAAGCGCGACTTCGTGAGCCTCGACGACGCGACCTTCGAGTGTGGATTGCCGATTGCGTAAGCTCGCGACCTCGTTGGTAAGCGTTCGGACGCTGCTTTCGATGGGAACAATGCGCCTTTCGATATCTTTTCCGAGGTTCGAGAGCATCAATTCAAGGCGCACAAATCCCTTGCTGATTTCGTCGTCGCTGGACATGGGCAAACCCTCCGAAGGAAAGACGAACGAAGAACAAGCAAGGGCAAAGATAAATATTAGGACACTGTCACCGTGTGTGTCGTGTTCGTGGCCACTGTCGAGCTTGTTCGCCAGACGTTGTAGGTTCTCGTCACGCCGTTTCTGGTGATGGTGATGGGCAGGTGACTGGTCCAGCTTAGGTTGGCAATGGTTGCGTGCGCAAACGCTGGAAACGTTGTGTATTGGCTAGACGTAGGAACTAGAAAATAAAGGTATTGGGCGGTCCCTGGCGTTGTGACGCTAAACGTTCCGGCGCTTGCGCGCTGCAAGCGGTCGGTGAAACCCGTCACCAGCGAGCCTGAATAGACGTTGGTCGCCGTTATCGACGTGCCAGAGGAGTAACCGAAGTACACATCGCTTGCGAAGTAGATGGTTTGCGACAGTGTCTTGGTCACCGATAGCGACGGGTCGACGTTGCTTTTCCCAGGGTTGTACGTGGCATTGAGAGTTACTGTGTACGAAGGGTCGTTGACCCCATCGCTACCTGTAGCGGAAAGCGATCCTGAAAAAGCAAACGACTCGAACGGGGTTGATGGTGTTGGGGCCGTGGGAGTCGAGGAACAGGCGAAAGATGCCGTGCTCAGTGTCGCGCTCGTCGGAATCGTCCCCACGTAGCGAGCTTGAAACGTCGGCGTGGATATGGAGTCGCCGCGTCGGTAAATCAGAGCAGAACCGTCGGGCGATGATTTGTAGAACGACGGGAAGAACGAGAGCGCGCCCGTGAACGCTGCGCCTCGTGAGGCGTTGTTTAGGACGGGAAGCCACCCGGAGCTCCCATGCTCGCTCGTCTCGTTCGCTGCGACAACGTGGGTTCCGTAAGCCGTCAGCGTGCTAATTTTGAATGTGCACGTAAGCGACGGGTCGGTAGCTCCGTTCGCATTGAGTCCGCCGTTGATGACGCTCTGAAAAATCATGGCCGTTCCGGCTTGCGGAGCGGTAAAGATCGCGGTCTTGGACGGTCCAAGTACCGTCAGCAAAGCGTTGATGGCCGCCGGGGTCGTTGTCTCGTCCGTGTAGATGCACGTAATGGACCACGTAGATACGCCCGTCGCGTCGGCGAGGACGATTTCCACGCTGTTCGATGGCGTAACGGTCGCGACAGGGGGAGTGGTCTGAATGGCGCCGGAGCCGTCTTTAACGGTGCAGAGAGGTGATGGCATTGGGTTTTACTTTACGTAGAAGATGACGACTTTGCCGGAGCCACCTGAGCCGCCGTTGATCGCTGCGGCACCAGACGCGGAACCGCCAGAGCCACCGCCACCAGCTCCCGAATTAGCGGCGGCGCTTGAGCCAGCAGATCCTGCTGTACCAGCAACATACGAGCCCCACGCCCCGTTTCCGCCGGGACCACCAGGGCCAGCGCCTCCGCCGCCTCCGCCGCCTCCATAATTGAACGAGCTACCTGCGTTGCCTCCGGTGTTTATCGTACCGTTTAGGCTCACGTTTGCCTGTCCATCGGTCGGCGAATAGGCGAGGGCGTTGCTCACAACAGGAGGCCCCGCTATGCCTCCGGTGCCGGGCGCGGTAATAAGCATGGAGTTATAAGCATCGACGGAAATCGATGTATTCATGCGGCTTCCGTAATCATAAGGAACGGGCATACCGGGGATGGGCGTTCGGTTTGCGAAACCAGATGAATAGACAAAGCCGTTCCACCCGCCGTATCCACCAGGAGCCGAAACAAGCGTAGAGCCAGACAATACGATTGTGCTCGGTTGCCCATGCGGGTCGCTCGCCGCCGTTCCGCCTCTGCCTACCGTGACCGAGTAATTTGAACCCGCTGTCGTGGCCATGGTTGCCCAAATGCCGACGGCTCCGCCGCCACCAGACCCACCCGTCGCAGATGTAGAGCCAGAGCCGGAGCCCCCGTCACCGCCATGCCCGCCGCCGCCGTAGGCGTAAATCAGAACGCTGGAAACTCCACGCGGACAAGTCCACGTTGTCGTGGACGTAATATCGTCGCGCCTCAGTCTTGACCCTTGCGCCTGTTGGTAGACTCTCCAAGTGCTACCGAAATAAATCAGTTGCACCCATGTTCCATCATGAGACGACTTATTTCCGAGAAGATAAAGGGGCGCTGGAATGCCAGATTGGACGACGTAAAGGCCGTAGTTGAAATCTGTTTCGGCATAAATCGAAACAAGGTCACCGTCGAGTGCGCCGGTTGTGGAAAGTGCCAGCGTAACGTCTGCTGTAACAGAGCCGTGGGCTCGCACAACGTTGTTGGTGTTGCCGATGGTGTACGAGACGGAACCGCCGGCGTTAGGAATCGAATATACCGACGAAGCAATGCGACCGGCTCCTGTCAGCAAAACTCGTCCCTGCAACGAATCGCCTGCGCTGGTTCGATCAAGCGCCTTCGTAACATTCGTATCCAGGGCGTTGATTTCGGCGCGGGTCACCGTGCCGTTGGTGGGCCACCCGCTAGAATTGACTCGTGTTATGGTCATGAAAGCCGCTGGTTGTCGAGGTTTCTAGGTTCGTCGAGAATGAACGAGCCCGGAACGGTGCCGTCTCGCGCAACGTGGAAACTGGCCCAAGCCGGGAGGACGTCATCGAGGATGACCCGCAAGCGGGCCACCGTGTCGTAGTATTCCGCGTCACTCATCCACGATGGAGGGAAGCATAGAATCGTCAACTCGCACGCCGACGAGGAAAACCCGTTTGGGGTTGGCTGAGCGCGATAATAGGTGCCAGCGGTTATCGACGAGGCCCCGAAGGTCCATGTCAGACTTGTGTTGGCGATAACGAGCGGCGTCGTTGTGACCGACACAGTGGAGAACGTGGGCGACGAAGTCCCAACGGTTACGGCAATCGTCGCCGTTGTGCCGCCGGAAAGAATGGTCACTTCGACGAGAGTGTCACTGGTGACGACGCCGGAAAGTGTGCAGGCGGGCTGCGTGGCGCTGGAACAGGATACGTACCAACCTGCTGGGTCGTTGCTAATGATGTTCCCGCTTGTGCTTGGCGTTAGCTCGATAGAAAACGGCAGCGTGGTACCAAATGCCGCCGTAATCGCGTCTTCAAGCCGCTGATACGTACTGGCGAGACCCACCTGCTTTTGACGTTGCTGCAAAGCAGAGCGTCGTTCAACTTGGGTCTGCTCAGGGCTCGGAACAATTCCGAAAATGGCTTCCCAACGCTCGACCATCGACGTGCGCAAAAGGTCAGTCTGAAGCCCAAGTCGTTCGTTCGTTTGCCACACGTCGGCAATGGCGCGAGCGATGGCGTGGTTTTCCACCCAAACGTTGCTCGATTCCGTAACGTCGTAGGCGTCGCCTCGGGAAGCGTTCAAAGCGTTGGTCAATACCTCGACCTGAGCGACGCTTTCCCCCATCCGGATGGGAAAGGGTGTGTATCCGCCGAAGGACGGCATTAGCGAGCCCGTACCCTGAGCGTGATGCCTGTCGGGTCGGTAAGAGTGCCCGAGGTGTTGAACACGTAGAGGGTAATCACGTTCCCCGCGCAGGAGGCTTGCAGGTGATAGTTTGTGGCCCCTTGCGCCCAACCAAAAGCACTTGAGAGGTTGAGAGCGTGAGATGCGAGAAGCTCGTCTTGGACGGAAGACGGCCATGTGATCGTAAACGTTCCCGTGGCCGTTCGCGTGATGGTCGGGGTAGTTGTGGAGTTGCCCTTCCACACGGCTTCGAAGCTCGACACCGTGGCCGCTGAGCCTGAATACACAAAAGCCACCTCGCAGCGGTCGACCATGCGCGAAGCCATGGCCGCCGTGGCAGCAAGTTTATTGAAGAGGTTTGCATCCAGGTCGGTCGTCGGGTCGACGGGGCCGGTTCCATAGTTGGCGTAGGGTCCGCCGTAGGTCGAAAGACTGTCCGCGTCCGGCAACGTCATGAGGTCAGCTCATAAAATGCGATGTTGTTGGGAACGTAAATGGTCGGCAGACCGGCGACGGCCGAAGGCCCGGCGGAGCTTGTTCGATACAAGTACGAAGCGTCCATGACCTCGTCGCTCGAGCTTACGACGGTTTTGAGAAGCTGAGCGTCGACGCGATACGGCCATCCCTGCGACGGAGGCGGGTGGCGAAATGCGCGCCCGAACCTCGGATGAGTGGACGAGAAGATTTCGCCCGGCCCTAAGGACGCGAAGTGTTCAACAATGGCGTCGAAGTACGTCTCCGCGTTGACCGCGTTGGGGCTTATCGTGTGGCCGGCGGCAATGCCTGAAAATGCTTGGTCAATCGTGATGACGCAGTTCCCGGCCGTCCCTGTAACCTTGGTGACCGTAGCTTGGTACGTCTTCCAGTCCGTCGGAGATAGCCAACAGATTTGGGTCACGCCTTCGATGGGTAAAGTCTCCGCATCGACCGCGAACTGAGTCGATGTTGGTGTCGGAGATGCGAGGACGGAAACGTAGGTTTTGGATATCAACTGAGGCCACGGCGAGCCGTCGGTCCATCCACCTCCGGGACCAGGTGGGGATGCTTTTGGCGATGACGGTAACGTGAGAGCCATCGAGAGGTTGAACGGCACATCCACCGCGCTCGATACGGCCACATCGACAGGAGCGGCTCCCTTGCCTTCGATGTACGGCTTGACGGTGTTTGTCACGATAAGACCGTCGACCTGGCGCGATTTGGATACGTCCGTAGCGTATCCCGCGACGGAAACGAAGTTGCTACCTGGCCCAAACGTTGTTGGGTAGACGAAAGCTTTCTGTACCAGCGAGGAGCTTTCTTCGGCCCAGGTGGCGACATGCGAAGCGTTTCCGGAAAGTGGCGGGTTACGCAGGAACGTCCTTAGGCGTTCGTAAGCTGTCGCCTGAGTCTCTTCGTCGACGCCGCCCGTAAGGTCGCCCGTAGCGACAGTCACGGTTTGAGAGGCAAACGGCGGAGGGGAGACCCAGCGAAGGACATCACCCGATTCGTGGTTCGTGTCCGCGCCCGTGTCGATGGCTTCGATGGGAATCGAACTATTGTCCGAATAGTAACCGGCAACCGTGACACGGTATCGAAGACCGATATCGTCAACGAGTTCGGTGTAGAGTGAGACGTAGGTCGTCGCTGTCGTTTCGAAGATGACCGAGCCGCGAGCGCCGGCAGCTTCGCGCAAAGATAGCCCGTAGATGTCTAGCCATCGCGAAATGGCTTCGTCTGTTGCGGTATCGGGCAGGAGATTGTCCGCCTGCACCTGGCAGTTTGCCATGGCAACCTCAAGCTGGTTGCCGATGGCTTGGGCCAAGATGTATAGGTCGCTCCCAGGTCCTACGTTCGGGTTCGGAACACCGATTCGCAAGAGTCCCGCTTCGTACGTGCGAAGAATGTCGTCGCGGATTTCTTCGGCGGTTTTGACGGTAAAGTCGACCATTACACTCGTGTTTCGGTTACGGATGATTCGGACGTCGTAAGGTCTCGCCAACGAACGAGCGCCGTGACAGGACGGGATTTGACATCAACGTCAATGCTGACGATTTCGATAAAGCCTTGACCTGTGAGGTAGCTCAGGGCCTGTTCGATGGCCTGCTTTCGGGTGGCCTCGAAGTTTGACCCGATGACCCCTCTGTGGGGCTCAAGGCCGAAATTTGTCAGAACGCTGCTCGACCTCGTTGTCAGGAACGCAAGCTCGACGAGTTGCGCAACGCTCGACATGCCCTTCATGCGGCCAGAGGATTGAAAGCTGTATTGGCGCGTGACCGGGTCGATGTAGCGTGCGCCAAATTGATCGCCCGTCTCGTTTTCGAAAATCTTGGACGTGTCGCGCTCGTTGGTCGAAACGGAGCCGAAGCCTGCCGGAAAGGCTCCTGCGCTTGTGAGGCCTGCTCCGGTCACGAGATGGTCCCTGTACCCGTGCCCGTTACAGGGGCCGTAGACGGTCCCGACATAACCCCTGTGGCAAGGGTTCCGCCGTTTAGCGTCACGCTTACGGTGGCCGTTTTAATATACGTATCAATGGCGGAAGCTATCGCTGTCCAGACGGCCTTCCCCGCATCGTCCTGTGTTTGCGCGGCTGCTATCAGAGCCGTGGCAAGGGATGATTTGTCCAGAGCCATTTACGTCACTCCAACGGGCACTTCGGATTTGGAAGCGATAGAGAGATGCTAAATCCAGGCTTACCGAACGCGCCTAAGATGGCATCAAGGTCGATGTCGAAGCCGGGCATCTTCACCTTTGGAAAACTCATCGACTCGTCGAAGGATGGAAAGTCGATGTCAAGTGACACAGAAAATCCAGGCTTGCCGAACACGCCTAAGATGGCATCAAGGTCGATGTCGAAGCCGGGCATCTTCACTTTTGGAAAACTCATCGACTCGTCGAAAGATGGAAAGTCGATGTCCAGCGATACAGAAAATCCAGGCTTACCGAACGCGCCTAAGATGGCATCAAGGTCGATGTCGAAGCCGGACAACTTGATGGGAGCAAATCCGCAACTCATTCCATCAAGACCTTTGTGCTCGGAGCGCCTGATACGCCTGTGGGGCCACGAATCGCAAAGAATGCCGGAAGTGGTAAGGCCGCCGCTCCCAAAGCGATGGTGTTGCCGTCAATGCACGCCGTCTTCGTGGCGGTGATATTGATGCCCCCGCTGCTTTTGATTTCGATAGCGGCATCCCCAGCCGTCAGCGTGATGCCGTCTTCGTTGATGATAATGCCGTAGCCTTTGCCGTTGAGAAGGCTCACTTGGTTGTTCGTGGCGTCGAGCGATACGGTCATCCCGTTGCCGTCCGTCGCGTTGCCGGCGCGTGTGTAAAGAAACACCGAGCCATCTTTTTTGATGACCATGCGCCCTTGGGCTTTGCCGTCTTCGCCCGAGCCAAATACGCAGGTCTCTCCGTAGTCGAGGCTTCCGTAAAGGGAATGGCACCGCGTATCGCGAGAGGCAATGACACAATCTCTGTCACTCCCGCGAAGAATGACGGCTTGGGGGCCGCCGCTCTTTTGCCTATCTTTGAGCTCTGGGGAAACCTTCGAGGGGCGACTTGCAAAGCCGATGTGTTGCCACCATTCGGCGCCCGAACTTTCGGTGATGTTGCCCTCGTCGTCCCCGAGGTTCGCCGTCATCGTGTTGGTCTTGGCGTTGCGAAGCGTGTTGAGAATCGCAATGCCGCGGTCCCAAAGTGCGCCGAGAGAAGGTGCTGCCATTAGAGCCGGAGGGTGTTAGGTCGAATCAACGTGAGGCTTGTGCGGGTGCCTTGGCCTCGGGACTTGGTGAACGTGACGGACTTGACCCAAAGCCGTTCGTAAAGATTGGCCACGTCGTCCTCGACGTCGACCATCGTATCGGTTGCCCAAATCTTGCCGTCCTGAGAGTGACCGGCGACTTCGTATCGAACTTCGAGCGCTTGCATCTGACGGGTGGCCATCTCGCGCTTGGTGAAGTTGATAAGCTGTTCGAGGTTGTTGCTCTCTTGGTCGACGAGATAGAGCGGACGACAAAGCGGGTAGGGCGTAAGCGATTGCGGGATGTCGCCTTCGCCTTCGAAATCTTCGTCCGTGATGACGTACGCCTTGTTTGACTTCTTCAGGTATTCGGCCAGCTTTTTGGGGTCGGACGGAGCGCTGTCACCAGCGGCCCATTTTTCGATGAACTCCTGCACTCCTTTGACGAGGTTGCCGTTCGCTTGCCGAGCTATAAGCTCGTTGACGAAGACAACGCGCATCGTCGAACGCTGAAACTCGCCCCCTCCGGCTTTCCCGCCTGCGATGATGACGCTTGGTTGGTTTGTCCGGCTGTATTTCACGAAGCCGGAGAGGATATTGTTCGCTCCCCCTCGGTTGCTGCCTTTGGTACCGGAAACGCGGCGAGTGAGCTGGAAGGAACTCTCTTGCGTGTAGTCCGGCTTTCCGACGACGACGCCTCCGCCGTTGGCCTGAGCCCAAACGTGGAGACCGGCACGCTTGGCAAGGCGGTGAACGAACTCGTAAGCGCCCTCGCTAGGGTAGGGCTTCGCCTCGAAGTTGAGAAATCGCTGCGTCGGTTTGCCGGCGCTGCTTCCTTGTCCTCGACTTAGAAGAGATTTCTTCGTGACGGGAATGCGCTTTGTCGACGCGCTTGCCGCCTTCGTCGAAGGCTGCACTTTCTGTTCGCCGAACTTATTTCCGACCCGAAGGGACCGATTTGCGGCCGTATCCTCGACGATGGTGCGAACGCCGTACGGACCCATCACCTGTTCGATGACTTTGGCCAGAGTGTCTTGGGGCGAAAATTTGAGATACGGGCTGACCGTACCGTCGACAACGTCCCCTAGGATATCTCGTCCATTGCACTCGAAAATCGTTCCGGAATCGCGATCGGCCCCCATGGCGACCTCGTCGATGACGCCAGTGCAAATCGTCTGCTTATTGACCCGAAGCGTGACGTGCAGGCCTTCGCGAACGCTCCGCGAGACGGTATCAACGAGCTCCGGGGCGGCCATCGTGAAGTGAAAGGAATCGGTCGGCGTGAGAAAGTCGCTGACGAAGCTGTAAGACGTCCACGAAGAAAGTGGTTTGTTGTGATCTAAGAGATAGACCACGCATTCGTCCAAGTCGGCGACCATGGGAAAGGCGGATTAGCTTCGCTTGAATCGCCGGACGGCTTCGCCGCGCTCGACGACGAGACGAGAAGAGAGAAAGGGGTTCAATTCGATAAGCTCGCGGGTTGACGTTCCGAGGTCTGTCGCAAGTTGGGCCACGGTCTTGGTTTTCGGCACGATGTAAAAGCTGATTTGACCGTTGCCCATGCCAAGCCTCCGAATCTTTTCGACCGACTGAACAAGGCGGGAGATGCGCTGGCGAACGTCCCAGTTTTTTGGGTCGGCCAAGCTGGACACGGCACGGTGAAGCGTATCGAGGCGATAAGCCAAACGGTCGATTTCGGCGAGACCCCGGCGAACGAGAAGCGATGCTGTATCAAAAACGGCAACGAGGCGATTGAACGCCTCGGAAAGCGAGATGCGAGGGTCGGGGTCGGCTTTCTTGATGAGCGGTCTGTTCGAAAGCAATTCGTCAAGCGCTAGCGCGTTGGCGGAGCCTTCCGCGAAAAGCTTCCGGCCAAAGAGGTTATCGCTATCCTCTTCGGTTTCGTTCGCTTCGATCCAATCCGCCGAGACCGTCTCTCCGTTTCGTCGTTCTGGCGTCAGCGTGCTCTGGCACGATACCGGCTTGACGATGACTTCGCCGAAACTTGGGTGGACGAGCTTTCCCTTGCGTCGGTCCGCCATGGCGGCGAGAAATTTGGCATGTTGCTCTGGATAGAGGTTTTTCCAAGTTTCGTTGGAACCTTTCGCAAGGCCGAAAACGAAAGGAATCGTGGCTTGGAACGTAAGCGGGTTTCGGCCCGTCGCCTCGATAAATGCCCCGTCCTGATCCGGGCGCTTGTGTTGCGCGATATCTTGCGAGAAGCCGAGCTGAAACGAAGAGACTGGGAAGGAGATATCCCGGAACGTCGCCTCACGAAGTTTTGAGGTGAAGAAGTCAGGCATGGCTTACTGACTAGCTCGGGCCGGGCTACTCAAAGAGACGGTGGTTTCTGGGCGAAGCATGGACGGAGGGGAGCCGCCGCTTTGATTGCCGTTTAGTTGCGACAGGCCATCGACAAACTTTTTCATCGTCGCGTTCAATTCGGCGAGAAGGGGATCGTTCAATCGGTTTTCCGAAGCGACCTTCGATTTGTAGACGTCGCCCTGCCCGATGGCGCCAAGCATCGTCTTTTCGACGTAGTTTTCGGACTTTTCTTTGCGTGCTGTCGCCCGCTGCGTAAGCTCTTGGACGCGCTTGAGCTTGGCGTCAATTTGCGCCTGAATCTCGCCCGTCTGCATGTGATTCAGAATCGGGTCGGAGACCGTGTTCTTCGTGTCCTGCAAACGACCAAAAAGGCCCGCTGTATCTTTTTTGAGGGCAGAGAGCTCAGACGCATCGGCCTGCGCTTCCTTCATCCGTGTGACTTGATCGTCGGATGCTTGGCTCAGGTAATATCCTCCCGCCGCCATGCCTGCCGAGAGTACAACACCCGCCGTAAGCGCCGCCGCGCCTGCGGTAGCTCCCGCCCCTGCGGCGGCAACGCCTGCGCCCGCCGTCGCGACGGAGCCACCAAGGCGAGCGAAGACCGCTGTGAGGCCGCTTGTGATGACTTGGCCTAGCCCCGCTGCGGCAAGGTCGGCTGTGACCTGGGCGGCCATGATGGCGCCTATGCCTTTGAGGGGATTATCTTTGAGCCAGGTGGCGAAGTCGACGCCGGCTTTGACCAAGTCGACGAAAGCCGGAATCAACTCCCTGATTTGAGGGGCGAGTTGAATCAAAACGGGGATGAGTTCCGCGGCAACCTTCTCGCGAAGCTCGTTCATGACGGCGGCGAACTGCTTATCAGCCTCCTGCATCCGAGATGCGGCGTCTTGCCGCACGGTGACCTCAGATAGCTCCGCCTTCTCGAATTTGCGGAAGGCTGCTTCCATAGCCTCCTCGCCCGCCTGGCCTCCGCCCGCTCGGTTGTAGATGTCTTGAAAGCCTGCGACGGCGCGAATGGATTGCTTGCCGAAAAGCTCGAGAAGAAGACTTGAGTCGCCCTTCGTCTTGATGATGCTTTCCTTGATAATCTCTTTGGGGTCGAGAAGGTATTTGCCCGACTTGTCCACGGTTTTGATGCCGAGGGAATCAAACCTCGCTCGATGCTCAATGACGTCGGTGGATAGCCTCGTCACCGCTTCGGTCGCTTCGGGAGCGGCCGTTGCTCCGCCCGTTGCGGCGGCTTGCTGGACAACAGCCGAGAGTTGCGAGAAGGCCGCGCCCTTGGAAACAAACTGATTAGCTCCAGAGCTAATTCGGCCTGCGTATTGCGACAGCTCGCGCATATCGACGGAGCCCTCGCGGCCTGCGCCGGCAAGAACGCGCATCTGCCTCATGGTCTCGGCCATGTTGCCCGTGCCCATGTGGATAATGCCGGCGGTTTGCGAAAGCTCTCGAAGGTCCGCGCCCGTGGCCGTGGCAAGTTCGACGAGTTGAGCTAAGCCTTGCATGCCCGCTTGCACGTCACCGCTCTTAGCGACAAAGGCATCAAGACCGCCGATGACGCTCATCGTGTCGGCCCCAAACTGAGTCCCTACGCGAGAGGCGTTTGCAAGAATATCGGAGGCGGCGACCTTTCGCCCGGACTGGTTCGCCAAGTCCGCGGCGGCGCCCCGAGTGTCGAGCCCACGCTGAGCCGAGTCGGCGAGAGTGAAGCCGCCCATGATGCCCGTGACCATGCTCGCGGCGCCCATCAAACGGGTCACACCCGAGCCAACCGACGAGGTTACGGTCGACGCTACACTGCCAGCGATGCGGCGGCGGTTGGCTTCCGTCCTTTCCGCGCTGGCGCGAGCAAGCGACTCGGCTTGTCGATTTGACCTTTCAATGGTCCTTAGTCTTTTTTGCTCGGCTCGCTCTTCCTCGCGTTGCTGCTGTTCAAAGTAGCGGCGGCGAAGGTTCGCCACGTAATCGAGGGAGCGTTGGTGGGTGCGCTCAGACTCTCGTGCCGCTTTCTCTTCCTGGCGTTGCTGCTGTTCAAAGTAGCGATTGCGAAGGTTCGCCACGTACTTGAGAGCGGACTCACGCTCTCTTGAACGCTGACGCTCTCCGCGCTCCGTCGCACTCGTCTTGGTGCGCTCTTGAGCCTGCGTCGTTGCGGCGTCTTCTTTCGCGGCTCGGTTGCGCGTATTGGAAAGTTTATTCTGTTCGCGTTCGTATCGCTTGGCGGCTTGCGTGACGGAGTTGAACGCTTCGAGAACGTCCTTGATGCCTCCGACTTGAAAGTCAACGCGAATAGGGTTTGCCACGTTTCTCTTGGGCGATAGGTCCGAGCGTTAGAAAGAACAAGCGGATCTAAGTCGCTTGCGCCAAGGCGTCGTCAGCTTGCGGCGAATCGCTTTCGGCAGGCGATCCATGCGAGGATTTGTCCGTCAGTAAGTCGTGCAATAGCGTCGCCATAGAACGGACCAGGGTCGTCAAAGCGCCCCAGGAGAGAAGCCCTAAAGGGTCGGCGGTGCCCCCCTCGGCGAGCACCCGAATCCACGACTCTATTTCCATCTCGGTCATCGTAGCGACGATGGGGCCGAGCTCCTGTTGAACAGTAAGGTAAGCGTGATAGAGCACGCCGACCTCGTCGCTCGTCAGCGAGGATTGAATCTCCTGCGGCGTGCGAAATGCGGGTTTCTTCGGGTCCTCCGTCGTACGGCATGCCCGGAACAAGACTTCGATCGCCGCGAGGTTATTGTAAACGTCAAGGTAGCCCGCTTGGGCTTCCTCTTTTTTGGGAATATCCTGCCCAAGCAGTTTGCGCGTGCGCCGCTCCGCTTCGGCCGCCGCCGCGTTCATTTCCTCTTGCGTGAGAACGACCAAGGCCACCTGGGCGATGGGTTCGCCGTCGGGTCCCTTCCGAGGAATATCGACGATGCGATGAGGTCGCTCTGTGCTTGTGAGTCGGATGAAGAGGTCGGACGCGGCGACGTCCTTGGGCGGGAACGGCATCGAAAACTTAGCTCCAGTCGGCAAACTCGCCGACGAAGTCGAAGGACAGCTTCGCTTCGCTATTTACGGCGTGAGAAAAGTCGTCCTTGATGATGAAACCTTTGGACGAAAGTGTTTTTCCGGCAGCGAACACGGTGATTTCCCCGGCGACGAGGCCATCAATGTATTCTCCTGGGTTCAGCTCGAAGTCGGCGGCGGGAACAGCGTTCTCGACGCTAATGGAGATGTCCTTTGCGCCAGGAGACATGCCGGCGAAGCCGCGAGCGACGGTCGCAACGACCTGCGCTTTGCTATCGCGAGCGACCTTTACGCTGGCCTCTTCGGCGAGCTTACGACCGTTCCAATACACTTCCGCGAGCGTGTAAAGTTGCGTGCTCATTAGGCCACCTGGTCGAGGGCTGAGGCGAACTGGTCGCAGATGTCGATGACGTCGATGGGCAAGCGAATGCCCATGCGGGTTGTGGGCACGCTTTCGCGTTGAACGATGAGGGCCGTGATGCTCGCGTCGACGTTCTCGACGAGGTCGAGGGCTTCGTAGTCGCGAAGCAATTTGATGACGGCGGCACGAACAATCTTCGGCGTCACGACGTCCGGCCCAGGCGTACGTTGTCCTTGCGCCGGGTCGTTTCCGATTTTCAAACCCGAGAATTGCAGGACAAGCTTCGCCTGCAAATCGTCGGCAAATCTGTCCATGATCGTGACCTTGTGCGCGTCACGGATGCGGTAGTCGGTCAGGCTGTTGGTTTGGTACTTGGTCGTGACACGCTTGATGATGTACGTGCGACCCGACAGCGTGACGCCGATGGGCGTGATGCCAGCGTTGAGGGCGGCGACTTGCGCCGACCTGGTCGGAGCCGTGCCCTTGCGCGGCGGCTGAACGTTCCAGGTGATTTGGGTCTGCGTATCAAGGCCGTAGCCACTGAAGTTGCAGCGCGGGGAGAGTCCCTGTTCTTCGAGGGAGTACACCCCGGCGGTGTACGCGGCGAGTTCCTCGGGGCGACGGTCGCTGTCCGGGCTCCAAATGACTTCGGCGCGGGGGCTGTTGAGATTGGCCGACAGGTTCGTAGTGAGGGAGGAATCGACCGCACCCACGAACATGCGCTGACGGATGCCCGTAAGAGGAAGCGCGGAGGAATCAATCTGGGATTGGAGTGCGCTAAGGGCCGTGGATGTCGCGCCAAGGCCCGCGGTTTCCTCGGGAATAATGTAATAGAATCGAAGCGGGGAAATGGTTGCGAGCGCGCTTGTGTAATCAAGAGCGATGCCCGTGCCCGTCGTCATCTTCGTCGAGACCGTCGGCGTGACCGTGGTGGTGATGCCGCTGCTAATGGTGGCGCTGTACCGGCCCCATTCCTGACCCTTGTTTTTGACCTTCGCCGTCAGCGTGACGACGCCGGCGGAAGCCGTGGCCGTTACGGCCCAACTTGTTTGCGCGGAGATGGCGGAAACCAGCGCGGCTGCAATGACCGTGGGCGTGTCGTTCGTCGAAACGGACACCTCGACAAACTTTTCTCCGACGTAGGCGCGAAGCGTGCCCGCGCCACTTGCCGTGCCCGTGATGGTGATGGTGCCCGTGGCGGCCGTTCCGGTTGCGGCTTCGCTTGGGCAAATCACATAAACGGGCGTCGTCTTGTTGACGCTGACGAAGCTTTGCCACATGCGATGGGCGGGAGATCCAGGACCGAACAGGGCGATGGCGTCCGCTTCCGTCGACAGGGGCGGGTTCGACGTCGGACCATAAATCATGGTGTCGGCGGTGGCCGAACCCGCGGACGTCTTGCTGGCCATGATGAGCGCCGGGTAGGACCCACCGCCCATGCTGACGTCGCCCTGAGCAAACGCGACCTGCACATAACTGCCGGGGACGGGGTCGTTTGCGGCGAGCCCCGTAATTTGGATTGCGCCCATTCGTTATTCCTTTTTCGTTTCGGCCGCGGGAGGGGCGGCGCTCGGTGTCGAAATGAACTTCACGCCGGCCAGGTCGGCGGTGGCTTGGTCTGCGGCGAGAAGGTCGCCGGCGCGGAGGGCGATGAGGTATTCGGCGCGCACGGGGAGCTCAGCGGGCTCATCGACTTCTTCGAGCGCGAGCTTTCCGTCGACGGTAATCCACTTGCGACCAACGACCGCGGGCGGCCTTGCTTTTAGGTTTTCGTAATTCGGGACGAACGCGCCCGTGACGCGAACACGCAAGGGGGACATCGAAAAAGAGAGCCTTTCTTTTCAAAGAACGAACGGCCCCAGGGGCCGGCGCGACGCGCAGGAGTCTGATGAACGTCGCGCCGGCCGAGGGGTCTTTTGGGCAGCTCTCGCCACCCGTCGCTCCCATCGCAGGGCATAAAAAAAGCGCCTACCCAACGGTTGTGGGAGCGCCTGAAAAGTGCCGCGAAGGGGAGCGTTGCGAAGCGTTACACGCGCTTGCCTTGGTCGATGATGTGCACGAAGAGGTCCGTCGCGTTGGCCGCAACACCGACCTGGATCAGATTGTTACCGGAGGCAGGCTGCGACGTACCAATCCCGCCGCTCGCCTGAAGCCAATAACGGGCACCCGCCGTGGCGCCCGAAAGAACACCCTTGGCTAGACCAAAGGAGACGACCTGCGCGGTTCCGCCAGCCGCTGAGCGAACGATGCCGTTGACCCATCGCTTCGCATCGTCGGCAGCGTCAGCCTTTCCGACCGTGTCGTTGCCCGACTGGTAAACGGGGTCGCCAGCAGCAACACTGGATGCAGAGAAGGCGTGCTCCAACAGCCCGTGGATGTGCAGGGACTCGGCAGACGACTCGGTGCCCGCGGTGAGGGTGCCGAGGTTCGCGGACGTGACGTTGGCGGAGGTCGCGGTGCCGGCAATCTTGAAGAGCGATGGAACGCCTTCGACCTTGAGTCCGCTGGAATCCTTGCTGAGCTGGTCAGCGGAAGCCAGTTTCAAATCCAGCTTGTTCGACGTGAACTGCAAGCCGGGGTCCGTGGCGAGATTGATGGCCACGGCATCGGAGCCGTCCAAGTAGATGCCGTCACCCGTGTCGACGTCAATGAAGAGACCATTGAGCGACAGACCGTTGCGAGGCTGCAAAACGCCGGCGCGGGAGAACTGCGTCCACACCTGGGCCGTAGTTCCGAGGGTGAAGGGTTCGTCTGCGGTCATGACAAACCCGCAGTCGTGGTAGAGAGTGCCTTCTTCGATGAAGGTGAAGGCTCCTGCGTTCAGTTCGGCAGAGCTGTCGGCATCCGACGCACGAGACCATGCGCCCGAGGCAACGACGTAAATGCCATTGTCTGCGCCGGCGGTTTGACCTGCGACAAGAACACGGTCGCCTGCCACGAGGGAGACGCCGTCGATGGTCTGCAAGCCAGAAAGGGTGATGTTGCTGATGGCGATAGCTCGGACGCTCTTTTTTACGTCCAAGCCGGTGGCCACTGCGTCGACGTAGAACTTCGTCGCGGCATCTTGCGCGTTGACAGGGTCAACGACGTTGGTGATTTTGTGCGTGCCCATGTCCAGATCCTGCTGGACTGCGCCCGTCACCGTCAGGTTGACGATACTGGCGTTCTGGCCCCATCCGAGGGCATCGCCTGGCGTGTCAGCTTGGGCGAGGCCTTTCACTTTGTTGCTCACCATGTCGATGAAGCCCGACATGGTGAGCCGGCCAAGCTCCAGGTAGTCGTTGCTGGCCATTTCTTCGGCGAAGCCAGCGGCGGTGATGTACATCGGACGGCGGGTCGTAAGAGCCATAGTTCCTCCTGTGTTGAGTCCCGACAACGGACCAAGTGCGTTGATGAATGAAAGTCCCGGCATGGCCTGTTCCTTCCGTCACGCAAAGGGCCAACAGCTCCCAAGGGCCACGCATGCAAAGCAAGACAGAGGCAAATAGGGGTGTGGTACTGCGTACGAAAGTTAGGTGGTCGGCAAGCGCTCGAAGATTTCCGAGCTGCTCGAAGCGCCGAGAGCGTTCTTCAAGGCAAACTTCTTGAGAATCGTCACGTTATCGGTGTCGTAGATGTAAAGCTCGTCGGTGGCTTGGTTGATTTTCCACCGGCCCGAGAGCACTTTCTTGCCAAAAAGCACGTCGGATTTGACCGTCGTCACATCGGTTTGCAGCGTGGTGACCGCGCTTGATGTGGCGTTGGTCGTGGCTTTGATGGTCGCCACGTCGGTCTTGGCGACGCCAAGGTCCGTTTCGATGCCGGTGACCTTGGTCAAAGTGGTCGACACGTTTCCGCCTACCGTCGTTAGGCTTGTGGAGAGGCCCGTCGTGTTGGTGATGATGGTGTCCGCCTTAGTCTCGATGCTTGTCGCCTTGGTGACGGCGGTGGAAGCGTCGGAGCCGACAGAAATCAGCTTTGCGGCGATGGTGGAGCCGGATACGGTCCCAAGGGCAGATTTGATGTCGGCCGCTTTCGTGTCCACACCGTCGACCTTGTTGACGATGGCCGTAGAATTGAGGTCCAAGGTATCCACCTTGGTTTTGATGTCCGTCGTGTTGGTGGAGACAGTGGCCAAGTTGGTCACGAGGTTCTGCGTATTCGTCTGAATCGTCGTAACCTTGGGAGAAATCGTCGATGTGTCGGTTTTGATATCGGACACATCGGATTTGATGGCAGCAGAGTCTCCCTTGACCGTGGTCACATCGCTCTTGATCGCTGTCACATCGCTCTTGATCGCTGTCACATCGGTTTGCACCGACGAAACGGCCGAAGTGAGAGAGCTAATGTTCACCGTGGCCGGTGCGTTTACCTCGACAGAGCCAATGTAAAAATCACTGGACGAGGATTTGACGCTGTATTTCAAAAATCCAAGAGTGTCGGTATCCCCGCTCGAAAGAGCGAGGTCATATACTCCCGGCATGTTCGCTGCGTCGACTTCGAACCAGTTGCTCGCGCTCATGGTAATGGGCGTCACGGAACCTCCTGCTTTTTGCAGGTAAGCCGTAACGCCACTGTAGGCTACGCCAGTCACTGCCGCACCAGCCGAGGTCATCAAACGCACCGGGACTTGAACTGCCGTCGATTGCACGAGTGCCATCAGTTGAACCCCTGGTTAAAGCGTCCTCGGAATACAACACTGGTGCCGCCTGAGCCGCCACCGTCGTTGCGTGCCGCATAGTCGATGATGGACCACGGCTCGGACAGAGCCGACAGGGACCTGTCTGCCGACCATGTTGTCGAGACGGATAACGTTCCGGCGTATCTTAGTCCTGCAACGGTCTCCGATTCTCGAATCGGAAATTCGAGAGAACCGTCCACAAACATATCCGCGTAATCGGTGGGTGTAGCCATGGCTTATGCCCTCCGGTTAGATGACGGGAACAGATCCATCCCAAGGCAAAGCGAAATCGCGTATGACGATCCTGTCGCGAGTACCGCTCCCGACGCTGAGGGTGTCGCCATTGGCCCGTACTTGGCAACA
>Ga0208783_10000339_pt1 | contig 29115 bp, 38 predicted proteins | sample DEB19_08_DNA_2_FD_184529 | JGI IMG/M metagenome (GOLD analysis project Ga0208783, IMG submission 184529) | Aqueous microbial communities from the Delaware River and Bay under freshwater to marine salinity gradient to study organic matter... | ecosystem: Environmental > Aquatic > Marine >...
CACCTTTTTATTTGGTGATATATCACCGATTTAAATTTAAACAGAATCCTCCTTAAGCCCTAGCTAGCAATGCAGCATTTATTATTAAGGTAGGTAAGTACCGTTGGCCTTGCGGCCAACTTCATACCATTCATTTTTATAATAATCATATCAATCTTTAAATAAGATAAAGCTATAGCTGAATGAATTTATAATATTATTATTTGTTTGATTGCTTGATTGAATGCTTCACCAGAGGCAGTATGCTCCTAACCCCCATCGTTTCATTATTTAAATGCTGAAAGACCGTCTTTAACTAACGTATGTTAGGTTTACCGAACAAAGGCATTCAGGACATAGCTTCGCCAGCTACACTACCCCTAACGGGAGGCACCTTGCGGTCTTGCCTCACCTCCATCTTGCAAGTCGTACCCTGTATTTCAGGTTTACACGTTGATGGATGCAGCACTAGGAGTTGCCCTGTACTGTATTTTCTACAGTATTACTTCTTTTTTTTCTTACGTTTAAGATTACCACTCTTTTCCAGGAAAGTCAAGAGTTCTTGTCTTTTAAGAGCTGGTTCTATGGTAACAGTTCCATCGGCTTTTGTAATCTTTAATGGGCCGGCTTTTCTGTAATTTACGTTATATTGCTTCATAGTCTACATAGTATAGCAAAATTTTCCCAAAGTAACACTGTTTAGGAAAAAAAAATTATAGTATAATAGGAACAAACATTTTATAAGAAGGATTTCCCTGCGTGGCTAGAACTGAATCACTTTTTTTATCACAAGAACAAGAGGCCTACCTTGCTTGGTTGCTGACTCCAGAGGACTCTAGAAAACCAGAGACCAAGAAGGCTTGGGCTGAAGAGCACAGTGTGCATATTAATACCTTGGGCACGTGGGAAAAGAAAAAACAGTTTATTGAGAGGTGGCGTTTAGGCGTAGAAGGATTAAGCCAGTCTCCTGAAAGAACACAAAAGCTGCTTGATGCCATTTATGTTAAAGGAATATCAGGTGATGTTAAATCAGCTGAGCTTTATTTAAAGGCAACTGGCTACATTCAACAGTCACAGACTCTTAATATTAAAACTGAAACATCTGTTAAAGAATTGTCTGATGCCGAATTGCAAGCAGCAATATTAGAAATCAGTCAAAAACAGACGAAGAAAGTAAGTGTGCTTCCTACCATGTCAATAGAAAAGGTTGGTGATTAATATCCGCGCCGTTTGGACCGCCCCAGGTAATGATGTTATTCAGGGAAACAGTAACGTACTGATTTCTCGTATGATGAATACTCTGAAAAGAGAGCTGCAGAATCAACAGGACCAATTACTTATTGACCACCAGGATGAAACTATTGTTGATGGTGGCGCGGCTTTATCAATTCAGTTCCACTACCTTATAGCTCCAGATGCCACACCGCTAGCAGCAGGAGTTGGAGTTTCTAATAAAGCATTGACATCAAATGTTGCAACATTAACCACACCTACTGCACACGGATTTGCCGTAGGACAAAGTGTTTATGTTTCTAACGTTGACACTACGTTTAATGGAACCTATACCATTGCATCAGTGCCAAGCTCAACTACATTTACTTATCAAAAGGTAGCAGCAAACGTTACCTCAGCAGCTGCGACTGGTTCTTGTGTAGTAGCTGTAGGAGCTTTTGATGCAAGCCAAGGTGCCGCAGGAACAACACCTGCAGAATATGTGCTAGACCAAAGAAGAGATATTATTAAGAGAAGAGGATTTTAAATGGCTGTATTAGTTCAAATGCGTAGAGATACCCAGGCTAACTGGTACAACTACAATCCGATTTTGATGGCAGGTGAAATTGGTATTTGTATTGATGCCGGCCCACCACAAACCATTCCTGCAACAGGTCCTGCAACTGCAACAACTCCTGGTCCTGGCTTTAAAATTGGTGATGGTACTACTAACTGGAATAATTTGCCATGGGTTAACACTGGACCCACGGGTGCAGCAGGTCCGACAGGACCAACGGGGGCAGTAGGCCCTACGGGCCCTTCGGGTCCAACAGGAGCAGCTTCTACTGTGACTGGCCCGACAGGCGCAACGGGACCGACAGGCGCAACGGGACCGACTGGTGATGCTTCTACTGTCACCGGACCGACAGGTCCAATTGGACCCACGGGTCCGACTGGCCCGACGGGAGCCACAGGTGCAGCATCAACTGTAACGGGACCGACTGGCTCAACGGGACCGACTGGACCGACAGGACCGACTGGTGCAGGTGCAACGGGACCGACGGGACCAACTGGCGCTGGTGGTGCATTAGGATATTGGGGTTCGTTCTGGTCAACACAAGACCAAACAGCTGGCGCAACAAACACAGCTTATGCAGTTACCTTCAATAACTCTGACCCAAACAATAGTGGTGTTACTCTTTCAAACAACAGTAGAATTAACTTTACTTATGCTGGAGTTTATTCATTAACATTCTCTATTCAGTTTGCAAGTTCATTTAATCAAATCGCAGATGCTAACGTTTGGTTTAAGAAAAATGGAACAAACATTGATGACAGCGATACAAAGTTAAGCGTTGTTGAAAGACACGGTGGAGTAGACGGTCATGCACTTATGACTGTAAACTTGGTTCTACAACTTGCTGCTAGTGATTATATTGAATTATTTTGGCAGACAGCAAATACCGATATTCGTCTTGAATATAATGCTGCAGCATCTCCTGCTCCTGCAATTCCTTCAGTTATATTTACTGCAACTCAAGTAATGTATACACAAGTTGGACCGACTGGCCCAACGGGAGCAGCAGGAATAGGTTGGCCAGTTTATCAAACAACTGGTTACATTAACTATTCAGGTGCCACTGGCTTCAATATGGCAGCTGGTGATTTAGCAATGAATGGAACAGCACCAGCAACAGCAGCAGGATTAAACGTTGCTATTGGTGCTCGCTCAATGCAAGACTTAACAACTGGTGATGTTAACTATGCACTTGGTGTTGATGCATTGCGTGGTCTTACTACTGGTTCAAGAAACGTAGCTTTAGGTTTCCGTGCATTAGGTGGTAGCCAATTCTATGGTCCAGGTCTTACAACTGGTCAACGCAACATGGCAATTGGTCACTATTCACTAGGTATGACAACTGGTGATAGAAACACTGCTATTGGTGAAAACGTAGCATTCTATAATACAACTGGTTCAAGAAACACTTTCATTGGTTCTTATGCTGGTTATAACAACAACGGTGACTACAACATTGCTATTGGTGAACGAGCAATGTTCAGTGGATATTTCTACACAACTTCAACAGTTTCTAGTGGAGATTACAATATTGCAATTGGTTCAAATACTTTTGTTGGAGTAACAACAGGACCAATTACGCTTCCATCTGGAAACGATAACATTGCAATTGGTCGCGGCGCTTTAAATAAGAGCACAACAGCCAGCAGTAATATTGGAATTGGAAAAGATGCTCTAGCAGCCAATACAACAGTTAGTAACTTAATTGCAATTGGAAAAGCTGCTTTAACATCAAATACATCAGGAACTGGCGTCCTTGCAATTGGACACTATGCATTAACAAACAACACAACAGGTATTAATAACCTTGCGATTGGAGATAGTGCAGGTGATGCATTAACAACAGGTTATGACAATGTTATGATTGGACTTAATGCAGGTGGCTCACTAACAACAGCTTATCAAAACATTGCTATTGGTAATAATGCATTAAATGCATCAACTGCTAACAATAATATTGCAATTGGTTCTTCAGCTTTAGCAGATAATACAACAGGTGGTGCTAGCATTGGAATTGGTAGTAACGCTTTGGCAAATAATACTACTGGTGGTGGACACGTTGCTATTGGTGCTGGAGCACTACAGTCAAACACTACAGGTAGCGTAAACATTGCAATAGGTAATGGACCAGCTTTTAATATAACAACAGGTTCCCAAAACATTGCCATTGGTACTGGAGCATTAGGAACTGCAACTACAGTAAGTTCTATAATTGCTATTGGAAATAATGCATTAAATGCACTAACAACTGGTCAGCAAAACCTTGCTATCGGCAATCAAGCATTACAAGTTGCAACAACTGGAAACGGAAACAGCGCCATTGGTTTTTATTCCTTAAAAGCTGTTACAACTGGTTATCAAAACACCGCCATTGGTGCAGGTGCAGGAGCTGCATTAACCACTGGTCATGAAAACACTGCAATTGGTGCTAATTCACTAGAAACATCAACAACAGATAATTACAATACAGCTATTGGCGTTAACGCATTACGTTACACCAATGGAGGTGGTGGCAATACCGCAGTAGGACCTAACAGTATGCAATTTAATACTACTGGTCAAAATAATACTGCATTAGGTACAGGTACTTTAGCTGCAGCAACGTTTAATGCCAACGCCAACACTGCAGTTGGTTCTAGCGCTGGAGGAGCTATTTCATCAGGTAATGATAACACAATGATTGGCAATAGCGCTGGTACCAACGTATCAACAGGCAATGAAAATACAATACTTGGAAAAGGTGCTGGTGGCATAACAACTGGTTCTAATAATACTCAAGTTGGTTATAACGCTACCGCAAGTTCTTCAACGGTATCTAATGAAATAACATTGGGCAATACTTCAATTGCAAACTTTAGAATCCCTGGCATTGGGATAGATGCAACAGATGACCGATTTAAAACAACTGGTCACTTTGCTGGTTCTACTCCAATAACAATAACTGGAGACCACACAGTTGCTGATTCAACTTACTGGTTGATAAACAATAAATCTGGTTCAACATGCGTGTTAACATTACCAGCAGCATCAAGCTGGACTGGTAGAATATTAAACATTCATAACTATCAAGCACAAAACGTTGACTCAGCCTCTTCGAACGTAGTTCCATCAGGCGGAGGGTCTGCAGGAACTGCTATACTTACTAATACAGCAGGTAAATGGGCTACACTAGTTTCAGATGGTACTAACTGGATAATACTACAAAACAACTAACGAAGGATAAATAAATGACGAAGGAATTCTTTTTTTTAGCTGGAATGCAACGTTCTGGCGCAACAATATTAAGTTCAGTATTAAATCAAAACCCAGATGTTTGGGTTTCGCCGGCAAGTCCATTATTTAAGATAATGACTAGACAAATGGATAATTATAAAGAGTTAGAACATATTGATTATCCTAGAACTGAAGCAATAGATACAATTATTTCAACTATTCCTCATTCATTTTATGCCGATAAACAAGCTAAATATATTATTGATAAGAATTTAAATTGGCCAAATCCAGTAGGTTTACAAACCATTTATCGTTATATTAATCCTAATATAAAGATTATTTGTCCAGTAAGAAATGTGTTAGATGTTTTAGTTTCATTTGACACAATCATCAATGCTCATCCCGATTCTAAAAAGAATCAAATGGATGAACAAGTATTAGCTCAAACTTTTCCAGATAAACCAACAGCAGATAGAAGAGCTGATTTTTTAATGCGTCATGATAGAGATGTTTCTTTAAGTTTACAATTTATGAAGCATGCTCTGATTCCAGAATATAGAAATTTTTTTCACTTTGTAGATTACGATGATTTTGTATCTGACCCAGAAAGAGAGATTAATAAGATTTATGAATTCTTGGCGATTCCGAAATTTAATCATGAATTTGAAAACATTGAGGACCCTTCAGGTATCTCCGAAAACTCGCTTACTGGTATTAAAAATCTACACAAGATAAGACCAAAGATACAAAAAATATCTCGTAAACCAGAAGATGTATTTTTGCCTGAAACAATAAGAAGATATTCAGGATTGGAGTTTTGGCGTGAACTTGGATGAACTCTTAAATGAGTACAACTTTAGAAAATGTCGTGGTCCAGAAAACGCAACACCAGCAGAACTAGCAGAAGCATTCGCATTCTTCTGTGAAAACTATGCTTATATTAAACATCCAAACCAAGGACGCATTCCTTTTGTTTTAAGAGACGCGCAAAAAGAAACTGTTAAAGCTTGGTTAAGCGATAGATATACCATAGTGCTTAAAGCACGTCAGATTGGATTCTCCACACTAGCTGCTGCTTATGCCTTTTGGATTACTTATTTCTGGCCAGATAGATTTGTAGTTATGCTTTCAAAGACTGAACGTGAAGCTACAAAGCTACTGCAAAAAGCTAAGTATATTTATAAGTTCTTGCCAGATTGGATGAGACTTTCTGGTCCTGAACTCTTACAAAATAACGTTTTAAAGATGTCATTTGGTAATGATTCCGTAATAGAGTCAATGCCATCTGCTAATGAACCTGCTCGTGGTGAATCCGTTTACCTAGCAATCATTGACGAAATGGCATTCTTGCCAAACCCAGAAGAAGCATGGGCGTCTATCGAACCAATTGCTGACGTAGGTGGTCGTGTTATCTGTCTATCTACTGCCAAGGGTGAGGGAAATATATTCTTTACTTTATGGCATGGTTCGCAAACTGGCACTAACCGATTCCGTGGAATCTTTTTCCCATGGTCGGCATCAGGACGTGACCAAGCTTGGTATGATGCTCAAGCCGCAGAACTACCCGTATGGCAATTACATCAAGAATACCCATCAAATCCTGAGGAAGCCTTTATTCGTTCTGGCCGTCCAGTATTTGATATTGATGCTATAAATAAATTTGAAACAGAAGCTCCTAAGAAAGGTTTTAATAAAAAATTATCTGATGTTCGAAACTCTTTTATGTTTGAGTCCTCTGGAGGACCACTCTCCGTGTGGGCCCTACCACAGGCTGGGGCTAGATACGTTATTGGGGCCGACGTGGCCGAAGGATTGGCCCGAGGTGACTATAGTTCCGCTCATGTTATTGATGCTAAGTCTGGTATTGTAGTAGCCCATTGGCATGGACATGTTGACCCAGACAAGTTTGGCGAAGAAGTTCTTTATTCATTGGGCTTCTTTTATAATGAAGCTTTAATAGGCGTTGAATCAAACAACCATGGTTTAACAACTTTAACATCTTTAAATAAAGCTAATTATATTAATATTTATAGACAGCGTCAATTAAATATAAGACATGCTGAAGCCACTGAAAAGCTAGGTTGGCGCACAACAACCCTGTCAAAGCCACTGGCCATAGATGAGTTAAACGCAAACTTAAGAGATGGTGCATTGTATCTTAAATGCGAATATACCATTGCCGAACTCAAGACCTTTGTCCGTGACGACAATGGCACAACCCATGGTTCTCCTCATGACGACCGTGTAATGTCCCTAGCTATTGCCAACCAGATGTTAAAGTATGTTTGGCTGCCAGAGTACAGTCCCAAGACCGATGCTCCGTTTGGAACATTGAACTATTTTGCCAGCAAAGTGCCCAAGCCAGTAAAGACTCGTGACCGTTGGCTGATAGGTGAATTTAACTATTATTAGAAATGAAAAGTTTTTTACAGTATAATAGGAGCTTATATGAAATGTTCTACCTGCGAAAGACCGATTGAATCGGAAAATGACATCAAGAGACAGCTTTGCTTCAGATGTCATGTTAAAGATGTGCGATTAGGCTTTACCCATGGCAGAGATGCATTTCATGGACCAACTGAAAGAGAGCAGCAAAGAGCCATGGAAGAGTCACCAAGATTTAAAGCAGGAGAAATTGAAAAGATTCCTGCAAGAAAAGAACTGATTTAGTGTGGCTGATTGGCTCGTTCCTATACTTGTCGCTGTTATTGGTGGTCCTCTTATGGTTTTAGTTCAGCAGTTTAGAAGAGAAAGCTCTGAACAGCACGGTGTATTGGCCGGCAAAATAGATAAAATAAATGACAAGTTAGACAGCCATATTGAGTGGCACTCAAACATAGAGATTCCTTCCATAAAAGAAGCAAAAAAACAAATAACCAAAGCACAAAAAAGATTAACAACAGCAAAGAAAGCAACTAAGGAGCAATAATCATGGCAAGTAAGAAAGCACAAAAGTCATACCCACCAGGGCAAAAGCCAAGCTCAATGCCAGCAAAGCCAACAATGGCAGAGGCATTTAATGCCGCACAGGGTCCAGCTGTAAATAGACCAAGAACAAATAATAATACTCCAGTTAAACCAAATCTATTTGGTTCAGCTGAAGAATCTCGTGCAGCTACTGCAGCACCATTTAAAGCAGTAGTTAAATTCTTTAAAGAAGGTGGAGTTTCTGGTAAAGAAACACCTAAGGTAAAACCAATCCCACCAAAAGAAACAGCCGATGTTATTGCTCAGAAGAAAGCAGCAGATGTAAAAGCTAACACTGCACGTATGACAAAAGACTTAGCAACTGGTGCAAAGGTTGTCAAAAAAGCTGCAGCATCTTCATCTTCTTCTTCTTCATCTAGTTCAACTGGTGCAAAGGCTAAGCCATATGTAAAGCTTAAGCAGCCAGCAAGAGAAGCAGCACGTCGTTCATATGTTGACGCTCAACTAAAGAGACTTGGCATTACACCTGCAAAAGCAGGTAAGCCACGTAGTGCAAAAGAAAAAGCTGCAAGAGCAAAGGCACGTGCAACTTGGGATAAGAAGAATCCATTTGTTCCAAAGCCAAAAGCTGAAGGCAACATGTCACCAAGCGATGCCGCAAGAGAAAGAAGACCAGAAGCATAATGAAAAAGAAGACGGCAGCACAAAAGAAAATTTCTAAGGTAATGAAGGAATACAAAGCTGGCACATTACACAGTGGAGTAGACCCTAAGGGACCAAAGAAAGCAAGAATAGTTAAATCTAAAAAGCAAGCAATTGCCATTGCATTAGCAGAAGCTGGAAAGGCCAAAAAGAAATGAAATCTAAAAAGGGCATGGGCTTTAAAGCAGCTCAGAAACAGATTGCAAAAAAAGGTGGTTACAGCATGGAGTCTGCAGGTGCAATACTTGCATCAGCTTCACGTAAAGCATCAGCTGCCGCAAAGAAAAAGAATCCAAATCTAAAAAAGGTAAGAGGTAAATAATGTTAAAACAATACGAACACACATACACATACAATGGTGGAGATGGTCCATATAACTTTCCAGCTGACTGGTACCCAATGAATTGTGCAGATTATGACACAGTAGCAATAACCATTGTCGCAGCAACTGGTTTTGATGGAACTATTTCATTCTGGGGTGGAGCAGGAGCAAACCAAGATTCACCAGCACTATGGGGAGTAAATGATGCATCAGATGGTTCATCATTAGTTACCCAAGTATATAGTTCGGTTGGTGCAACACCAACACCATATGCTCATAACTTTAGAGGTAGTGTAGCTGGTTTGGCAGAATTTGGTGTGTACTTTGCTGACCCAATAACTTATTACTCTGTAGTAGGTACAGTTACAATTTCTGTTGGCTTCTCCTCCAGCGCTAAGTAATGCCTAGTCCAAACATTCAAATGAGGGATATGAATGATATAAACAGCACTACGCTGCAGAATTATCCTAAAAAGAAAAAGAAGAAAAAAGTTACCAATAACCTACCAGCAAAGAAGAAGAAAAAATGAAATATTCAAATACACCAGTAGGTGAAGCATTCAAAGTTGCTGTTATGGTCAGCTTGCCTAAAGAGGAAAAAGATGAAGAGATGGAAGGGTTGCCTGAAGGTGTAACCAATCCAATTATCAAGCTTGCTCCTGCAGAAGCTAAATATGTTGAAGCCATGTTCGATATAGTTGAAGAATATGGTAAACTAGCTGACAATGATGGTAATGGTATTTGGGTTGGGTATGAGCCACCAGCACAAAATGAAAAGAAAGCAATGGGAGTTAAATGCTCTAACTGTGCTTTTTGGTGTCCTGAAATGAAAGGATGCCATATCATTGTAGAAAAAGCTGAGCCAAATGGTTACTGCAGATTAGCAGCAATTGGAGAAGGACTAAAGAAATAATGGCTTCTAAAAAAGCAAAACCAGTATGGGAAAAAGAACGTCCAAAGTCTTTGGGCGCACCAAAGAAGTTGACACCAGCACAAAAGGCTAAAGCAAAAGCTGCAGCTAAAAAAGCTGGTAGACCTTATCCTAATTTAATTGATAACATGAGAGCAGCAAAAGGTAAATAATGCCAAAGACTCCTGCATGGCAGCGTAAAGAAGGAAAGAGTCCTACTGGTGGTCTAAATGCTAAGGGCCGTGCATCAGCAAAAGCACAAGGTATGAATCTTAAGCCACCAGTATCTGCTAAGCAAGCTGCTAAATCTCCAAAAGCTGCAGCAAGAAGAAAATCATTTTGCGCAAGGATGGAAGGAAATCCAGGACCGATGAAAGATTCTAAGGGAAGACCAACACGTAAAGCGTTGGCATTAAAGAAGTGGGACTGCTAACATGGCAAGACAAAGTAATTCAGATAAATTAAGTAACTATAGAGGAAAAGTTAATCTTGCTCAGAAAAAATTACAGCAAGAAAATTATGACCAACTTTGGCAAAGATTAATTAACTTATATCGCGGTAGACATTATCGTGGTATGAGTGTTGGTGACAGATTGCTTGTTAACGTTGCATTCTCAACAATTAATACTTTAGCTCCAGCCGTTTCTATTGGTCGTCCAAAGATTAACGTTAATCCACGTAGACCAGAAGATGGTGATAAAGCTGTTGTTACTGAATCTATTATTAACTATTGGTGGCAGCACTATGGTTGTCAGCCAGAGTTTCAAAGAGCAGTAAAAGATTATTTAATTATTGGCCATGGTTGGGTAAAGACTGGCTATCGCTTTGTTGAAGAGGCAAAGCTTAATGATATTCAAGACACTGCTGATGAAGCTGCAACTGGGCCTGGTGTTACGGGAGAAGTAGAGTCTACTTTTGTAATTAGAGAAGACCGTCCATTCTTAGAGCGCGTTGACCCATTTAATATGTTCGTTGACCCATATGCAACAGACATGAATGATATTCGTTGGATTGCACAAAGAAGCCGCCGCACACTAAAAGATGTTAAGAATGATGACCGTTATGATTATACCGCAAGAAAAGATGTAGGTCCTGCACTTACAAAAGCTTATGGTGATTATATATCAACTAGTAACTATGATTCAAATATTGATTCCGATGAAGCTATGTGCAACATCTATGAATATTATAATATTGATACTGGTGAAATGTGCATCTTCTCAGATACTGGTGACAAGTTCTTAGTTAAGCCAACCAAGATGCCATACGTGTTTGGTCACCCTTATATCATGTTGCGTAACTATGAGATTCCTGGTTTCTTCTACCCAATGGGTGAGCTTGAAGCTATTGAACCATTGCAGTACGAATTAAATGAAACTCGTACACAAATGATGAATCACAGAAAGCGCTTCTCACGTAAGTATTTGTTTAGCGAATCAGCATTTGATGATGCTGGACGTCAGGCTTTAGCATCAGATGATGACAACGTATTGGTTCCAGTTAAAGGTAATGAGAACTTACAAAACGTAGTAGCAGCAATGCCAGCCTATATTAACCCACCTGAATTCTATAGAATGAGTGATTCAATTGAGGCAGACATTGACCGTGTGTCAGGTGTCTCAGAGTATCAGCGTGGTATTATTCCAGAGACAACTAGAACTGCCCGCGAAGCATCAATTATTGCTGAAGCTGGTAATGCTAGAGTAGCAGAAAAACTTATATCTATTGAAAACTCAATAGCTGCTTGTGCTTCTAATCTTATAATGCTAGCCCAGCAATATTTAACTGGTGAACAGACTGTAAGAATAGTTGGAACTGAAAATGCACCTGTATGGTTAACATTTGATAAAGACTATATTTCTGGTGAGTTTGATTTTACAGTTGAGGCTGGTTCTACAGCTCCAAGAAACGAAGCTTTCCGTAGAGATATGGCACTTCAAATAGTTTCGGCAATGCAACCATTTGCCCAAGCTGGTCTTGTTAACTTACCTAAATTGGCTGAATATGTCCTTGGAACTGGCTTTGGAGTTAAGAATGCTAAAACATTTTTACAAGAAGCACCAGCTCCAGAAGGTATGACACCTGACCAAGCTGCTTTAGAAGGTCAAGGTTTGCCACCTGGTATGACTCCAGATGAAATGGCTGCTATGGAATCTGAGCAAGGTGGACAGGGTCTACCTCCAGAATTAATGGCAGCATTAATGGGTGGAGCACCACAAGCTGGTCCAGCACAAAGCGGATTGCCCCCAGAAATATTGGCTGCTTTACAAGGACAAGCTCCTCAGGCTGGAGCACCGCAAGGTTTACCTCCTGAAATATTGGCTGCTTTACAAGGGCAACTACCACAATAGTAAAAGAAATAGGTAAAATTTTTTACAGTATATAGGAACAACCTAACAGAAGGAAGAGGATTCCAAATGAGTAATGAAGAAATAATAAATGATGCTAGTGCTACTACTGAAGTAATCGACCCCATTATCGAAGATGGACAAGTTGAGGAATTAGGCGAAGCAGGCGCAATAGAAGAGCCAGACTTTTTTGACTATACAGAGGTTGCCGATAGAGTCGTCAAACTCCAAGTCAATGGCGAAGAAGTTACAGTACCTTTACAGGAGGCTCTAGCTGGATACCAGCGTCAAGCGGATTATACCCGTAAGACACAGGAACTCAGCGAACAAAGAAAGCAAGTTGAATTTGCTGCTACTCTTGCACAATCGTTGCAAGAAGACCCAGCAGGCACCTTGCAGGCTTTACAGCAGCACTACGGTGTGGGAACGGTTCCTGCAGCTCCTGAAGAAGAGGAGTGGTTGGACCCAGCTGAAAAGCAAATGCGACAGTTGGAACAAAGAATCGCAGCTTTTGAACAAGCAAAGGCTATGGATGATTTGAAGAGAACTATCGATACATTGCAAAGCAAGTACGGCGAAGACTTTAATCCAGATGAAGTTGTAGCTAAAGCTGTAGCAACGGGAATAACGGATTTAGAAGCAGTCTTTAAACAGATTACTTTTGATAAAGTTTATTCTAAAGCTTCTGAAGCTCAGAAAAAGCTAGCAGAAGAACAAGCTAGAGTTCAAGCTAAACGTTCGGCAACGATTGTTTCCACAGGTTCATCTTCTAAGGGTGGAAGTCCAACCGCAACTGCACAACCTAAAACAGTATTTGAAGCCTTTGAGCAAGCCAAAAAAGGTTTGGGGCTTTAAACTAAAACACTAACAACATAAGGAGAAAGTAACATGACTTCACCAAACGTGCAGTCCGTAGATTACAATGCACTGTTTTCTACGACCCTACAAAACTACCAGCCAACGCTGGTTGACAACATCTTCAAGGACCTCGTGCTCTTGAACCACCTGAACTCAGGCGGAAGAGTAATGATGGAAGAGGGCGGAACTCAAATAGTTGAGCCAGTTCTCTACGAGGAAAACTCAACTGCTGCTTCGTACTCAGGCTATGACAACATCAGCTTGACACCACAAGATGGCATCACTTCTGCAATTTACGACTGGAAGCAGATTGCTGCATCCATCGCAATTAGCGGTATAGAAGAGGCCCAGAACCGTGGAACCGAAGCAATCATCAAGTTGTTGAATGCTAAAATCATGCAGGCAGAAATGTCGATTAAGTCACTCGTCAACGGTCAGCTTCTTAGCTCCAACGACGGAACTGGTGGCACCGCCAAAGAATTCAACGGTATCGGTGGATTCGCAGGCGCAACTGGCACCTCAATCGGTGGCATTGATGCATCAACAAACACTTGGTGGAACCCAACCATTCAGGCAGGCATACAGGGCCAGACCCTCAGCCTTGTTAACATGGCAAACACCTACAACAACGCATCAAAGGGTAATGATACTCCAGACCTTATCATCACCACTGAAGCATTGTTCAGCAAGTACGAGTCATTGCTTACACCAAACGTTCGTTACCAGGACGTAAGCAAGGCAAACGCTGGATTCCAGAACCTCATGTTCAAGCAGACACCAGTTGTGTTTGACTTGGCAATGCCAGGTAACCAGGTATCCAACGCTTCGATGTACTTCTTGAACACAAGATACCTCAAGCTTGCTGGTATGAATGGACACTGGTGGACAACCACTCCATTCCAGCAGGGTACAGTTGCACAAAAAGATGCCCGTTACGCCATCGTATTGGCCTACGGTCAGCTTGTGTGCTCCAACCGTGCACGTCAGGGCTACTTGTCAGCTGACGCGTAATAACTTAATTAGCTTCGGCTAGTTAAAATAGGTTTAGCTGGTGCTAAGAGTTGAAAGGTTGTCATCCTTCGGGCAACTCTCTTAGTGCCAGCTATTCCCTTTTTATATGAAAAATTTTGTACAATATATAGAAACAATTATCAACGAAGGATTTAAAATATGAATAGACAGCCAGTATTTCAGTCTCAAGTTCCAGCAGGGTGTGAAATGTATAATTCCCCTAAGCCTGGACAAGACGTTGCTGCTATTATGCCAAACTATATTCAATCAGGTACTGAACTAGCTCCACCATCTGGTGTTGAGTATAAAGCCGCAATGCCAACGTGCATTGGTTTAAATGCACAGGAAGAAAGATGTAGAGCTCCTCAAGCTAAAGGAACTGAATACTGTATAGGGCATCTAAAAAGAATACAGAAACAAGCAAAAGCTGCTGAAGAATAGGATTAAAATATGGCACTAAACCCAACAACTGGTTTAAACTCTTTTTATCTCATCCAATTACTTGAGAATCTTTCTCAGTTGCAAATTGGTTATGATAACGATGTTGATGATATTAACCAGGACCTAGTGCTTCAATTTCTTAAAGAGGGTTTTCAAACAATTGTAGATGCTGATACTCGTTGGCCTTGGTTTGAAACTAACTATGTAACAGCAACTGTAAATGGTGGTGCAACTGTTACAAACTTTACAATGACTCAAACATATTCGCCTTATGTAACAGTACCACAGACTGTTAATATGAATGATATTAAAGAATTGATTAACGTTGTTTCAATCCAAGGCACAGAAATATATGAAGACTTTGGTCTTGAATTAATTTATATCAGCCAAGACCAAGGTGAAAGATGGTGGGTAGGTTCAACTAACCAAGTTGGAATTCCAGCATACTTTTCACTTTGGGCAAATCAAATGTACCTATGGCCGCGCCCAAACCAAATCTACACTTTGTTAGTTAGAGGATATAGAGAACCAGACCTTAGTTGGTTGTTGGATTCAAGCAACTCAGAGTCAACTGTATATGTAGACTTAGACCTTGAATTACAAGCTTGTCTTATAACTTATACAATGTCACGCATCTATCAGTTCCAAGAAGATGCTGAAATGGCAAGAGTCTACAGAGACCAATTTGTAACTAACTTAAAGAACTATCAGGATTACTTGACAGCACCAAATGGAAACCAACCACTCATTTATTCTGGTGGATTGCAACTAACAACCTATGGTTATGGATATAATGTTCCAGGTATACAAGTACTTCCAAGTTCCTCAGCAATTCCTAGCGCGATAGCCTGGTAAACAATGGCCCAAATTGCAGTTCAACAGTTATTTGACTTTACTGGTGGGCTTAACTTTCGTGCTGACCAATTTCAGTTAGCACCAAATGAATCACCAGGAATGTTGAATGTTGAGATTGACCCACGTGGTGGCGTATTTTCCCGCGCCGGCTATCAAACAAAAAATCCTAGTCCAATAGCTTTTACTGGAACATGGAATCCAAAAGGATTATATAATTATAAATATCCTGCTGCTCCACAGATAATGTTAACAACTGGTTATCAGGTAACTGGACCTTACGATGGCAGAGTTTATTATTCTTCTGGTGGAAACTTCAGTTATTTAAACAGCGCATCATCTACACCTCTAAATGTTAAATCTCCTAATGGTGCTGGTATGACTCAGTGGGAAGATACTCTTTACATTGCTCTTGGTAAAGACGCACCAAATATGTATAAGTGGACTGTTGGCGAAACTTACGCAACATCTTTAATTGCATCTGGTCCAACATGGCAACCATATCAACTACCAGTTGGTGGTTATATGCCTCGTGCAGAACATACAGTCGCTCATGCTAATAAACTCTTTGTTGCTAATACAAAAGAATACAATAGCGATGCAACACCGACATTAACTGCATATCCTAATAGACTTCGTTGGTCACATGAAAACTCACCAGAGAACTGGTTTCAAGATGACTACATCGATATTATTGCAGGTGGAGAAGGTATTCGTGCAATTAAAATAGTTGATGGTCAGTTACTAATATTTAAACCTAAAGCCATTTATCTGCTCATGGGTTATGATGCAGACTCATTCCAGCTTGTAGAAGTTTCAGTTAACCTTGGTGTTGATACACCACAACAAGCAGTTGCTGGTAACGGTGGAGTTTACTTCTTTGACTGGCCGCAAGGATTGTACTTTTATAATCGTAATGGCATACAAGATATCTTTGAACGCATAAGACCAATTATTATTAACAATGAAGTCAACGCTCAACACACTGATAAAATAACAGTTTCATTTATACGAAATAGAGTATGGATATCATTACCATATGCAGCAACAGAGGTTGGTACACCACCAGCATATCCAACAGTCAACTTAATATTTGATGCTACGATTGGTAGAAACGGTGCTTATACTATGTTCCAATCTGCACCGATGTTATCAGATGACGCAACTCCAGTAGAAATTCCTGGCTTTGGTTTGGTATCTGGTTGTGACTGGCGCACTGCAGATGATTCACCTTATTATTTAATGATTCATCCAGACGATGATTTCCCATATGTTTACTTTGTTGATGATTATACAAATACAGATGATGATGTTATCGTTGGTGCAACTCCATCTTTGACTGGAAGATTTAAATCTTATTATCGCACATCATGGTTTGATGACAAAGCCTATGTTCAATTAAAAACATTTATCCGTCCATACTTTGTATTTAAAGATGTTTCATCTCCTACAGCAATAACATTAAACCGTTATAAAAACTTTGATGAAACCAATCAAGTTGGTGGAACAAGAACTATTACCTTAACTGCTACTGCAGCTGGTGGAACTTACTCAGAGGATGGTTCTGGTGGTGTTTATGGAACTGCAGAATATGGTTATAATACTGGCGGAGCTGTAATTAAAAGAAAAGGTGTTGCGCCATTAGGAAGAGGTTTTGCAGTACAATTAGAATTCATTGGTCCAAATGATGCAACCGATGCCACCGTTTTCCCTGGGAGAGCTTGGGGATTAAATTCAATCGCATACAAATTTAAGAGAAGAAGAATTAGGAGCACTTAATAATGGCTACACTTACAATACCATTTCCAAATTTTCAGAATGGTCAACCGATTGTTGCGGCACAACATAACGCTAATAATCAAGCTATAGCAAACTTTAGCAATGGTTTGTCCGCAGGAAGTAACTTTGACAACGGAGCAATAGGAACTGCAGCAATAGCTGGACAGGCTATTACTACAGCTTTGATTGCTGATGGCAGCGTAACTACAGTTAAACTCGCTGCTTCACTAACATTTACTACACCAAATATTGGTGCAGCTACAGCAGCAACAATCAATGTTGGAACTAACGCATTATCAGTACCAACTAACGGAGTTATAGTTCAAGGCAACGTTGTTTACCATATTGCAATAAATAATCAAACAACAAGTTACACTTTAGTATTAGCTGATGATGGAAAACTTGTTGAAGTTCTTTCTTCATCTGCAGTAAACGTAACCATTCCATTAGAGTCATCTGTAGCATTTCCAATTGGTACCCAAATCACAGTTCTTCAAACTGGTACTGGACAAATAACATTTGTTCCAACTTCTGGTGTTACACTAAATGGTAACCCTGGAGTAAAAACTCGTGGACAATGGACTGCTGCTACTTTAATTAAAAGAGCTGCAGATACTTGGGTTGTATTAGGAGACTTGAGCGCATAATGCCAATCATTGGAATTATTGATGGTAGCGGTGAGACCGTTGGTACACCAGTAATTGGTACTGCCACGGCTGGAAACACTCGAGCTACGATTACTTTTACTCCACCAACTTATACTGGTAAAGGAAGCATATCCTATACTGCTGTATCTTCACCAGGTGGTTTTACTGGAACAGCTGCAGGTTCACCAATTGAAGTTGCAGGTTTAACGAATGGAACATCTTATACTTTTACAGTTTATGGATTAACTGACTATGGAATTCAATCTGCCTCTTCAGCAGCATCAAACGCAGTCACTCCATTTGCTCCACCAGTTTATCCTCCATATGGAACGCTTATTGCAGCAAACCAATGCAGTGGTTATACTCTTTATAATCTACGTGCTGACGGTAGTGGTGGCACGTATCAAGAAATATTAGAAACTAATAGTACATCTTGCGGATACACTCCACCTCCACCTCCATGCACGGCAGCTGGGACACTGCTTGCCGCAAATCAATGTAGCGGTTATAATCTTTATAATCTTTATGCAGATGGTAGTTGTGGTAGTTATGCTGTTATAACAGAGTATAATAGTGCTTCATGTGGATATGTCCCGCCAATACCATATTGCTCTTCATGCACAGGAAGTTTAAATAGAACAGAAACTGTAGCCAGCTTTTGTTCAGGTGGTTGTCGTTATTATACAACAAGGTATTATTGGAATGCACCGTTATGTCAGCCAAACCCATGTCAAGTTTGCACATGTCCAGCATATGATGACGTAAACACTCAAGTTTGCTGTGCTTGTTTTGGATGTTATTAAAGATATAATTTACGAAGGAGAAATTAATGAATCAAATATCAGATGAAGAAAAAGTTCACTTTGCCGTTGTAGTTGACGGCGATGTAGCTTATACACAAGTGGTTTGGAATAGGGCAGAAAATATGGTTGCTGCTTTGATGTCCAATCCTAAAATAATACCTGTTCCAAATGAACTAAAAGGTTTAGTTGGAGAAGGTTGGACCTTTGATGGAGTTCAGTTTATTGCACCAGAGGTTCAGTAATGAACGCTTGGCAAGAATATAAGAAAAGACTAGGCAATACCAGACCATGGGATGTACTAGACCCTAATGCAGAAAAGGCTAGTGTTGAAGAAGAAAGCACTAGGTATTCTTTATGCATGGACTGCCCAGAGTTTTTTAAACCAACCACCCAATGTAAGCAATGTGGCTGTTTTATGAAAGTAAAAGTTAAATTAAAACAAGCTACTTGTCCAATTGGTAAGTGGTAATATGAAAAATTTTTTCTATAATAATAAGAGGTAAATTAAATGGCATATGACCCATCCTTATTTGAGCAGCAACGCAGGGGCCTCCAAACCAGCTTTGCCCAACAGCAGGCTCTTAATACATTTAAGCGTTATTTAGCAGAGACTGCCGGTCAACGTCCTATCACCCAAATACAAGAAGCAGCCTTTGGCATACAAAAGCAGGTGCCAAGACTAACTGCTAACTATGGCAAGCGTGGACTTCAGGGAATGGGTGTTAGGTCTGGTGTATATAGTAAAGCATTGGGAGACTACGCCTCAGAAAGAGCAAGACAATTAGGCTATGCCCAAACAGATTTAGCTAATCAATTAAGAGGTTATGACTTGGCGCAAGCACAAGGTTTGGAAAGTTATCAAGAATCTCTAAAAGATTTAGAAACAAATAAGGCTAGACAAATAGCTGCAGATGCCGCAGCATTATTGGAATTAAGGTAGGATAATATGGCTAACGGTTTAGGAGTTACAAAGTACGAACCAGCACCTCCAGGTGCGCGTCCAAAGACAAATGTTCCAGGAGCAGGTGCTCCTTCTGTATTTAATCCAATACTGCCACCAGAGGCTCCAGGTGCTATGGTTGATATAGCTGGTGACTTTGAATTACCAACTTATGATTGGTCTAGTGTTACTCTTGGAAGTAGTGGTGGTGGTGCACCAGCATCTTACTATGATGCATTGGCCGCTGCTCGTGGATTAGAAGCTCAGACTGCATCTGATAAATTAGATTTAGAAATACAAAAAGCTAATAGAGCAGATTTGTTAGCGGCAGCAGCAGAACAAAGAAAAGGTTTAGGTGCACAAGCAGCACTAGAATATTATCAGAACCAACTTGGCAGATATGCAGGTGGTGCAATACCAGAAGCATTGGCTACTACTTTAGATGAACAAAGACAAGCTCGTGAAGATTTTGCAAATACAACTTATGGAAATCTTTTAAGTAGATTAGGTACTCGATACACAGAAGCTGGCAATCTAACTAATGAAGGTTTCAATGCACTTAAAACATACTTGGAAAATGCACCACAAAATGCATTTGCCACAGCACCTCGTGCAGTAGCAACACCAGCTGCTAATGATATTGCTCAATACATGCAGTCACAGGGCGTAGATACAGCAAGAGTTCAGCCAGGACTTTTGGCAGCACAGGCAGCAGCACAAGGTGGAGCGGCTAACTATAATAATCTTTTGACAACACTTGCTGCAACTTCAACACAAGCTCAGCAGTCAAGATTAAATGAACAAGCAATGGCTCAAAGACTTGCACAAGCAACATTGTCTGCACAAAGAGCAGCACAAGAAGGTGCATTAGACCAAGCCAAGATAGTACAGTTGAATGCAATACAAGAACAATACAATGCATCTAGATTACAATTGCAAAGAGATTCTATTGCACGTGAACAAGCACTGCAAGATGCTATTGCTGGATTGCAGGTAACTGGAAATCTTAACATAGATACCACTCCTTCAACTGAAACAGAGGAAGAAAGAGCAGCTCGTATAGCTGCAGCAACAGCAGCAGAGAAAGCAGCAGCTGATAAAGCAGCAGCTGACTTAGCTGCATCTCGTTCAGCAGCAGTTAATACACTTGCTAGACAAGTAGCAGCAGCTAAAGGTTCAAATGCTCCAGCCCTACAAGCCAGAGCAAATGCATTTATAGCAGCTAATCCAACAGCAACACCAGCACAAGTTAAAGCAGAATTCCCACAGCTTAGAGCAGCAGCAGTAAAAGCAGCAGCAAAAAAGAAGTAAGGAACAATTATGGCAATAGACCTTGGTCAGTTATATAATCAATATCTTATGGAGTTTCAAGACCCTGTTAAGGCATCGCAATATACTGCGTTCCAATTCATCTCTAATCCTAGAGGAAGTGTTTCTGGTTTGAAGAAGCCACCAACTTGGTACTCACAAACTGAATGGTATGACTACGAAGCACCAGATTATATTAGAACTAAACAATATACTGGTGATGATAAGCTATCTGCTTTTACCAGAGATAACATTGATACTTTAACTTCATTGGCTGATGTATCAGCAGCATCGAGAAGAGCCGCAAAAGAAGGTTACTTAACTGGAACAGGTCTTACTAGCGGTGACTATTATGAACAACTTAAAGATATTTATTATCAAAAAGGTAATGCAGAAAAGAAATATAAGGCACAAAGAGGCAGTCATATATTTAGTCAATATGGTTTGGACCCAGAAACACGTTACGATTTGGTAACCGACCCAAATAAAAATACAGTAGCTTACAAACCAGCAGTAGATTATATAAATAAAAAAGGAACCGAAAGATATAATACACTTATTAAGCGTGGTGTCAGTGCACAAAATGCTAAAGCATACACCGAAGCTTACGTAAAGAATTTAGGTTCAGCAGTTATTGCAAAGATAAATGCAGCTGGTATTAATCCATTCGTTGACCAAGTTTATGCAAAGGTAAAGGTAAGAAAGTAAATGGCGCAAAATCCTACACCACCATCAACAACTGTTCCAGGAACTGTTGATTGGGTTGGAACTGTATATGGTTCAGGTTTTACACCTACCACTGTAGTTGGTCAGCCTAAGACTACTACAACCACTACGCCTAAAACTACTACAACTACTCCTTTAATTAAAACTAAGACGCAAGATTCTGATATTCCTTTATCTCAAAAATTAGATGAGCAGATTCTTTATAAGCAAGCAAAGTTGTATGGTACTAAATATACGCCACAGCAGATTGAAACAGCTCAAGCAGACTTGCCATGGTATAAAGACTTAGGATTAGGTGCATTAGAATATGGCATTCTTAAGCCATTGCAAGTATTAGATGTTGGTCGTCGCGTTGTTCAATCTTCAATCAAGAATCAAGCCGATGTTTACAGTGGTAAACAAAATCCTTTTGAAGCTGCTAAAGATTTCTATAGAGAAGTAACTGACCCTAATCTTAAATCAACAGAACTATTTAATATTAATACTGGTCATAAGTGGTTGGATAAAACTATTGGTTTTACACTTGACGTTGGTCTTGACCCAACAACATATCTTACATTGGGAACTGGAACTGCTGCAAAGATAGGATTGCAAACTGTAGTTAAAACTGCAGGTAAAGAAGCAGCAGAAAGAATTGTTCGTGAAGCAGCAGAAGATTTGGTAGCTAAGGGTGTTAAAGAGGTAACTGAAGCAGCTACTAAAAAACTTATAGTAGAACTTGGTGAAGGTGCAACTAAGAAACAGGTAAGACAAGGCGCTGCTGCCATAGTTGCAGAGGCAGCACAGGTTGCTAAGCAAGCTGGTGTAGCAGGTGCAGATAAGAAACTTGCTCAAGCTGCCCGTAGATGGACAGCCGTTGCTCCACGTAAACAGCTTGGCTTTGGTGCGCGTACAGCTACAGCTACATCAATTAAAGAACTCAGAGACCAAGCAGCATTAGAAGCTTCAGAACTTGCAGGTACAGCAGCAGGTCGTAGAGCAGAAGCATTTGTTAGAACAATGACCGATGATGTTATTGAACAAATTGCTGTAAGAGGTATTGGCGGTTTAGATGATAATGTTCTTAAAGAACTTGGTGTAGCTGGAGGTCTTCGCTGGGGTGTTGGTGGAGCTAAAGTTGCACTTGGAAAACCAAGCAACGTGCTAACTAGAAATGTTGGTAACGCTCTTTCTAAAACTCGTTTGAATTTATTGGGAGCAAAGTTACCAGGTGGTAGCACTGTTGCAAAACTTATTACAGGAGCTAATATACCTGAAGTTGTGTTTGATGCTAAGACTGGCTTGAGGTCAGGCGCATTTGCCACTACAAAAGAATCACTTGATGCATTAGAAGTTATTGCAAAGAATAATGCCTACAAAGGATTTAAAAAGGTAGCTGCACCAACGGTTAAAGCATTGCTTAGAAATACTTTATCAAAAGAAAATGCTCAATATAAAAATAGTGTGTATGAATTGCTTGCACCAGGTGTTGACTTAACTAAAACTTTGGATGAGATTGCTATTGCAGTAGACAGACCAGTAGTTCAAGCTGAAGTTGATTTTGCTAAAAAGATAAACACATTAAAAGATGAATTGATTGCTACTGCAAAGTCCAGAGGAATAACAGTTGTTAATGATGGAACTAACTTCTTTCCTGAAACATTGACACAAGATGCAATAAAGTTCTTGAGCAGAAAAGATGACACAGCAAAAGCTGTACTAGCTGCTCTTGGTTTTAATAAGCCACCACTTCCTGGTCAAAACATTGGTAGACAACTTGTAGGAGATGTTTTATTCTTTGGTCAAAAAACTTTGAATGATGATGGAACATTAAAGAGTATAAAAGAATTAAACAAAATCGCTAGAGACTTTGGTGGATTTAAAGGTGACTTCTTTGACACCAATGTTGAAAGAGCTTTAGAAAAATATACTAATAAATTTATTGACGACTATGCATTGATGGCTATGGTGTGGGATGAAACAACTCGTGGCTTATATGACACAGGTACTAATTGGGGAGTTGGTTACAAGCCAGCTTTGATAGGTGGACCAACATCTGAGATAGCTGTATCAACTCCATTGCGACCAGCATTGAAATCAAGACTGCTTAGAGCTTCAGGTGATGAAGTAAAGACTGCATTGCAACCATGGGTTCTTAAAGATTTGGATGCAACACTTGCCGCAATAGAAGCAAAGGCAAGAAGAATTGAAGGCTCTGCATTATCTAACACAGCACGTGAAAGTGCAAACGATGCATTGAATGAAGTCAGAGAAATTCTATTTAACTTAAGACAGGCTGTTGCAGCTGGAGACGACATCGCAGATGCATGGGCAAACTTGCTCTATAAAACACAAGCAGAATACGCTACATTGTTTTCTAATTCTCCAGAAAAAATAGCTAAGTTTATTGATACGCTAAAGCCAGAACAATTAAGAACTATGGTTAAGTTGGCTGAAGATACTTTTGTTGCATTAGATTCACACGTGATGCCTGACACTGTAGTTAAAGCTGAACTTGCAAATGTGTTTAGTAATATTAATAGACTTAAAAACATTAATGAACGCAATGCATTCTTAAAAGGTTTAAATACATACAACCAATCAGTCAAGACTTGGTATACAACAAGCGTTGGTTTCCATACAAGAAATATTATTAGCAACTATTTCCAAATGTTTGCAGGTGGTGCAAGCCCAGCCAACATCAGCAGAGGAATAGGCATAAGCAATAAGTGGAATGAATACCTTGAAGAAACAGCTCCAAGATTAACAAAGTTTGAAGACTTAGATTCAATGATTGATGACTTCTTTAAAGTAAAGAACATTGGAAAAGCTGACCAAGCTGCAGCAAGAGATGCGTTAAAGTATTCTGGTGGTGCAGGCTTTGGTGACTTAGAAGAAATCTATAGTGGCAACTTTGGTAGAATGGGAATTACTGGTAGAGAAGCAACTGGTAGAATTCCTTTTACTGGAAGACAGTCTGAAGCTTTACGCAAGGCATCTGAAGTTGCTGGCAAGCTTCCAGAAAAATCACGTTCATTTGGTAATAAGATTGAAGACCAGTCACGTTTTATCTTTACTTTTGATGGCGTTAAGAGTGGACTTACTGCACAAGAATCAGTTGCCCGCACAGCTAAATTCTTAGTTGACTATACTGACCTATCAGAGTTAGACCAAGTTGCAAAACAATTCATTCCGTTCTGGATGTGGATGAGCCGCAACTTACCAAATCAATTTGTAAACATGTATGCTAATCCAGGTCTATATCAAAAGTATAATGCTGCGCGTAGAAACTTTGAGAATGCAGATGGAACTAGTGTTCTTTCACCTAACTATATTGTGGGTGCATTGACACCTAAGTTTATTCAAGAAGCAGGTGGAACTATAGTTGGACAAATACCAGGTGTTGGTGCCATTTATGCTAAGCCTGACCTTGGTTTCCCAGGTGCTGGCTCTCCTTCACCGTTGCAACAAGGTGTGACTGACCTTGACAGTTTGCTTTCATCATTGACACCAGCATTGCGTGGACCATTAGAACAGATTGCTGGTAGAGAATTCTTTAGCGGTTCAAGATTAGAAGGTGCACCAGCAAGAGTAGAGTCTGCAGTTGAAACTGCAATACCACAGCTATCAACACTGTCACGTTTGTTAAACATACCTGCTGCTGGCACAGATATTCCTGGCCTTCGTAACATACCAGGTATTTACGAATCAACAACAGCAAGTGGAAACGTTAAAGACAGTTCAGATAATCTTAGAAAACTTCAAGCATTGTTATCATATCTTGGTATTCCGATTGGTGTTATCGGCGGCAACGAACAAAACATTGCACGTTACGATATCATCAATAGACTCAAGGATATGGAACGCAACCAATAGGGAGAACACTATGAAACAAATGCAAAACATTTTATTAAGAATCCTTGCTACTTTTGCAGCATCTGGTCTTGGTGTTATAGGTGCTGGCGCAATCGCCGGCGTATCAATATGGAAAGCCTGTTTCATGGCAGGCATGGCTGGTGTAGCCACCGTGGTAGAAGGACTATCGAGAGCCTTCTTGGACGACGGTAAACTGTCCGCTGCAGAAATCAACCAAGTGTTTAACAAGGTTGATAAGAAAGCTAAAGCTGCAGAATAATAACCCCTAACAAGGAGAAAACTATTGCGTAAACTCATAGTGGCTATTGCCATATCTTTATTTGCCCTACCCGTTGGAACTGCTGAAGCTCAAAGCAAGAGCTGTCCTAAATGGGAACCTGCTATTAAAGCTGCGGGATTGCCAGTAAAAGAGTTTAGTTATATTGCTTGGCGTGAATCAAGATGCCGCATAAAAGCAATCAATGCTATCTGGAATGAAAAAGGTGAAATGATATATCACCTAAATAAGAATAAGACTTGGGACTCAGGCTTACTGCAAATTAATTCTGGTCATCGAGAATTGGTAAAGAAGGTTTGCAAGGGCGACCTACCTTTGCTCTTGACTCTTCCTTGCAATCTGTCTGTTGCAAAGCAGCTTTACGACGCTCACGGCTTAGCGCCATGGACTTTCGTGAAGACTGACGCTGCTTCTCAGCATAAGTCAAATCAATCTCTTCAATCTGATAGAAGCTCATCCCCCAGATAAGCATTGGATGCATTCCGTAAACGAATAGCAAACTCATCAGCTTTGTATGCACTGACCATTGCACCTGGCTTAAGGTAACGAGTCATAGAAGTGTATTGAAGACCTAATCTATTAGCCATGTATGTAACAAGATTACGGTCACGTGATGTTGGAATAGCCCAATCCTCATCTTTAACATGACCTTGAGCTAATACTCTCATCAATGGTTCAACTGGCAACCACTTAACCATCTTCTCTTCGTATGCATTGCGCTTCTTAGGAGAATAACTTCTATCACGTTCTTTTAATCTATTCTTATGACGCTCTTTGCTAGCTACTTCATAACAGTCAGGACAAAAGTGTGGCTTGCGTCCACTGTTCTTAGCACGTTGCATTGACCAATCTTTTTTACAAGCCTTGCAATTCAAATGCCATATTGTTGGCTTTGGTTTGTAGTTTACACCACTGCCTCTGCATTCGTCAGAACAATACTGTGGGTCTCTACCCTGTCTAATCGTGTGGGAAAAACCTTTATTGCACTTGCGGCATGTATAATATTTAATCTCTTTATTCATTAATAATATTATAGCTCTGGGTATTCCCTGAAGTCAATTCCTTCTTCTTTTAAATACTCATCAAGGTAATCTATAAAGCTTTGAAAGAAAGCATGAACCATGATAGTTGATTCCCAATCCGCAAAACGCATAGCTTTAGTCCAACGCTGACAAAGATTAATACAAAACTCATTAGACAAACCTAAGTTAACAGTTAAACCATTCTCATTATCGCGCACAATACGTTCTGATGTTAAAGATAAATCGTGAAAGTCTTTAGAGTTTAATATCTGTTGCGCCCAATCACTTCTATCATCCATTAGTCTAACCTTAAATATTGTCTAATGACTTCATGTCTTTCTAATATTTGTTCTAAGTTTTTATAAGCTGCATTGCGCAAACGCCATGCGTGTGTAAGTGATACACCTAATCGTTTACCCAACTCATCATAAGTTATTTGCTCTGAGTTCATAGCATTTATTATAAAGCTATCTTGTTCTGACAACATGTCTATGCAATCAGCTACAGCTTCTCTTAAAGGTTGAAGTGCATCTTTAGATTCTGCCGGCTCGTCACCAGGTACAGCTTCCATTAAAGCTTGCCAGTCATCTTCTGGTCTAGGGGGAACTGTAATGGCCAGCAGGTCATCAATTAAAAAAGGAACTTCTCTATTATTAACTTTCACACTGTGTCCAATCGTCCACCACATACCATACTAGAATGCCACCAGACGCATTAGGATGCGTTCTGAGCTGCCTTCCAAGCCTTAACCCTCTCAGGTACTGCATCCCCTGCTACGTAGCGCAAATGCCAAGGTTCTTCTGGCACTACTTCCCATGACCAACCAAACTCAGGAGCATTCTTAACAAGCCACTGAAGTCTTGGGCCTGAGGCATTGGCAATGTCAACAGCAATTCCGCAAGTTGTGTTTACTAGTTCCTGGCGCAGCCAGAGGAGCCATCCCCTTCTTAAGATACCACTTCTTTCCTTCGTATGTACGAGTAGAGGCACCCTGTATTGGCTCCAACTGGTAGCGCTGTTTAAAGCCTTGGAGTTGTGCTGCAAGCGTACGGTATGTATCGCCTGCACTCGTTGGCTTTAATTCTATTCCTTCTGCCTTTGCTGCAGCATCCATTGCTTCATAAGCATCTGCTGCACAATGATGAAGTTGTCCGCCACCTTCAATCTTGCGTAACTTACCTGCTGGTAATTCACCTGGCTTTTCACCTTTGAGGTGTGAGCATAATTTTACTTCAACGATTGGTAATTTCATTTTGTCTCCTTTGGTTTATCGTAAACTTCACTAGCTAATAGTTTGCTTACGTCCTCGGGATACAACAAGAATCCTTTGGTAGGGTTCTCACTGTACGCAGCAAAAGTTTTCTTCTCAATATCATTATTGATTTCTAAATAACGCTTTAATCTTTCAACTTCAACTATTATAAAAGCATCATCAGAAAACATGTATACCCAATACTTGGCCTTAGTGGTTGCAAGGCCAGATGGTTTCCATCCCTTTTTCCTTGGGTTCTGTTCTACTTCAACGACCATTCTACCATTACGATATTGGTCTTTCTTAATCTCAAACTTACAATCATCTAATGATTTAATAAATTGTTCAAACAAATCTTCACCCTGTTGACCAATAGCTAAATCACGCTTCCAATTAATTCTACGACCAGCTGTTGTATCTATATCATGGCCGCGGCTGATAACCTTTAGTCATTTTCTTTTAGTCCTTCCACAACTTGATGTATATAATGCACAACACAAGCAGTAATCATGGCTATTGAAGCCATCCTTCTAGTATCGCCAGACAAGGTGAAATACAAAACAGCAAAACCTGAATAGGTAAATGCCATATCACCTGTTGTCTTGACGATAATAGAAAGAACCTTCTTCATCTTAGAACTGTACCAAGTTAGAAGTTACTGCACTACCTGATTGAGCAGCCATGCTCTCAGTTAATCTTGATTTAATATCTTGATGTTTAACGATTGGCACATTGCGTCCACCAGTCTTACCTAAGACGTTGCTAGGTTTGTTGCTGATAGTAATAGAACCACCGACTGCATCTAAAGCCTTCTTATAATCGGCAATGACATCATCGAGTGAATAGTTCTCTTCAACTAACTTCAACATCTCTAATGCTATTTGACTAGCGTCCACGCTTTACCTCCTCAGGTATTGTTGCACCGACTTCGGCCAAAGCTTTCTTTGCTTTCTTGCCAGCCTTGTCAATGACCTTGTCAATCTTCTTATTTAATTTAACGAACTTGCGGTTACGCCATTTGGTTATGGCTTCTAGCTTCTTGTCCGTCTCTTCTAGTTTGTCGTAATAAATTTGCACAAAGCTCCTATCTATAGTTATGTTTATTACATGGCACTTGCTACAGCCCTATACTGGGCTCTCGTTTCTTGGGGTAT
>Ga0208783_10000341_pt1 | contig 29046 bp, 27 predicted proteins | sample DEB19_08_DNA_2_FD_184529 | JGI IMG/M metagenome (GOLD analysis project Ga0208783, IMG submission 184529) | Aqueous microbial communities from the Delaware River and Bay under freshwater to marine salinity gradient to study organic matter... | ecosystem: Environmental > Aquatic > Marine >...
CGCCGGTGCGCCCGAACACCGCCTGGGCCGATCGCAGCCGGTCGGGCAGGTCGGTGATCACTCCGACGTCGACCCGGGGGCCCGACCCGATCGGCGCGCTCCGGATCGCCACGTCGTCGAGCGTGGTCTTGCCGCAGATCCCGCAGGCCGAGGTCGCGGTGAAGGTGCGGGCGGGCACGACGACCGGCCCGCCCCGCAGGCGCACGGTCACGACGTTGTAGTGCTGCTCCCCGTCACCGCCGAGGCAGTAGGCGATCCGGGCCAGGCGCTCGGGCGTATCGACGATCCCCTCGGCGAGCAGGAAGCCGGCCGCGAGTTCGAAGTCGTGTCCGGGGGTGCGCATCGTGATCACGAGCGGCTCGGGCTCGGTGCCGCTCGTGTGCACGCGGATCTCCAGGGGCTCCTCGGTCACGACGACGTCGGGCCGGCGGCGGGCGCCGGTCGCGTCGACGGCGACGACCTGCACGGTCGTGCTCGGCCGCCGGACCGGCGTTCCCGGGATCACGGGAGCGATGCTAGGGCTCCCCCACCGGCCCGGCGGGCGGGTCGGCGAGACCTCGCAGGTGCTCGGGCCGGTCGACGTCGGTGAACGCCCCGGCATCGTCATCGACCGAGATCCGCACGAGATCGGGGACGCGCCCGAGCACCCGAAGGCCGCGCTCGCCTCCGGCGAACGCCGTGTCGGCGATCACCAGAGCCTCCGGCGACCACCGAGCGCAGGCCCACTGCTCGCGGCCCGCCACGACGGGAACCACGCTTCCCGCTCCGGGGCGATCGGCGATCCGCCGCAGCGCCGACTCGGTGAGCCGCGGCAGGTCGCAGGCCACCACCACGATCGGTCCCTGCGCCCCGAGGAACTCCGAACCGGCCCGCAGCGCGGCCAGGGGCCCACCCCCGGCCGGGTACTCCCGGGTGAACGGCAGCCCGCTCGCGCCGCCCCCGACCTCCACCGCCGGATCGCAGACCCCGGCGAGCACCCGGGCCGTGCGGACGGCCAGGGCCTCACCCCCGATGACGAGCGTGGCCTTGTCGGTCCCCATGCGGCGGCTCGCCCCGCCGGTGAGCAGGATCCCGGCCGGACTCACCGGGTCGGTGCGGCGCCCGGCTCGACCCGCAGGCCGTATCCGACGACGACCCAGCCGTTGGCCCGCCGCTCGAGCGTCACGTTGTTACGGATCTCGCCGCCGGCGGCCGCGATCCGGGTGACGACGAGCGCGGCGTCGTTGCCGGCGATCGCGCTCTCGACCTGGATGCGGGGGGCGAGACGCGAGGGCGGACCGGCCCGGTCCTGGGCCGCCCGCTTCACGCGCACGAAACGCTCGCGCCGCATCCCGTCGCGCAGTTCGTCGCCCGAAAGGCTGAAGAGCAGGTCGAAGTCGTGGTCGTCCCAGGCTCGCTCGTAGGCGATCGCCACGTCGGCGGGACCAGGTCCGGGCTCCCGGGCCACCGCCACCCACGAGAACACCATGAGCCCGGTCAGCACGAACGCGACGACTGCGAAGACGATCACGCCGTCGCCTCGATGGCCGCCGCAAGCGCGAAGTCGCGGTCCGTGAGCCCGCCCGCATCGTGGGTCGTGAGCGCCACCCGAACCGTACGCCAGCGGACGTCGAGGTCGGGGTGGTGGTCGGCGGCCTCGGCGAGGAAGCCGATCCGCACGACGAAGGCGATCGCGTCGCCGAACGAGGTGCAGGCGAACTCCCGCACGATCTCGTCACCGTCCCGGACCCACCGGGGGAGGTCGGCCAGGGCCGCTGCGATCTCGGCTTCCGAACTGCGAGCCACCTCTCCATTCAACTCCACGGCCCTCCGTGGGCCACACTCGTAGCCGTGCCCCTCGAACTCCCCGATGCCGAGGCCCCCGTCGCCGTCGAACTCGACCGGTCCGCCGCGCTGACCGTCGAGTGGGCCGACGGTGTCCGGCAGCGCTTCGCCCTCACCGACCTGCGGCGCAACTGCCCCTGCGCCGAGTGTCGGGGACTCCGCGAGCAGGGCCGCACCCCGGGTGCCGACCGGGAGGCCCGAGCCCTCGACGCCGAACTCACCGGGGGCTGGGGTCTGTCGATCCGGTGGGATGACGGGCACAGCACCGGCATCTACGCCTGGTCGATCCTGCGGATGTGGGAAACCACCGAGGGTTGAGGCGGACCGGCGGAAGACGGACTCAGAACGCGGGCGCTACCAGTGACGACAACGGCACGGGATCGGCGAAGCCCTTGAGCAGTCGTCGCCCCGCCGGCTCGGCCCGGTAGCCGGCGGGAACCCGGACGGCGACCTCGGGGGCGAGCAGGATCTCCCACGGCACCGCGATATCGGCGATACGCGAGGCGATGTTGACGACGCCTCCGAAGTAGTCGCCACCGTGGGCGAGTACATCACCCCACGCGATACCGGCGCGCGGGGTGAGATCGGTGCGGCCCGCGAACTCGCGGAAGAGGCCGTCGGCGATCCGGCAGGCATCGCCCGGATCCACCGCCGCGAACATGACCTCGTCGCCGATCAGCTTCACGACCCGGCCGCCGTGGGCCTGGACGAGCTCGTGGGCGTGTCGCTCGAACGCGAGCAGGAGGTCGAGGAGCTCGCGGGCCGGCGCGCTCGACGAGACGGGCGTGAAGCCCACCAGGTCGACGAATCCGATCGCCATCGCGACCGGCTCCTCGTCGGCATCGGAGTCCGCATCGCGCATACGGTCGGCCTCGCGCGTCCGCTCGACCGCGAGCAGGAAATGGGCCCGCAACACCGGCCCGAGGCTCTCGGTCACCGTGTCGAGCGACGCGATCGACGCCCGGCCGATCCGGGCCAGGGCGAGTTCGCTGGGCTGTTCGCTCAGCATGGGCGCCTCGACGTTGAGTCGGAAGAGCGCGCCCGCGGCCTCGGCGATCCGGTCGAGCGAGGAGCCGATCACCCGGGCGAAGTGCAGGACGGCTTCCTCACTGAAGACCCGCCGGGCGACCGCGAACTCGTGCAGCAGGGCGGCCGCTTCACTCGGCAGGAGTCGACCCTCGGGTGGCAGTCCGAGCGCCCGCACCGCCTCGGTCGCGTCCTCGACCGAGACGCCGGCCGCGGTGGCGAGTTCATTCAGACCGGCCGGCTTGCCGATGATGCGCGTCGCGTCGCTCGCCATCGCGTAGAGCCGGTCGTGGGCGTGGAAGGCGACCATCTCGGCGATCGAGTAGCCCTGCTCTGCGAGCCAGTCGAGCAGCGCGAGCCGGTCGGCTTCGTCCGCGAGAGGATCACGCAGCAGGCCGGCGGCCTCGTACTCCTCGCGTGTCGGCACGGTCGTCAGGCTAGGCCCGCCGTCCGCGGCCGGTCGTCGATCAGGCGAGTGCCGCGTCGAGCGTGATGGTCGTACCGGTCAGCGCCTTGCTCACCGGGCAGTTGGTCTTGGCCCCCTCGGCGAACTCGGCGAACTGCTCGGCCGTGAGGCCGGGCACCGTGCCGCGGACCGTGATCACGATGCCGGTGATGCCCTCACCGGGCTGGAAGGTGACCGCGGCCTGGGTGTCGAGCCGCTCGGGCGGGGTACCGGCCTTGGCCAGCGCGCTGGAGAGCGCCATCGAGAAGCACGAGGAGTGCGCCGCCGCGATGAGCTCCTCCGGGCTGGTGCACCCGTTGGGCTCCTCCGAGCGGCGGGGCCACGAGACGTCGAAGGTGGCGAGCCCCGAGGACTCCAGGGTGACCTTGCCTGCGCCTTCGAGGAGCGAGCCCTCCCAGATAGTGCGAGCGTTTCGAGTGGTGGCCATCGCCGGGTCTCCTCCGAGTCGGTGTCACTGTCGGACTACGGAGCGAGACCGTACCGGTCAGCCCCGGCGGCGGTCGCACCGAGGCGGAGCGGGCCGAAGCGGGTTCCCGGCGGGGCCGGTTGGTGGGGCGGGCAGGGATCGAACCTGCGACCAGTCGATTATGAGTCGATTGCTCTGACCACTGAGCTACCGCCCCCGCGACCGGATGGTATTCCGGCGACCGGGACCGCGGGCCCGGTCAGCGCGGGGGCTGCGACTCTGCAAAGCCGATGGCGTCCAGGGTGGCGATGACGGTGGCCACCGACTCCTCGATCGATTGGGTGCTCGTCGAGACCCGGACGTCGTACTCGATGCCGTGCGAGTGACAGAGTTCGTCGCTGCGGCGGGCGAGACCCGCCGGGCGGCCTTCCAGATTGCCGTCGGCTCGGGACGACTCGCGCCGCTCCAAATCGGCGAGATCGCAATCGACCCGAACGCACACCACGCGGGCCCCGACTTCCCGGATTGCTGCGAGGCATTCGTCCACCCAGTCCTGATCCTGGAGGAAGTGGTCGATCACCAGATTGCTGCCGAGGGCGAGGTGAGTCGCCCAGCCGAGGTGCAGCCCACGAAGCAGCCGACGAGTGAAAGGGTGCATGACCAGGCGCACACGCGGGCTGCCACCGTGGATCCCCATCGCGTCGCTCTCGTCGACATACTCCCACGCCGCCCGACCGTCGAAGGGGGCTTGCGAAACCAGATTCGACGGGTCACGCCCCTGGCCCCGCACGAAGTCGATCGCGTACATGTTCTCGGAGCAAAGCAGCACGACATCGTCGAAGGCGACTGTCCCGAAGAGCCGAACCGGATCATTGGCGGCGCGAACCGTGAGCGCCGCGGCCAGAGCCCGGCACAGGGTCGACTTACCCGAGGAACTGGCCCCGTTGACGAGAAGAGCAAGACCCGGCGCAGGAACCTCTACCGTCGAGTTCACCAGCACAGTCTGACAGAGCCGTGACCGCGGGCCCACCGCCCGGTCGGACGAGCTCCGGGGGAGAGACTCGAACTCTCAACCGTCGCGTTAACAGCGCGCTGCTCCGCCAATTGAGCTACCCCGGAATACGCAGGGAGGATAGCAGCGGCCCCCGAGCCGGGGTCCTCCCGGGAAGGCGGGGCTACTCGTCCTGGAAGTAGTCGCGCAGGCGGCGGGAGCGGGTCGGGTGGCGCAGTTTGGCCAGGGTCTTCGACTCGATCTGGCGGATTCGCTCACGGGTGACACCGAACTCCCGCCCGACCTCCTCGAGGGTCCGGACCTGGCCGTCGTCGAGTCCGAACCGCATCCGCACCACGGCCCGCTCCCGCTCGTTGAGCTCGCGCAACGCGACCTCGACCTCTTCGGTGAGCCAGATCCGCTCGGCCTCCGGCTCCGGAGCGAGCGTGTTGGGGTCTTCGACGAAGTCGCCGAGGCTGCTGTCCTCTTCCTCCCCCACCGGGGACTCGAGCGACAACGGTTCGAGTGCGATACGACGGATCTCGCGTACCCGCTCGGGCGACATCTCCACCTGGGCGGCAACCTCGTCGACCGTCGGTTCCCGACCCATCTCCTGCATCATCTGGCGCTGCACCCGAAGGACCCGGTTCATGGTCTCGACCATGTGCACGGGAATCCGGATCGTGCGAGCCTGATCGGCGATGGCCCGGGTGATCGCCTGCCGGATCCACCACGTCGCGTAGGTCGAGAATTTGAAGCCCTTCGTGTAGTCGAACTTCTCGACCGCGCGCATGAGGCCGAGGTTGCCCTCCTGCACCAGATCGAGCAGCACCAGACCGCGACCGACGTAGCGCTTGGCGATGGAGACGACCAGCCGCAGGTTGGCCTCGGTCAACTCACTGCGCGCGAGTTCGCCGTCGCGTTGCACGGCCCGCAGACTCACCCGCTCGCTGCCGGAGAGGGGTGGGGTCTCGACCGGTCGGCCCTCGTCATCGGTTGCGGGCGGATCGAGCCGTCGGGCCGCGTCGACTCCCGCCTCGATGCGCTTGGCGAGGGTCACCTCCTGCTCGGCCGTGAGCAGCGATACCCGACCGATGTCCTTCAGGTACATGCGCACCGGATCGAAGGTGCCCTCGGAGGCCGCGGGCGCCGACCGCACGGGTGTCTTCCGCACGGTCGGGGCTACCACCTCGGACCGGGCCTTGGGTACGGGATGCCGGCCGCTGCGTCGACCGGACTCGGGAACGGGTTCGGGTCGGGCTTCGGCCCGGCGGCGGTCCTCGAGCGCGAGTTCCTCGTGGATCTCGTCGAGCACCTTCACCCCGCGGGCCTCGACCGCGGTGTAGATCTGCTGGAGGTCGCCGGTCGCCGGTTCGAGGTCGGGAAACGCGGCGAAGATCTCACCGGTCGTCGCGAAGCCGCGTTCGCCGTAGCGAGCGAGGAGATCGGCGACGACGGGGGCCACGGCCTCGCTGACCGGCGGCGCCGCGGACCCGGTCGGATCGCCACCCGAGGTCGATGCGACCGGCGTCGATTCGACCGTCTTCGTCTTGGGTCGAGCGGAACGCCGGGACCGTACCGCCTTCGGACCGGAGAGCGCCGTGTCGCCCGTCCGCGCGTCACCGGCGACCGGTGTCGCCTCACCAGCCGACGTCGAGGTCGAGTCCGCAGTGGTCGCGTCGGGGCCGATCGCGCCGTCCTCCGCGTCGGCGCCGCTGCGCTCAGCCCGCTTCTTCGCCATCCGCTATCCACGCTACCAACTGCGAAGCGGCGGTCTCGGCGACGTCCCAGTGCTCGATCGACCGCGCGTTGACGAGCGCGTCGAGCAGACGATTGACCTCACCGGTGCGCTCGTCCTCGCCCCGAAGCATCGCGGCACGCAATCGACGACCCGCCGCCTCCACGAGGTTGACGACGACGCGCTGGGCCAACGCGTCGACATCACCCTCACCGTCGATCTCCTCGACCGAGAGCCGAGTGATCAGATCGACGACGCTCGCATCGGCGTGTTCGCGCAATTCGGCCGGATCCCAACGGGTCAGTGCCTCGAAACAGTCACGAGCCACCGGATCGGCGAAGAGGGCCTCGTCGAGCCGTCCGCTCATCAGCCCCGGTTCGTGGATCGCGAAGCGAAGCGCGTCGAGCTCGCGGCGATCGACGGTCGGTGCCTCTGCGGGCCGGGCCACCGTCTCGCGCGCCGCGGGACGCCCGCCGGAGCGGACCTCGGCGACCGAGGCCCGCATCCGATCGACGTCGATGTCGAGGCGACCGGCGAGCGACATCACGTACTGGTCGCGTACGAGGTCGTTGGGGTGCTCGGCGACCATCGCCGCCACCCGCCGAGCGACCCGAGCCCGGGCCTCGAAGGAGCCGAGATCCTCGGTGGCCAGCACCCGGTCGAGCCGGAACTCGAGGAAGGGTGTCGCCCGTTCGACGGCGGCAACGAGCCGCGCCGGGTCCTCGCGGTACACGTCGGCCGGGTCACCACCCGCCGGAAGATCGGCAACCTGGAACTCCACCTCGAATCGCTGCTCCCACTGGTAGCAGCGATCGGCCGCCGCCAGTCCGGCCGCGTCGGCGTCGTACGCAAGCACGACGCGTCGGGCCAGGTTCTTGAGGGTCACGAAGTGGTCGTCGGCGAGTGCGGTGCCACAGGTGGCGACCGCGGTCGGGACGCCCGCCAGCGTGAAGGCCATGACGTCGGTGTAACCCTCGCAGATCACGACCGTGCCCTTGGCCACGATCTCGCCCTTGGCGAAGTTGAGCCCGTAGAGCAGACGCGACTTGCGGTAGATCGGGGTCTCGGCGGTGTTCTTGTACTTCGGGCCGTCGCCACCCTCGAGCACCCGGGCCCCGAACCCGACGGGGTCGCCGCGCGAGTCCCAGATCGGGAACATGAGGCGACCGCGGAACGCGTCCTGGAGGCGGTTGGCTCGGTTGACGAAGGCGAGGCCGGCATCGGTGATGTCGTCACGCGAGAACTTCGCGGCCTGGAGGTGACTGCTCAGCGCGTCGTAACCGGCCGGCGAGAATCCGAGCGAGAAGCGGCGCGCCGTGTCGCCGTCGAATCCACGGCCGCGGAGATAGCGCCGGGCCGGACCCGCGTCGGCTCCGTCGAGGAGACGCTGGTGGTAGAAGGTGATCGCCGCGCCGACCGCCTCGTGGAGCCGCTGGGTCCGTTTGCGCTCGGCCGAGAAATTGGCGTCGTCGTAGCGGAGCGTGATACCCGCCCGGGCCGCGAGGCGCTCGACCGCGCCCACGAAGTCGAGCTGCTCCACCTCGCGGACGAACGTGATCGCATCGCCGCTCTTCTGGCACCCGAAGCAGTAGTAGGCCCCCATCTCGGGGTTGACCGAGAACGAGGGCGACTTCTCGGCGTGGAACGGGCAGAGCCCCGAGAACCGCCGACCGACCCGCTTGAGCGCTACGTGTTCGGAAACGAGGGCGACGATGTCGGTGGCCTCCCGGACCTGCCGGACGTCGTCGTCGAGGATGCCCACTGCGCGAGAGGTTACGGGTCGGACCGCTTCCGTCACACTCCCCGTGGGAGGTCTTCCGGGCGCCAGCCGAGCCGCTCGACTCCGAGACCGAGGGCGTAGCGATCGGTCATTCCGCTGACGTAGTGCACGGCGGCGGCCGCCGCCGCCTCGCTCCCCGCCTCGACCTCGGCGTCCATGCGGCGCGGGGTGTCGATGAAGAAATCGACGAGACCCTGGAGGAGCCCGATCACTTTCTCGGCCTGGCGAACGGAGGCGGGCCGAAGGTAGATCCGCTCGAAGTTGAAGGCCCGAAAGCGGTCGAGGGCGGTGGCTGCGGGTTCGGTCATCCCCACTCGACCCGTGCGGGCGATCGCCTCGAGCACGGCACCGAGGAAGACCCCGATCTGGGCCGAGCGTTCGGAGCCGACCACCTCGGCGACCTCGACGGGCAGGTCTTCGGGGACGAGGATCCCGGCCCGGACCGCATCCTCGAAGTCGTGACAGACGTAGGCGATGCGGTCGGCCCAGGCCACCACCTCACCCTCGGGGGTCATCGGGGCCGGTCGCCGCCAGGAGTGGTTGCGGACGCCGTCGAGCGTTTCCACGCAGAGGTTCAACGGCGCGAGGGTCACGTCGGCGCCGTAGACCGCATGGTCGTAGCCGCCGGGGACGTAGGGCGAGAAGGCATCCTCGCTCGCGTGGCCGGCCGGCCCGTGGCCGCAATCGTGGGCGAGCGCAATGGCCTCGGTGAGGGGGACGCACAGCCCCGCCGCCCGCGCGATCCCGGTCGCGATCTGGGCGACCTCGACGGCATGGGTGAGCCGGGTCCGGAGGTGGTCGTCTTCCGGGGCGATGAAGACCTGGCACTTGCCGGCCAACCGGCGCCAGGGACGGCTGTGCTTGACCCGGTCGAGGTCGCGCTCGAAGCAGAGGCGGTAGGGATCGGGCGCCTCGGGCCGGAGCCGGACACCGGCGCCGACCGGACGCGTCGCCCCCGGCGCGAGGATGCCGTCGACTTCGACCTCGCGCTCCTCGCGAGTGCGCAGCGGGGCGCCGACGAACACCGCGCTGTCGGGGTGGGCCAGCGCGATCGCCGACTCCGGGGTATCGGGACGGTGGGGGCGGGCTCCGATGGTCACGAGGCGAGGGTACCGACGAGGTGCGACACCCTCGCCCCGGACTCCGGAACGATCAGGCGGTCGAGCCCGGTCCGAGTGCCCCGAGCGCCGCGTGCGCGGCGGCCAGACGGGCGATCGGAACCCGGTAGGGGGAGCACGACACGTAGTCGAGCCCGACCTCGTGACAGAAGCCCACCGAGCGCGGGTCGCCGCCGTGCTCACCGCAGATCCCGAGCTTGAGGCCCGGCCGGGCGGCCCGGCCCCGCTCCACGCCCATGCGCACCAGTTGGCCCACACCCTCGGTGTCGAGGGTCTCGAACGGGTTGTCGGAGAGCAACTTGTACTCGAGGTACTCGGCCATGAACCGGCCCTCGATGTCGTCGCGGGAGAACCCGAACGTCATCTGGGTGAGGTCGTTGGTGCCGAACGAGAAGAACTCGGCGATGCCGGCAATCTCCTCGGCCGCCAGCGCCGCGCGGGGCGTCTCGACCATCGTGCCGACGAGGTAGGGAATCTCGACCCCGGCGTCGCGCAGCACGAGATCGGCCTCATCACGCGTCCACTGCTCGAGCAGCCGCAGCTCGGGCGCAGCCACGATCAGCGGGATCATGATCTCGACGACCGGGTTGCCCCCCGCCTTCTTGCGGGTGACGGCCGCCTGCATGAGCGCCCGCACCTGCATGCGGTAGAGACCGGGCTTGATGATGCCGAGCCGGCAGCCCCGGGTTCCGAGCATCGGGTTCGACTCCCGCCACAGTTCCGCGGCATGGAGGAGGCGCTCCTCGTCGGCGCTGAGGCCGCCCTGGGCCCGCTTGACCACGAGCTCCTCGTGGTCGGGCAGAAATTCGTGGAGAGGCGGGTCGAGGAGGCGCACGGTGACCGGCAGGCCGTCCATCGCCTCGAGGATCCCGACGAAGTCCTCCTCCTGCTGGGCCCGAAGCTGCTCGAGCGCCGCGCCTTCGTCCTCGGGCGTGCTCGCCAGGATCATGCGCTGCACGATCGGGAGACGGTCACCGAGGAACATGTGCTCGGTGCGGCAGAGGCCGATGCCCTCGGCCCCGAACTCACGCGCCTTCTCGGCGTCCTCGGGGAGATCGGCGTTGGTGCGAACGGCCAGCGTGCGGAACTCGTCGGCCCAGCCGAGGATCGTCGCGAAGTGACCCGTCGGCTCGGGCGTGATCACCGGGACCTCACCCAGGACGATCTCGCCGGTCGTCCCCGAGATCGAGATCAGGTCGCCCTCGCGCACGAGGGTGTCGCCCACGGCGAAGCGCCGGGCCGAGAGGTCGATCTTCAGGGCGTCGGCGCCGCAGATCGCAGGCTTGCCCATCCCGCGGGCCACCACCGCCGCGTGCGACACCAGCCCACCGCGCGAGGTGAGGATGCCCTGGGCGGCGATCATGCCGTGGAGGTCGTCGGGCGAGGTCTCGGGGCGCACGAGGATGACCCGCTCCCCCGCCTCGTTGCGGGCCTCGGCCTCATCGGCCGTGAAGTAGACGTTGCCCACCGCCGCGCCGGGCGACGCGTTGAGACCGGTGGCCAGCACCGCGTAAGTGGCGTCGCGGTCGAACTGCGGGTGGAGGAGCTGGTCGAGTTGAGCGGGCTGCACGCGCAGCACCGCCTCGCGCCGGTCGATGAGCCCGCTCCCCTCCATCTCCACCGCCATGCGCAATGCCGCCGCGGCCGTGCGCTTGCCCACCCGGGTCTGGAGCATGAAGAGGCGACCCTGCTCGATCGTGAACTCGATGTCGCACATGTCGCGGTAGTGGTTCTCGAGCTGCTTCATGAGCCCGAGCAACTCCACGTGCGGTCCGGGGAAGTGGTCACCCATCGCGTCGAGCGGCTCGGTGATCCGGATGCCGGCCACGACGTCCTCGCCCTGAGCGTTGCGCAGAAAGTCGCCGTAGGGAGCGTCCTCACCGGTGGACGGGTTACGCGTGAACGCGACGCCCGTGCCCGAGTCGTCGCCCTTGTTGCCGAAAACCATCGTCTGCACGTTGACCGCGGTACCCAGGTCATCGGGGATGCCCTCGAAGCGGCGGTAGTCCTTGGCCCGCTTGCCGTTCCAGGACCGGAACACGGCCTCGACCGCGAAGCGCAGCTGGGCGGCGGGATCGGTCGGGAAGTCGACGTGCTTCTCGGAGCGGACGATCTCCTTGAACGTCTCGACGAGACCGGCGAGGTCTTCGGCGGTGAGGTCGGTGTCGACCTCGAGCCCCTTGGCCTCGACCAGCTCGTGGAGCGCCTCCTCGAACTTGGCGCCGGGAACGTCGAGCACGATCTTGCCGAACATCTGGACGAAGCGCCGGTACGAGTCGTACGCGAAACGCTCGTTGCCGGTCTGGGCCGCGAGGCCCTTCACCGACTCGTCATTGAGGCCGAGGTTGAGGACGGTGTCCATCATCCCGGGCATGGAGAACGGGGCACCCGAACGCACCGACACGAGCAGCGGGTCCTCGGCGTCGCCCAGGCGCTTGCCCATCTTCTCCTCGAGCGCCCGGACCGCTTCGCGCACCTCGGGAATGAGGCCCTCGGGCAGGTGGTCGCCCGACGCCATGTAGGCCTGGCAGGCCTCGGTCGTGATCGTGAAGCCCGGGGGGACCGGGAGACCGAGGTTGGTCATCTCGGCCAGGTTCGCACCCTTGCCGCCGAGGAGGTACTTCTGCTCCTTCGAGCCCTCTTCGAACGCATAGACGTACTTGGTCATCGGGTGCCTCTCACTCGTTGACTTCTGCGACCACGATCGTGTGGGCGATGCGGTCCTGCAGGGCTTGCATGTTGGGATTGCGGGTCCAGGTGGTGACGCCGACGAGGACGATCACCGCGGCGAGCGGACCGAGCACGAACGACAGCGCGTAGGTCGCGACGACGATGAGGCCGTACCGCTTGAGTGCATCGGTCGGTCGAATGCGCGAGCCGTCTTCGCGCAGCACTCGGAGCCGCTGGAGGCGCTTACCGAGCGTCCGGCCCGAGACGGCCGACGGCACGACGAGGTACGCGAAGCCGAAGAGGAAGAAGACGGTCGAGATCAGGTTGTAGACGGGCTGGAGCTTGCGGCTCTCCGTCTCGAGCGCCTTCTCCGCCGTCGAGAACTCCTTCTTCGCCGCGTCGTACTCGCTCTTCGCCGAGGCGACCGCTTCGGCATCGGGCGGGTCGGCGTCCTCGGCCTTCTTCAGGGCCTTCTTGGCGTCGTCCCGCGTCGTCTTCGCTTCGTCGAGCGTGTCCCGCTGGGCCTCGATGGCGTCGACCGTGGCCGAACGAGCCGAGTTGACGTAGGCCTGCGCCGCGAACTGACTGCCGACGAACACGAGGAAGAGCACGAGGAGATCGATGCCCATGGCCTTCATCCGGCGCTTGGGCTCCGGGAAGGTCGTGCCCTCCGGGGTCGCGATGGTCGGCGGGCCGAGGACCCGCTGGCCCCGGGCCGCCCGCCCGGTCGGCGGCGGAGGGGTATCGGTCATCGCCGTTCCCTCGTCGGCACCGCCGTCGCCCTCGGCGCCCGCAGTCAGTCGCTCGTCGTAGCGGCCGCGCTGGAGGTCGTCGGAGAGGACGTTCCAGGCCCGGTTGAGGCGCGCCGCCTCGGCCCGGCCGCCCTCACCGGCGGCGTCGGCCGTGGCCCGGCGCTCGCGGTAGGCGGCTCGGATGGTCTCCTTGTCGGCGCCGCGCTCGACGCCCAGCATCTCGTAGTAGTCGTCCACTCAGAACCCCAGACGCTCGTGCAACTCGCCGACCAAGCGGTCGAGCGAGACGCGGTCCTGCGTCATCGTGTCACGGTCGCGCACCGTCACCGCCGAATCCTCGAGCGAGTCGAAGTCGATCGTGACGCACAGCGGGGTGCCCACCTCGTCCTGGCGCCGATAGCGCTTGCCGATGGAACCGGCATCGTCGACGTCGATCATGAAGTGCTTGCGGAGGGCGCCGGCCACATCGGCGGTGAGCGGGGCGAGCTGCTCGTTTCGGGAGAGGGGCAGGACGGCCGCCTTGATCGGGGCGAGGCGGCGGTCGAGGCGCAACACCACCCGCTTCTCGCCCTTCACCTCCTCTTCGTCGTAGGCCGCGAGGAGGAAGGCGAGGGTGGCCCGGTCGGCCCCGGCGGCCGGCTCGATCACGTAGGGGACGTAGCGGCGATCGCCCGCCTGGTCGAAGTAGGAGAGGTCCTCGCCCGAGAACTGCGCGTGCTGACCGAGGTCGTAGTCGGTGCGGTTGGCGATCCCCTCGAGTTCGCCCCAGCCCCACGGGTACAAGAACTCCACGTCGCTGGTGCCCGCCGAGTAGTGCGACAACTCGTCGGGGTCGTGGGGCCGGATCCGCAGCATCTCCTCGGGGATGCCGTGGTCGAGGTACCAACGGTGCCGCTCGGCGACCCAGTACTCGAACCAGGTGGCCGCCGTCTCGGGCGGCACGAAGAACTCCATCTCCATCTGCTCGAACTCGCGCGTGCGGAAGATGAAGTTGCCCGGCGTGATCTCGTTGCGGAACGACTTGCCGACCTGAGCGATACCGAACGGCGGCTTCTTGCGCGTCGTCGTCTGCACGTTGCGGAAGTTGACGAAGATCCCCTGGGCGGTCTCGGGCCGCAAGTAGGCCACCGAGCCCTCGTCGGCAACCGGACCGACGTGGGTCTCGAACATGAGGTTGAAGTTGCGGGCCTCGGTGAACGTGCCCTTACCCCCACAGTTGGGGCAGGCCCCCGACTCGGGCAGCTGATCGGCCCGGAAGCGTTCCTTGCAGGTGCGGCAGTCGACCAGCGGATCGGTGAAGGTGGCGACGTGGCCGCTGGCCTCCCAGACCCGGGGGGCCATGAGAATGGCCGAATCGAGGCCGACGACGTCGTCCCGGTCCTGGACCATCGACCGCCACCAGGCGTCCTTCACATTGCGCTTGAGGAGCACCCCGAGCGGCCCGTAGTCCCAGGTCGAGCGGAACCCACCGTAGATCTCGGAGGACGGAAAGACCAGGCCCCGACGCTTCGCCAGGTTGACGACGCGTTCCATCGCACTGGGATCGCCGGGCCGAGCCATGGCGGGGCAGGCTACCCGGCCCGCTCTCGGCGGCTCCGGACGGGGCACACCGGCCCCGGGCCGGTCAGAGCAGAGCGGTGGAGCGCAACCGCCGCTCCCCGTGGTGTTCGAGCGCCCGGATCCCGAGGTGCTCCACCTCGTGCGCAGCCTCGCCCGGATCCTCGGCCAGCACGCGGTTGAGGTCGCCGCCGAGAATTCGGCGCAACAGCGCGAGTGCACCCGGCGAGAGCGGCCTCCCCCCGCCCCGCGCGCACGTACGGCAGCACGCTCCCCCCTCGTCGAGATCGAAGGCGACGAGGTCGGTGTCGGGGTCGGCGGGATCGGACTCGGCTCCGCAGCGGGCGCAGCCCTCGAGCACCGGGTGCACCCCCTCGAGCACGAGGAGCTTCCAGAAGAAGGCCGGGGTCACGAGCGGGTTGGCCCGGTCGGCGAGGGTGCGCAGGGCCCCGGTGAGCATGCGGTAGAGGGCGGGGTCGGGCTCACGATCGGGGGCGACCTGGTCGACCGCTTCGAGCATCGGAACGGCCCGGGTGAGGAGGGTGTAGTCCTCGCGCAGGCTCCGGTGGACCTCGAGGGTCTCGACCTGGGTCACCGTGTCGAGGTCACGACCCCGGTAGCACTGGAGGGCCACCCGCGAAGTCGGCTCGAGGCGGGCACCGAACCTACTCGTCGTGCGGCGGATGCCCTTGGCCACGGCGCGGACCTTGCCGTGCCCGAGGGTCAGGATCGTCACGATGCGATCGGCCTCACCGAGCCGGATCGTGCGCAGCACGACCCCTTCGTCACGGTAGAGCCCCGGCATGATCACACGAGTGTAATTCGGGGCCGGGACACCGGCCGGCGACGCGCTCAGATCGCGCCGAAGCGGCGCTCCCGACGCTGGAACTCGGCGATGGCCCCGAAGAGATCCTCCCGCCGGAAGTCGGGCCAGAGCACGTCGGTAAAAACCAGTTCGGAGTAGGCCAGTTCCCAGAGCAGGTAGTTCGAGATCCGGTTCTCCCCCGAGGTGCGCACGAGCAGATCGGGGTCGGGCATGTCGGGGGCGTAGAGGTGCCGGCGCACCGTGCGTTCGTCTATGCGGCTCGGATCGATCCGGCCCGCAGCGGCCTCGGCAGCGATGGCCCGGATCGCGTCGACGATCTCGGCCCGGCCGCCGTAGTTGAACGCGAAGGTGAGCGTCAGTTCGCGGTTGCGCCGAGTAAGCGCTTCCGTTTCCTCGATCCGCCGCTGGACCCGAGCGGGAACCCGACCGCCCCGTCGGCCCACGAACCGGACCCGGACCCCCCGCTCGTGGAGTTCGTCGCGGCGACTGAGGAGAAGTCGCTCGTTGAAGCCCATCAGGAAACGGACCTCGTCGAGCGGACGACGCCAGTTCTCGGTCGAGAAGGCGAAGACGGTGAGCCAGCGCACACCGATGTCGAGCGCGCCCTCGACCGTGTCGAAGAGGGCCTCCTCGCCCGCGGCATGACCGTCGGTGCGCTTGAGTCCTCGCTGCTGGGCCCAGCGCCCGTTGCCGTCCATGATGACGGCGACGTGGGCCGGAACCCGGGATCGGTCGTCCGCGGTCACGACCGCGTCGTCGCTACTCGCCGCCGGTCGGAACCGCATCGGGCGGATTGCCCGCGTCGGTCAGCGCCTGCTCGAGGGTGACCGTCGGCCCGCTCACCGTCACCGTGCCCTTCATTCCACCTGCGGCGTGACCGGGGATCGGACAGAAGAACTCGTACATGCCCTCGGACCCGAAGAAAGCCGTTCCCACGGCGGTGGTGTCAGCGCCGTCATCGGGTAGCTGGCCGAGTTGCACCGCCTGGTCGTAGAAGGCCATCGCGTGGCCGGGCGCCGCCCAACTCACCTCGATCCGGGCGAGGCCGGTCTTGGCGGTGAAGCTCACCGGCGCGAACGCCAACGCTCCGCCGGGCGCGCCGGTCATCTTGATGGTCTGGGTCGTCTTGAGGTCGGCGGGCAGCGCCGTGACCTCCGGTTCCTTCTCGGCCTGCGACTTGCCGAGGGTGATCCACCCCGAGCTCATCAGGGCAACGACGAACACCGAGACCAGCAGCACGATCGTCTGGGTCGACAGCCGCTTGGAGGCCGAGAGCACCGAAGCGCCCGTGAGGATCACCAGGAGAACGATCGTGCCGATGATCGTGGGCAGATTGCCGTGGGTGGCGAGGAAAATCCGCGACACGTTCATCGTGATCACGACCACGGCCAGCACCACCACAGCGGGCAGCACGAGCGGCACCAACAACGACTCCACCGCGGGTCGCTCCCAGAACGGCGTGCGCTCGGGTGGCGCCGCGGCCGTCTCCTCGGTCTCGGAGGTCTCGGTGGCAGTGGTGTCGCTCATTGCGTCTGAAGTCCCATCAGTTCGCGGTCGAGGTCACGAGACATGCGCCGGTGCAGCGCCGTGCCGCTCTCCTCGACGTGGTACCAGCGGAAGAAGATCACCGCAATCGTGACCGAGAGACTGAACCCGACCACGACCTTCATGATCAGACCGGCGAGCTGCATGTCGTCGAGTGCACCGATACCCCACAACCGGGGCACCGTCTCGTAGAACCGGTACAGCGGCCGCTCCCCGAAGGTGAGGAACGACGCCGGCACCGTGGGCACGACGGTCTGGAGAAACAGGAAGAGCATCCGGGCCAGGGGCTGCAGGCGCGGCACCTCGGGCAGCGGCGAGAGCACGGGCATCCACACGATCAACGACGACACCACCACGAGGGCGTGGACGCCGAAGTGGATCCACGCGTTTCCGAGCGCGGCATCGACCACCAGCGGTGTGTGGGTGAGGATCACCACGAAGTTGAAGAGCAACGTGGCCGCGATGAAACGCGAGAAGAACCGCACCGTGCGGAGCAACCACCGGGGCCCGAGGATCCAGCGGGCGAGCCAGGTGGGGGTGCCGATCAGGAGCAGGGGCGGAGCCACGATCGCGAACACCGAGTGCTGGACCATGTGCACGGTGAACAGGTAACCCTCGCCGAGATCGTGCACGGGCCAATCGGAGGCGAGCCAGAGGGCGAGGAGCCCGGCCGTGAACGACGCGATCTGGAGCCGGGTCGCCACCGGCGTACCCGGTGCCGCCAGACGGGGGCCGAGCCTCCTCAGGGCCGCCGCGTAGCCGACGGCGAGCGCCGCGACCAGGAGCCACACGTCGGGGTGCGGGACCCAGGCCGGGAACGATGCACGGACCACGGCGCTCAGTCCTGGAGGACGGTGCTCGTGAAGGTGAAGAGCACGATGGCGTAGACGAGCATCGCGCCGACGATGCCGACGGTGAAGACCCGACGGAAGAAGGGCTTGTCCTGCTTCATGTGCATGTACCAGGAGCACACGAGGAAGAACTTCGCCGCCGCCAGCACGATCAGTAGTGCGATGAGGAAGTTGGAGTCGACCTCGCCGTCGAAGTACGAGACCGCGACCTCGAGCCCGGTGAGGATCACCAGGATGACCGCGATCATCACGTACTGCCGCGGCCCGGGATGGGTGTGTCCCTCGGCGACCGCCGGCAGTTCATCCTCGAACGGGACGACCGCGGCGGCACTCTCCAACTCGGCCTGCACGACGTCGCTCATGACTCCCCCGGGTCGGTCGCGATCACTTGGTCGCAGGGATCAGGTAGATGGCGGTGAAGATGAAGATCCACACGATGTCGACGAAGTGCCAGTAGAGACCGGCGATCTCCACTGCTTCGTAGCGCTCGGTCGGCAGCCGGTGCTGCATCGACCGACCCCAGAGGATGAGCAGCCAGATGATCCCGATGGTCACGTGGGCACCGTGGAGCCCCGTCAGCACGTAGAAGGTCGTGCCGAACATGTTGGTCGAGAGCTGCAGTCCCTCCCGGTAGAACTCGGTGAACTCGTAGACCTGACCGGCGATGAAGATGATCCCGAACATGCAGGTCGCGAGCAGCCAGATACGCAGGCGCCGGTGGTCGCCCCGCTGGATCGCAGCGAGCGCCAGAACCATCGAGAGCGAGCTCATCAGGAGGATGAACGACGTCACCGAGGTGAAGGGGATGTTGAAGAACTCCGACGGCGTCGGGCCCTTCAGGTACTGCGTGTCACGGCCCCGGTAGAGGAAGTAGGTCGTGATGAAGGCCCCGAAGAACAGCGACTCCGACGAGAGGAAGAGCCACATCGCCAACTTGGCGTGGCTGACCCCCGTGTTGGTGTCGTGTCCCGGGTCCGGGATCTCGTGGTGGGCGACCTCGCCGCCCCCGGCCGCCACGATCGCGCTCATCAGTGGGACCCCCCGTCGGCGTGGGCATCCGGAGCGGTCGAGGGCTCGAACGCCCAGCCGTTGAGACCGAACAGTGCCAGCGTGATTCCCGCGGCGAGGAGCCACCAGTTCTTGAACACGAACCCGTAGCCCATGACCGGAAGCCCGGCCGAGAACACGAGCGGCCAGTAGGAGGGCGAGGGCAGGTGGATGCCGTGCGGGTCGGCCGGTGCTTCGGGCGCTTCGGTGGCTGCGCCCGAGGGGAGCCGCACCAGGCGACCCTCGTCGTCCTCGGTGTACTTGCGGTGCCAGAGCTCGTCGCGGTGGGTCACGATCGGGACCTCCGCGAAGTTGTACTCGGGCGGTGGCGAACTCGTCGTCCACTCGAGCGTGCGGCCGTCCCACGGGTCGGCCGAGGCCGGCACCCGCCGCTTGGCCGAGAACACCACGTTGACGAGGAAGACCAGTACGGAGAGCGCAATCACGAACGACCCGATGGTGGCGAGGAGGTTGAGGAAGTCCCAGCCCATCCCCTCGGGGTAGGTGTAGGTCCGCCGGGGCTGGCCCTCGAAGCCGAGGAAGTGCATCGGGAAGAAGGTGAGGTTGAATCCGACCACGAGCAGCCAGAAGTTGATCTTGCCCATGCGTTCGTTGAGCATGTGCCCGAAGATCTTCGGCCACCAGTAGTAGAAGCCGCCGAAGATCGCGAAGATCAGGCCGCCGAAGAGCACGTAGTGGAAGTGAGCCACGACGAAGTAGGTGTCGGTCTGCTGGGTGTCGGACGGCACGATCGAGTGCATGACGCCCGAGAGTCCACCGATCGTGAACTGGGCGATGAACCCGAGCGCGAACAGCATCGGTGCGGCAAGCCGCACGGCTCCGCCCCACACCGTTCCGAGCCAGTTGAAGATCTTCACGCCGGTCGGGATGGCGATGAGCATCGTGGTGAGTCCGAAGGCCGACACCGCCACCGGCCCCAACCCGGAGGCGAACATGTGGTGGGCCCACACACCCCAGCCGAGGAATCCGATCGCGATTCCCGAGAAGACCACGATCGCGTAGCCGAAGAGCGGTTTGCGGGAGAAGACCGGGAGGATCTCGGAGACAATGCCCATGCCCGGGAGGATGAGGATGTACACCTCGGGGTGACCGAAGATCCAGAACAAGTGCTGGTACATGAGCGGGTCGCCACCCGCCGCCGCATTGAAGAAGTTGGTCTGGAAGTTGCGGTCCATGAAGACCATGATCAGCGCCGAAGTGATCGGCGGCATCGCGAAGAGCGTCAGGAACGCGATGACCAGCATCATCCAGACGAACACGGGCATCCGCATGAACGACATGCCCGGAGCCCGCATGTTGATGATCGTCACCAGGAAGTTGACCGCGGTGGCCACCGAACCGATGCCGAGCATGATCAAGCCGATGGACCAGAAATCGGGACCCCGCCCCGGTAGGTAACCGAGGTTCATCGGGGTGCTCGAGAGCGGCGCGTAGCCGAACCAGCCCGCATCGGGGGCGCCGCCGAGTGCGAACGACGAGTAGATGAAGAGCCCGCCGAAAGCGAAGATCCAGAACCCGAGCATGTTGATGCGGGGGAAGGCCACGTCACGGGCACCGATCATGAGCGGCACCAGGTAATTGCCGAACGCAGCCGCCATCGGCATTCCCACGAGGAACACCATCGTGGTGCCGTGCATCGTGAAGAACTCGTTGTAGCGAGCCGCGGTGAGCACCGTTCCGTCGGGCTGGGCGAGCTGGAGTCGGATGAAGAGCGCCTCGATACCGCCCACGAGGAAGAAGAGGAGCGAGAGCCCCCCGTAGAGGATCGCGATCTTCTTGTGGTCGACCGTGGTGATCCAGCTGAACCAACCGGTCGTCGTCCTCGGGCGCTCGAGGAGGCGGGCTCCCCGTGTGGGCGCAGGGACGACGGACTGGGCGTCTTCGACGGTGGTCATCTCAGTTGCACTCCGCGGGCGGGACGGAACCGGACGTGCCGGTGTTCTCCAGGAGGAACTTCGCGATCTCGTTGGCTTCCTGAACGGTCATGCCTTGCTCCTCGAACGAGGGCATCGCAGCCGCGAAGGACCCGAACGGCTTCATGCCGGGCGCATTGTGGACCCACTCGGTGAGATTGTCCTCGTCGAGCGTGTACATCTCCGCTCCGAACTTGCAACGATCGGCGAGGTGCGTGAGGTTCGGCGCGATCGAGCCGGGCTTCTCCGGATCCGCGCTGTGGCAGCCGAGGCAACCCCACTTCTTGTTGATGGGGGCGAACTCCTGGGTCGCTTGCGGCGACCACGGCTTCAACTGCCGGTCGACCCAGGCCTGGTAGTCCGCGGGCGTGTCGGCGATGACCCGGAGCCGCATGTTGGCGTGCGACATGCCGCAGTACTCGGCGCACTGGCCGAGGAAGGTGCCGGGCTTGTCGGCCTGGAGCTTGAGGAAACTCTGCCGCCCCGGGATGATGTCCTTCTTACCGTTGAGAGCCGGGACCCAGAACGAGTGGTTGACGCCGTTGTCGTAGCAACTGCCCCCGGTGCCGGTACCCGCGGGCTCGAAACCGGCGTTCACGCACGCGGGCGGTCCCTCGAGGGTCAGAGCGACGGGCACGCCCGCCGGGATGTGGATCTCGTTGGCCGTGACGATGCCGTTGTCGTAGGTGAACTGCCACCACCACTGGCGACCCGACACGGTGATCTCGACGACGTCCTCGCCTTTGGGTTGCTCGGCCAGGTCGAAGATCACAGCCACCGTCGGGACGGCCATCACCGCCAGGATCAGGGCCGGGATGAGAGTCCATCCGACCTCGAGCACCGTGTTGCCGTGCGTCTGCTTCGGCATCGGGTCCTCGCCCGGCTTCATCCGGAACCGCATCGCCACGAAGATCGTGCCGACCACGACCCCGATGCCGATCACGACCCCGATCCAGAAGAACGGGACGAACAGGTTGAGGATCTTCTCGGAATACGGGCCTTCGGGCCGAAGCGCGTTCTGCCCGTTGTCGGGACCGGTCGAGTCGCCGCACCCACCGAGGGCGACGACCGCGAGTGCCACGGCGGCGAGCGTGACGCCGAGCCGGATGCGGTGCCTGCGCTCCAACATCAACCCCTCTAGAGACCCCTCTGCGAGCGGGCGACCGCTACGGCGGACCCGCGGAATGCGATGGCGCGGATACTAGGGCGGCGCGTTCGCCGCCCCGCAACTCTGTCACGGGTCGAACCACGACCGGGGGAACCGTCCCGGCCACGCGCAAGATCACAAGCGCGGACGGGTCGGATCAGAGGCCGAGACGGTCGAGCGATCCGGCGCGCCGCGACCAGTCGGGATCGACGCGGACCCGGGTCTCGAGGTGGACGCGGACCCCGAGGAGCGCCTCGAGCTCCCGCCGGGCCTCGGCCCCGGCCTCGCGGAGCAGTCCGCCGCCTCGGCCGATCACGATGCCCTTCTGCGACTCGCGCTCCACCCGGACCGTGAGCGCAAGCGCGAGCAGCGGCTCACCCGAGCGCGTCCGACGCTCGTCGACGTCATCGACCGTCACCGCCACCGAGTGGGGAACCTCCTCGCGCAAGCGGGCCATGAGCTGCTCGCGCAGGAACTCGGCGGCGAGGAATCCGGGGGGCGCGTCGCCCACGACGTCGGCCGGGTAGTACTGCGGGCCCTCCGGGAGACGGGCCTCGATCTCGGCGATGACCCGCTCGCAGCCGTCACCCGACCGGGCCGAGACGGGTACGAAGGCCGCGAAGTCGCCGAGCCCCGCCGCCGCCTCGAGGGCCCGGGCGATGGCTCCGGCATCGGCCGCGTCCGTCTTGTTGGCCACCAGCACCACCGGCGTGGAGACCTCGGCGAGCCGGGCGGCGACGAACCCGTCGCCGGCCCCGACCGCCGCTGCCGCATCGACTACGAAACAGATGAGGTCGACCTCGGCCAGGGTGGTCAGAGCCTGGGCGTTGGCCCGCTCGCCGAGAAGGGTGCGGGGCTTGTGGACCCCCGGGGTGTCGAGGAACACCATCTGGTTCGCAGCCGTCGTCCGCACCGCCCGGATCTGCGTGCGCGTCGTCTGCGGGGTTGCGGTGACGATCGAGACCTTGGCGCCGACCAGCGCATTGCAGAGCGTCGACTTTCCGACGTTGGGCCGCCCGACGATCGCGACGAACCCCGAGCGGAAGGTCATTCCGACGCAGGGTCGGTACGAGGCCCGAGCGGGCGGAAAACCACCGAGACGATGCGGCGACCCTGGATCCGCTCGGCACACACCTCGAAGCCGTCTACCGAGAAGCACTCGCCCTCGATCGGTACGTGGCCGAGCGAGTTGAAAACCAGGCCGCCGACCGTGTCCCACTCCTCGTCGGAGAGGCTCGCACCCAGCAGTTCGTTGACCTCGTCTATCGGCGTCCGGCCGGGCACCCGCCACGCGCCGTCGCCCAGCGACTCGACCACGGGTTCGTCGATGTCGTACTCATCGGTGATCTCGCCGACGATCTCCTCCAGGAGATCCTCCATCGTGACCAGACCGGCGGTGCCTCCGTACTCGTCGACGACGACCGCCATGTGAAATTTCTCCGACTGCATCTCGCGAAGAAGATCGGCTACCGGCTTCGACTCGGGAACGAACTGCGCCGGGCGCAGGCAGGCGCGCACCGGGCGAGAGCCCTCACCGACCCGGCTGCGGGCGACGAGGTCCTTCAGGAACACGAGTCCGACGACCTCGTCGAGGCTGCCCTCGTAGACCGGGAGTCGCGACCGCCCCTCGCGGATCGCCCGCTCGATGACAGCGTCGGCCGTCGCGTCGGCCTCGACCGCGACCACATCGGTCCGGGGCCTCATCACCTCGCGAACGACCGTGTCGCCGAAGTGGAAGATCGAATGGATGAGTTCACGCTCCTGCTTCTCGATCGAGGATTCCTGCGCGGCCACGTCGGCCATCGTGAGGATCTCCTCCTCGGTCACGAACGGGCCCCGACGCAGACCCTTGCCCGGGATGATCCAGTTCGCCACCGCGATGAAGAGAGACGTGAGTACGCGCAGGGGGAGAAACCCCGTGACGAAGCTCAGGAGCCCCGATGTCATGAGGGCCGCTCTCTCCGAGTGTTGGAGGGCGAAGGTCTTCGGGATCACCTCGAAGAGGGTGAACACCACGAATACCTCGGCCAGAACTCCGACGAGGACCCAGAGCACACCGGCCTCGGGCTTCAGAGCCGATCCCAGGATCGTCGCCGCCCCCATCTGGGTGCCGAGCACCAGGAGCAACACACTGTTGAGGGTGCGCTCGGGTCGGTCGAGGAGCCGCAGCACCCGTTTCGCTCGCTTATCGCCCTCATCGGCCAGCGCGAGCAAACGGATCCGACTCACCCGGACGAAGGCCGTTTCGGCCAGCGCCAGGACGCCCGAGAAAACCCAGAGAATGACGACTACACCGACTGCCCCCAGGTTCATGATCCCCCGCGTTCGATCTCGGCGAAGCGCCACAGGATCTCCTGTTCGCGCCGTTGCATCACGACCCGCTCCTCCGGCTCCTGGTGGTCGTAGTCGAGCAAGTGCAGGACACCGTGGACGACGAGCAGCGCGATCTCGTCCTCGGCGGAGCCCCCGCGCGCCTCGGCCTGGCGACGAGCGACCGCCGGGCAGACGACGACGTCGCCGAGCACGGAGGGCGGATCGGAGGGACCTTCGGATCCGGGACCCCGTCCGCCCTCGTCGGGCCGACGTCCGGCGGTCGTCGGTACCTCGTCGATCGGGAAGGCGAGCACATCGGTCGGGCCGTCGCCGTCGAGGTAGCGAACGTTGAGCCCGGCGATGGTGGACTCGTCGACGAACAGGAGAGCCATCTCGACGTCGGGTCCGTAGCGCTGGGCGACGCGCTCGTCGTCGAGCACGACTCGGGCCAGCCGCGACCACCGGTCGACGTCGACGGGAAGATCGGTCTGCTCGTCGGCGCAGAAGACCACCGGGCTGTCCGCGGTCCTCATCGGGGCTCCGTCACGGAGCATTCCGTTCGTAGGCGTCGACGATGTCCTGCACGATCCTGTGCCGCACCACGTCGGGCGAGCCGAGTTCGACGAAGACGAGTCCCTCGATGCCCTCGAGCACCGAGCGCACCTGGGTGAGGCCCGACCGACCCCGGCCGTCGGGCAGGTCGATCTGGGTCACGTCGCCGGTGATGACGACCCGCGAACCGAAGCCGAGCCGGGTGAGGAACATCTTCATCTGCTCGGGAGTGGTGTTCTGGGCCTCGTCGAGGATGATGAACGAGTCGTTGAGGGTGCGGCCCCGCATGTAGGCGAGAGGGGCGACTTCGATCGTGCCCCGCTCCATGAGGCGGCTCACGGCGTCGGGCTCGAGCATGTCGTGGAGGGCGTCGTAGAGCGGGCGCAGGTACGGGTCGACCTTCGCGAGCATGTCACCGGGGAGGAATCCGAGCCGCTCACCCGCCTCCACCGCCGGTCGGGTCAGGATGATGCGGTTGACCTCCTTCGCCTGGAGGGCCTGTACGGCGAGCGCCACGGCCAGGTAGCTCTTGCCCGTTCCGGCGGGACCGATGGCGAAGGTGACGGTGTTGTCGCGGACGGCGTCTACGTATCGCTTCTGGCCGGCAGTCTTCGGCCGGACGATCCGGCGCCCTCGCACGATCTGGGTGGCGAGCACCTCGGTCGGGCGCTGGTCGACCTTCAACATGTCGATCGAGCGGCCGAGTACCTCGCGGTCGAGCACGTGTCCCTGCTCGACGAGCACGGCGAGTTCCTCGAAGAGCCGACCGACGCGAGCGGCGTCGGCGGGCTCACCGGTGATCGTGATCTCGTTGCCCCTGACCAGGATGCCGACCGGGAAGGAGCCCTCGACGAGGCGGAGCCATTGATCGCGTTCGCCGAGAATGCCCACCATGAGGTGGTTGCCGGGGACGAGGACGCGTACCGTTCCGATGCGCTCGTCGGCACGATCGGACGTGGTCGTGGGTGGCGGGGCCAAGCTGGAGTCGAGGGTAGCCCAGGGTGGACCCGGGCGGTCACCGAATCGGTGCCGACGTCGCCTCAGGCGCGGGCGGGGACCCGCAAGCCCAGCTTCTCGAGCCGGGCGCCGAGTTCCTCGGGGCTGCGCCCGAGGCACGCGGCGAGAACCCGGAGATCAGCCCGACGGATCGTGAGCATGCGGCCGTTGAAGTCCTGACGGTCGCGCTGAAGCGCGGTTACGAAACGGTCGATCGTCGCAGTGTCGGGGTCGTCGAGTTCGCGCAGGCGCACGAGGTCGAGAGTGAAGCCCGAGCCCGCCTCGAAGTCGCCGCGGGCGGCCTCGGCCACCAGGTCGATATCGACGTCGATCTCGCGGGGGAGCAGCTGGTCGGCCGGCACCTCGTACACCTCGGCGAGCCGGAGCAGCCGCGGCACGGAGATCGCCCGCTCGCCCCGCTCGTAGGCACCGAGTACCGAGGCCTTGAACTCGAGCGCCGAGCGCGCCTCCACGTCGTGAAGGGAGAGGCCCTTCTGCCGACGGATCGCCCGCAGTCGCTCACCGACTCGCAGGCCGCTCTCGCCGCCCACATCGCCGCTGTCCTCGATCACCTTGCCTCCCAGACGGTCACGGATGCCCGGGTGCCCTCACCCGGGTCGTGGCCGGTTCCGGAGAACGGATCCGGCCACGGGGCGTGATGCCGGAAGCAGCCGAATCACGTCCGGGCGAGACGCTAGCACTACTGAGCGTGACATTCGCGATACATCTCGCCCCCTCAGGATCACCCTCCGCGACCGTAGCGGCGAGCGACCGTTCCTACGTCACTCAGGGCGACCACTCAGCGAGGCGCGCACCCAGCGCGGCCACGGCCGCGACCGGCGCCGTAGCCGCCCGCAGCACGTGGGGTCCGAGGCCCAGACGCGGACACGACCCGAAGGCCCTCGACTCCTCGGGACTGAAGCCCCCCTCGGGGCCCACTACCACGGTCCACTCCCCCTCCGTCGGGGGGGCGAGGAGGGGCGCCGGCAGACCGCTTCGGTCGGCGACGACGAGACCGGACCGACCGACCAGGTCGCCGACGGCGGTGAGCGGTTCGATGACGGGGAGTCGGGCCCGGCGGGACTGCTCGGCCGCCGCCCGGGCCACGAGGCCCAGCCGCGGCCCCGCCCGCTCGGCCCGCGCCGGATCCCAGCGGGCTACAACCCGCTCGGTCAGCAACGGCACGACCCGGACCGCGCCGAGTTCGGTCACTGCGGTCACCACGTCGTCGAGACCCCCCTTCGTGACCGCCACCGCCACCGCGATGCCGACGGGCGGGGTGGACTCGATCCGCCGCGGCCCCTCGGCCGCCGCGACCAGACCACGGGCGCCGACCTCGACCACCCGGTACTCGCGCCAGATCCCGAACCCGTCAGCGGCGGTGATCCGCTCCCCCGCCCGCAGTCGACGCACGCGTACCAGGTGGTGCCCGGCGGGGCCGTCGATCACGAGATCATCGATCGGTTCGTCGACGATCACATGGGCGACCGCGTCGACGTCCGCCGGGGACGCGGGCGGCGGACCGCTCAAGGGCGGAAGGCCGAGCGCAACCGCGCCAGCAGGCCCTCGTCGGTCGGAGCCAGGTGCTCGCCCCGCAGCGCCGCGAACCGGGCCAGCAACTCCGCCTCCTCGTCGCTGAGGTGCCGGGGAACCTCGACCTGCACCTCGCACACGAGGTCGCCGCGACGGGCGCTGCGCAGGGCCGGAACCCCGAGACCCTTGAGCCGCAGGTGCGTACCGTGCTGAGTGCCGGCCGGGACCTTCACCGACTTCGGACCGTCGAGGGTCTCGATCTCGATCTCGGTGCCGAGCGCCGCCTGCGCCACCGAGATCGGGAGTGCCCGCCACAGCTGATCGCCCCGCCGCTCGAGGTCGGGGTGGGGCGAGACCCGCACCGCCACGTAGAGGTCTCCGGGGGGACCGCCGTGCGATCCGGCCGGGCCGCGACCCGAGAGGCGCATGCGCTGCCCGTCGGCGATGCCGCGGGGCACCTCGAACTCGACCGAGCGCAGCCCGCGGTGGCTTCCCTCGCCGGCACACCGCGGACAGGGATCGGTGATCGTGCGGCCCGTGCCCCCGCACGACGCGCAGGGCGCCGCCGTTATCACCTGACCGAGGAGAGAACGCCGCACCTGCCGGACCTCGCCGGCGCCGCCGCACGCCGCACACGGCGCCGGATGGGTGCCCGGCGCGCAGCCCGAGGCCCCGCAGTCCTCGCATTCGACGGGGAGGTCGAGCTCGATGGTCTTGTGCGCTCCGAAGACGATCTCCTCGAGCGTGAGGTCGACGTGGTACTCGGCGTCGTAGCCGCGCTCGGGCCCACCCGACCGCCCGCGCCCGCCGAAGGAATCGCCGGAGAAGAATGCCTCGAAGAGATCGTTCAGGCCGAACGTCCCCGATCCGAACGGACTCCCCGGGCCGGGACCCTCACTCGTGCCGAACATGTCGTAGCGGCGCCGTCGTTCGGGGTCGCGCAGCGTCTCGTAGGCCTCGGTGGCTTCGCGGAAGTTCTCGGCCGCCGTCGGATCGTCGGGGTTCGCATCGGGGTGGTACTTGCGGGCGAGCGCGCGGAATGCCTTCTTGATGTCGTCCTCGGTCGCGTCGCGACCGACGCCGAGCACCTCGTAGAAGTCGCGGGCCGTCATCTCGCGAGCCGACGCCCCAGCTGCTGCGACACCGCCGTCACCGCAGCGCGGGCTTTGCGGTAGTCCATCCGGGTGGGCCCGAGCACACCAATCGTGCCCGCCGCCTCACCGCCGACGACGAAGGGAGCGAGAACGATCGAGCATTCGCGGAGGTCGGCCCTCTCGTTCTCGGAGCCGATCGAGACGGTGAGACCGGGACCGAGGAGATCGCGCAGGAGCGCCGCGATCACGGTGTGCTGCTCGAGCAATTCGAGCAGCCGGGCGACATCGGTCGCCACGAACGCGTCACCCTCGGCGGCGAGGCGACTCACCCCGCCCACGTAGAGCGCCTCGCCCTCGTGCTGCTCGGCGTGGGCCCTCAAGGCCTCGCAGGCCGTGCGCACCAGCACGCCGACGCGGTCTCCGGGCGGCGGATCGGGGGCGAGAGTGGCGAGATCCGCCAGGCGGCGACCCTCGAGCAGCGCGCCGAACCGGGCGTTGGCCGCCACGACCTCGGTGTCGTCAAGATCGTCGTCGAGGGGGACGACCTGCTTGCCCACCTCGCCGTCGGACAGCACGACTACGGCCAGGAGGACCCGGTCGTCGAGTCGAACCAACTGGGCGGCGCGCACCATGACCGCCTGGGTTTCGGGTCCGACCACTACGGCGGCGTGGGCGGTGAGGCCCGCCAGCAACTGCGAGGTCTGACCGAGCAACTCGTCCATCGCCAGGGTGGCACTCGTGAAGAACTCGGCGACCCGGCGCCGCTCGGCCCCCGGCAGTTGCGGAGCGCCGGCCAGGTGGTCGACGAAGTAGCGGTAGCCACGATCGGTCGGAACCCGCCCCGCCGACGTATGGGGTTGGGCGATGTAACCCTCGCTCT
>Ga0208783_10000342_pt1 | contig 29014 bp, 22 predicted proteins | sample DEB19_08_DNA_2_FD_184529 | JGI IMG/M metagenome (GOLD analysis project Ga0208783, IMG submission 184529) | Aqueous microbial communities from the Delaware River and Bay under freshwater to marine salinity gradient to study organic matter... | ecosystem: Environmental > Aquatic > Marine >...
TCGCCGCGCTCGGGGACGAGCGTGCGCAGGGCGACCCGGCCGGTGATCACGACCCCCAGGAGGTCCGTCCCCTCGCCCTCGCGGAGGATGACCGTGCCGGCGGGCGCGGAGACCGGCCGGGCGAGCGCCGCGAGCCGGGCGGAGACCGCGGGCGCGAGCCCGGTGGCGAACCACGTGGAGGCAAGGGTCGCGACGAGGGTGGCCTGATCGTTCATGACCTCAGTCTCGCCTCCGGTGCGGGATGGGGAGAGGGCCGAGCGGCCCGGCGGAGCGTGACGAGCGTCCCACCGGGGCCGGTCCGGCCGGGGTCAGCCTCCGGGGGGGCGGCCGGCGGGCGGGGCCGGGCGGGAGCGGGCTGCGATCACCGTGGCCGCCACCGCGACGAGGATGAGGATGCCCATGACGATCGTGTCCGCGCGGATCGTGGAGCCCTCGACGCGCGGGTCCATGTTCACCGCGAACTGGAAGTCGTAGTTCCAGGTGGGGAGGAGCATCTGGTAGATGTTCGCCATCGCCGAGGGGACGGGGAGGCCGGAGAGGTTCGGGATGAAGGCGACGAGGAAGAGGATCGCGGCGAGGAGGATCCCCACCGCGAGCCGGCGCGGATCCCGGGCACGCAGGACGAGGATGGCCGCGATCCCGAGCGCGATCAGCGCCGGAAGGGCGATGAAGATGTCCGCGACCTCGACCGAGATCGGGTCACCGGAGAGGAGGAGGCGCGCGGCCACGACGCCGAGGAGCGTGGCGCCCCCGGTGCCGAGGAGCGCGACGCTCCCCCAGCGGCCGTTCCGGCCGGGCGCGCCGGTGCTTCCGGAGATCTGGACGATCCAGAGCGCGACGGCGATCCCCGCGAGGAGGACGAAGAGGATCCCGATCGCCTGCTGGCTGAGCGTGATCGTGCGGGTGACGGTCTCCGCGCAGGCGGTCGCTCCCGGGTTCATCTCCGTGACGCCCGCGATCGCGCAGAGCGGCTGGCGGAAGAGCCAGAGGAGCGGGGCGCCCACGAGCGAGAGGGCGGCGGCGATCCGCGCGATGAGCCAGGCGGCGCGCGAGGGGCCGTGCCACAGCTCCGCCACGAGGTAGCCGAGCCCGAGGACGATGAATGGGAGGCTCGCATAGACGTGGTACTGGAAGGTGGCCCGGTCGATCCGCGCCCACGGGATCCACATCGACAGGAAGAGGACGATGACGAGCGTGAGCGCGAGGCTCCGCCGCCGCCACGCCGCCCACGCGGAGAAGATGAGGCCCGCGATCCCCATCCAGAAGACGACGAGGTTCCCGGTGTCGTAGATCGAGCCGGTCCGGCCACCTGCGAAGCCCTCCTGGTAGAACCAGACCGGCTTGAGGTCGAGCGGCCAGGCCCACCACGGCGAGGTGGCCGCGTGGGTCGCCCGCAGGCCGTCGTGGTAGTCGTACATCCCGAGCGTGAGCTGCCAGAGCGTCTGCCCGGTGTTCCCGGCCGGGAAGCCCGGCCAGAGCTGGTTGCCGAGCGCCGCCCAGGGGAGGTAGGCGGCCACGTAGACGGCGAGCGGGATCAGCGTGAGGCAGGCGAGCGCGAGGAGCCAGGGGATCCCCCCGGCGGCCCCGGGGAGGAGCCACGCGTGGGGTGGCGGTGCGGAGGGCTCCGGGCCCACGCGGGAGAGGCCGGGCCGGGCGAGCGGTCCGATCCCCGCCGCGCCCGCGAGGCGCCCCGCGACCAGGACGCCGACCCCGAGGACGATGAGCCCGATCCCCGCGAGGAGCGCGAGCCGCGGGTCGGGCGGGGCAGGGGCGGCCGGGTCCGACGGGGCAAGGAAGAGGAGACCGCCCGCGATGAGCGCGAGGACGCCGAGGACGATCGGCACAAAGGTCGCGAAGCGGAGCTCGTCCAGGGTCATCCGGACCGGGCGCCGGACGATCGCCGCGGCGAGCGCGACGGTGAGCAGGATGATCACGATCGGGAAGAGCCAGTTCCGGCTCGGGTCCGGGACATCCGCCGCCCGGAGCGCCATCGCGCCGAGGACGGCGGAGAGGACGACCATCCCGGCGAGCGCGAGGAGCCGGCCGAGGGCGGAGCGGAAGAGGACGAGGAGGATGATCCCGCCGATCGCGTAGGCCGCGACCCACTTGGACGCGAGCGCAAGCCCGAGCAGGAGCCCGACCCCCATGAGCCCGGCGGCGATCTGCCAGGCGCGGGTCCAGCGACCGGTCCAGAGCCCGGCGAAGAGGGTGAGCGCCGCGACCACGAAGAACGTGATGTAGACGTCGTTCATCGCGATCCGGGCGTTCGCGAAGAGCATCCCCTCCGCGAGGGCGAGGACCGCGACCGCGACCGCGACGGCGCGGCGGCGGAAGAGGATCCGGGCGAGCAGGTAGAGGAGCGCCGCGGTGAGCGCGCCGAGGATGACGCCGGGGAGGCGCCAGGCGAAGGCGTTCCCGCCGACCCCCACGGTGGCGCTCGCCCCGTCCGCGGCGACCGCGATGAGCCCCGTCCGGTCCGCCTCCGGCCGGTCGGGCTGGAGGTCGAGCGTCACCGCGACCGGGGTGAAGGGGAGGCGGGCGTCCGCGAAGAGCGAGCTCCCGTTCGGCTCGATGACCCAGACGGTCGGCTCGCCCGCGGCCGTCCTGCCCACGACGTGGATGAGGGACGCGGTGTCGTTCCAGAGGACCGGGCCACCGCTCCCCGGAAGCCGGACCGGCTCACGCGGGATGGGGCCCGTCCGGTCGAAGCGCCACGCGGTCACCTCGCCCTCGCGGGCGACGTAGAGGAGGGGCTCGCCGGTCCCGTAGGGCATGTAGCCGAGACCGAGGACGGGGCTCTCCGTGCCGAGGGTGCGCAGGATGCGCAGCGAGGAGGGATCCACGATCTCCACGCCCGCGGGGGCCGCGACGGCGACCACGGGGACGGAGGCGAAGCTGACGCCGGTGAGCCGCCCGTCGTCGATCGGCCCCTGGAGGGTCTCGCGCACGAGATCGTCCGGCCAGGCGGCGAGGACGACCGGTCCGTCCGCCGTGCGGAGCCGCTCCTCGATCGCCACGGCATCGATGCCGAGGGCTTCGGCGAGCGGGATCGCCGCGGTCGCGAGGTCGCCGATCAGGGTGGGGTCGGCAACGACCGCCTCGGCGTCCCCCGCGCGGGAGAGGGCGATGGAGCCGGGGAGGGAGAGCGAGGGACCGACCTGCCGGAGGGTGAGGTCGATCGTGTGCAGCGTCCCGTCCGCGTCGAGGAGGACGACCTCGTCCCAGGTCCGCACGAGGTCGATGACCGGGGCGCCGGGCGGGAGGGTCGCGATCTCGTCCGGGAGCGGGGGCCGGTCCGCGTTGCCGAGCCGGAGCGCATCCATCGCGACGGTGTCGATCGAGCGGAGGGTCCGGTCCTCGCCGGCGATCCAGAGCTGATGCTCGTCCGCGTCCAGCACGAGGGCGGTGGCGGCAGGACCGATCGGACCGGTGCGCTCGCCGGTGGCGAGATCGATCGCGGTCACTCCGTCCGGGCCGGCGATCCAGAGCCGGTCGCCCATCCGGCGGCCGGGGTCCCCATCCGGGCTCCAGCGCCGCTCCACGAGGGCGTCCGCCACCGCGCCGTCCGCGACCCGCCCGGTGGCGACCACGCGGTTCCCGCCCGTGAGATCGACGCTCGCGGCCATCAGGTACTTCGCGAGGTGCGGGTGCGTGTACTCGTAGATCCCGTGCGGGTATCCGTAGCGCCAGTGCTGGAGGAACTCGAGCGCGGTCCGCGCGTGGTAGACCTCGTCGAAGTACATCCCGTAGGGGTGCGCGAGGTTGGCACCCCGCAGGACGAGGCCCGCGAGGACGATCGCGAGGAGGGCGGCGGCATCCTTCCGGGTGAGCGTCCCGCCCCGCTCGCGGGCGAGGCCGGCGCTCCGGTCCGCGCGGGCGCGGGGGGCGGAGAGGTAGCGGCCCACGCGGGACGCCGCGGTCCGCCAGGCATCCCAGCCGGCGGGCGCGGGCATGGCGGCCTCCATCCCGGCGGATGGCGTAGGCGCCGCGAGCGGCCCGGAGCCGCCCACGCGGCGGGGGGCAGAGCCGGGTACGGGGGCTTCCATGGGAGCGCCGGGGATGGGGTCGCCCACCGGACGCGCGAGGTCCGGGATGACGCTCCGGCGGACCGCCCCGGCGAGCTCGCCGGCGATCCGCTCGAAGGGGTCCGGTGCGATGCGCCGCCGGAGCTCCCAGCCCGCGAGGACGAGTCCCGTCCCCTGGAGGAGGATCGCGACGAGGATCGGGAGCGGTCGGCCGGGCCCGAAGGCCTCGCCGAGCGGGAGGCCCGCGATGTTCTCCGTGGAGTAGCCGGGGACCATGAGGATCCCGTGGAGGTTGATGAAGGAGCCGGCCGCGACCGCGATCAGGGCGGCCATCCAGCGCGGCGAGGCGACGGCGAGGAGCGGCAGGAAGGCGAAGACCGGGAAGAGGTAGCGCTCGTGGACGCGCGTGGGGAGGAAGAAGAAGGCGAGCGAGAGCCAGACGGCCGCCAGGAGGATCGTCCAGCGGTCCGCGGCGAGGATGCTGCGCAGGAAGCCCCACAGGAAGCCGAGCGCAAGGAGGACCGTCCCGATGAGGATCCCGGGGAGCGGGCCGAGGAGCGGGACGTCGTCCGGGGACCAGGCGTAGGCGAGGGCGAGCGGCGGGCTGCCGCCGGCGCCCAGGAGCGCCCACAGGTTGTAGGCGTTCACCGAGAGATACGGATAGCCACCCGCCGTCTGGGACATCAGGCTGAGGTACTGGATCGGCCCGATCCCGAAGGGGAGGGCGATGGCGAGGAAGACGAGGACGAAGGCGAGCCCGGCGGTGACGAGCCGGAGGGGTCCCTGCTCGGCGGCGAGCCACGGCCGGATGGCCGCCGGCCCCCACGGCCGGTTGCGCGGCGCGGATCCCCGGCGGAGGAGATGGCGCGAGATCAGGACGCCCACGACGATCGGCGCGAGGACGATCCCGAACTGGGGCTTCATCAACGCCGCGACGGCGAGGAGCGCGGCGGATCCCTCGCCATTGCCGCGCACGAGGGCCGCGACGGCGAGGAGCATGACGAGCGCCCCCACCGCGTCCGTCTGCCCCCAGATCGCGGAGTCGTAGATCGTGACCGGGTTGAAGAGCCAGACGGCGGCGGCGATGAGCGCCAGCTGCGGCGCGCGCCGGCCCGGCCAGGTCCAGCCGAGGACGAGCCGGTAGAGGAGGAACCCGACGGCCAGGTCCGCGGCGATCGCAGGGAGCTTGATCAGCTCCCCGGTGGCGTTCCCGCCGTCCCCGCCGAGGAACGAGCCGAGGAGACCGATCGGCCACAGGACGAGGAGATAGCCGGGCGGGTAGTCGGACCAGACGGATCCGTAGAAGCCGCCCGGTCCCCGCTCCGCCATGACGTTCGCCCAGGCGATATAGCTGTTGAGGTCCGTCGCGAAGCCCGATCCGGGGAAGAGGACATACGCGAGCGTGAGACGGAGGGCGAGAGCGCCGAGCAGGAGTAGGATGAGGGCGGGCGTCTGGGAGACCGGGGGCAGAGGACGCCCAGCCGATCCGACCACCGAGCCGGACGAGGTCGGGAACACGCGCTGACCGGCCTCCAGGAGCGAGCGGAGAGTGGACGGGAGTATAGCAACGGGCCCCCTGCCGCCATTCCCCCCGGATGAAGCGGGTGATGGGCGGTCGCCGACGTCACCCCCGGCTCCGCCCCGGCCCTCGTGGGCACCCCCGGTGCGGCCCGGTCCGGCGACCCCGTCACCCGTCCCACCGGAGCCTCTCGTCCCCCCGCTCCCGCGCGCCTCGAACGCCGCCGCGGAGCGCTCGCTCGCGGGCTGGGCCGTGGCGGCGATCGGGGAACCCGCCGCGGAGCCCGGTGAGCCGCCGGCCGGCCGGACCGGCGACCTCCGCTCGCCGGGCGTCCCACCCCCGCCCGGTCCCGGCAGCGACCCCTGGCAGCTCGCGGCTCCGGCGCCGGGGGAGGCCGGCGGCCCGGCCGTCAGCCCGTGGATCACCGATCCCGGGGAGGTGCCGGCTCCGCCCGTGGCGCTCCCGGCGCGGCCGGGGAGGAAGCGGCGCGATCGCTCGACGATCCTCGGGCGCTTCCTCGACCGGGTCGACCCGCTGATCGTGGGTGCCCTCCTCTTCCTCGTCGCTGCGTGGGTCTACCTGGGGAGCAACCCGGGCCGGATCGACTTCTACGACCACTTCACGTGGCAGGCCGAGGCCTGGCTGAGCGGCCACGCGGGGATCCGCTGGCCCGTCTCGGAGGGGCCCTTCGTGAACGACTACTTCCAGGACGTGCTCCCCCTCGACGACGATCCGGGTCACGCCCTCATCCCCTTCCCGCCGCTCCCCGCGATCCTCCTTCTCCCCTTCGTGGCGGCCTTCGGGCTGGCGGCGAGCGCCTCCACCCTCGCGGCGGTCCTCGGCGCGCTGAACGTCGTGCTCTGCTGGCGGATGCTCCTGCGGGTGACGGATCGCCGGGATGCCGCGCTCCTGGGCGCGATCTTCTACGGCTTCGGGACGGTCGCGTGGTACGCGGCGATGCTCGGGAACACGTGGTTCTACGCTCACGTGGCGGCGTCCACCTTCGTCTTCCTCTCGATCACCGCCGCGCTGGACGCGGACCGGCGGGAGCAGACGGGCCAGGCCGCGCGGCGGATCGCGGGGATCCTCGTGCCGCGGGCGGTGTGGGCCGGCTTCCTCGCGGGGATCGGGATGCTCGCCCGGCTCCCCACCGGGTTCGGTGCGATCTTCCTCGTCTTCGTGGGCGGCGGCGGCCACTGGTTCCGGCGCGGGCTCTCGGCGGCGATCGGGGCGCTGATCCCCGTCCTCCTCCTGCTCGGCTACAACCTCACCGTGACCGGGCATCTCTTCCACCCGGCCTACGAGTACCTCTACCGCAACGAGTACCGGCCGGTGGGCGCCTTCTGGAACGATTCGTGGGCGATCGAGGACCCGCGCTACATCCCCCAGAACGCGATCATCATGCTCGCGTGGCCGCCGGAGCGGCCGATCGAGGAGGACCCCGAGTGCGCCGGCCGGGGGAACCTCCAGGGCGCGGACCTCCTCTTCGACCGCCAGTGCCCCCTCCTCCGGCCGAGCCCGATCGGGATGAGCATCCTCCTCACGAGCCCCGCCTACCTCCTCATGCTCCCCGTCCTGTTGCGCGGGAGGCGGAACCGGCTCGTCCTGGGCGCCGGCCTCGCGGTCCTCCTCATCACGATCGTCAACCTCAGCCACTTCAGCCAGGGCTGGGTCCAGTTCGGGTACCGCTTCTCCAACGACTTCGCACCGTATGCCGCGATCCTCGTCACGCTGGGGATCGCGAGCGCGCTCCGGAACCGGACAGGGACCGCGATCGCCGTCCTCCTCGTGGGCGCCTCCGTCCTCGTCAACGCCTGGGGGGTCTGGTGGGGAGTGGCACGGGGATGGTGAGCGCGGCGCGGCCGGTGGAGCGACCCCGGCGGGAGCCCTTCCCGGACACGTGGGCTGCGGCCCCGCTCCTCGCAGCGGCGGCCGCCCTCGGGCTCTACCTCCCCACCCTCATGCCGGGGGTCGGGGTCTGGGACACCGCGGAGTTCCAGGCGCTCGGTCCCACGCTCGGGATCGCCCATCCCACCGGCTACCCGGCCTACACGCTCCTCCTCTGGCTCGCCTCCGTCGTCCTCCAGCCGTTCGGGGAGCCGGCCTTCCGGGCGAACCTCCTCTCGGCGCTCCTCACCGCCGGGGCGGCCGCCTTCGCCGCGATCGCCCTCATCCAGCTCACCCGCCGGACGGCGATCGCGCTTGCGGGCGGGATCGCGCTCGCCGTGGCGCCGGTCGCGTGGGCGAACGCGCTGCGCGCGGACCCCCATCCGTTCCACCTCTTCCTCAGCGCGCTCCTCCTCGTCCTCCTCATCGCCTGGGGCGAGCGGGTCCGCGCCGGCGAGGAGCGGGCGGGCCGCCTTCTCGTGGCCGCGTCGGCGGTCTGGGCCCTCTCCGTGGGGAACCACGCGCTCAGCCTCCTCCTCGCCCCGGGGATCGCGCTCTACGTCCTCCTCGTCGTGCCGCCGCGGGCGTGGCTGACGCGCCGGCACTGGGGGCTCGTCCTGGGCTGCATCGTCACGATCGTCGTCATCGTGGTGGCGACCTACGCCTACCTCCCGATCCGCTCCTCCATGGGACCCCCGCTGGACTACGCCCACCCCGCGGACTGGATCCGCACGGATGCGTGGGGGAACGTGACCGGCGGCTTCCGCTACCTCGTCCTCGGCGAGCAGTTCCAGGGGACCTTCCGCGAGCTCCCGGAGCTGCGCGAGGCGATCGCCACCGTCTGGGCGCAGCTGGAGGCGAACCTCGGGCCGGCGGCCTGGCTCGTCCTCCTCGGCATCCCGGCCGGGCTGATCCGGCGGACCCGCGAGACGATCCTCATGCTCGCCTGGTTCGTCATCACCTGGCGCTTCTCGCTCGGCTATCTGAACGCGGCGATCGAGCGCTACTACCTCGTCCCGATCCTCGTCGCGGTCCTGTGGGCCGGGATGGGGCTCGACCTCGTCTGGAGCGCGCTGGCCCGGGTGGGCCGGCTCGTCGCGGCACCGGGATCGCGGGCCGCGCAGGCCACCGGGCTCGCGGCTTCGATCCTCATCGGCGGGCTCGCGCTCGGCGTCGTCCTCCAGCCGGTCCAGGAGCGAGCGCGGATGCTGGACGCCTCCGGCGATACGTGGGCGCAGGCATGGCTGGACGAGGTCCTCGTGGCGCTCCCGCAGGACGCGGTCATCGTCAGCTGGTGGGGCTGGTCCACGCCGCTCTGGTATGCGATCCACGTGGAAGGCCGGCGGCCGGACCTCCTCGTCATCGACGATCGCAACGTCCTGGATGACGGCTACGGCGGCGCCGGGGTGGCGATCGATACCTGGCTCGGCCGGCGGCCGGTCTACATCATCCGGCTGGACGGGGATCTCCCCGCCTTCCAGGAGCGCTGGGGGCTGGAGCCTCTGCCGGGGATCACGACGGGTAGCCCGGTCTACCGGGTCATCCCGCCCTCCTGAGCGGCGGGCGGACGGGTAGTAGGATGCAGCCGTGCAAGCCGTAGCCGATCCCGGGGAACGCCGGCGCGTCGCCGCCCTCAGCTACTTCTTCCCCGCGCACAACGAGGAGGAGAACCTCGAGGCGCTCGTGGACGAGGCCCTCGCGACGCTCCCCCTGCTCGCGGACGAGTTCGAGATCATCGCCGTGAACGACGGCAGCCGCGACCGGACCGGGGAGATCGCGGACCGGCTCGCCGCCGCGCACCCCGGACGCGTCCGTGCAGTCCACCACGAGGTGAACCGCGGCTATGGCGCCGCGCTCCGGAGCGGCTTCGGGGCGGCGCGCTACCCGCTCATCTGCTTCACGGACGGGGACCGGCAGTTCCGCGTGGCGGACCTCGGCCGCCTCCTCGACCTGCTCGACCCTGCCGGCGGGGCGCCGGACGTGGTGGTGGGCTACCGGATCCAGCGCGCGGACCCCGCGGTCCGGCTCGCCTATGCGCGGGTCTACCGCGCCTGTCTGCGGCTCTTCTTCGGCCTCGGGGTCCGCGATGTGGACTGCGCCTGCAAGCTCTTCCGGCGCGATGCCCTTGCGGGGATCCGCCTCGAATCGGGCGGCGCCTTCCTCTCCGCGGAGCTGCTCATCAAGCTGCGCGCCACGGGCCGCACGATCCGCGAGGTCGGCGTCCCCCATCACCCCCGGGTCGCGGGCCGGCAGTCGGGGGCGAACCCGCGCGTCGTGCTGCGTGCCGTGCGCGACTTCTGGCGGCTCCGGATCCGGCTCTGGCTGCGCCGGGACGCGGCGCTCCGCCGGGGCGTCCCGGTCCTCGGGGACGAGAGCGGCCGCTAGCCGGCCGCCGGTCCCTCGCTCCGCTCCTCGGGGTCGAGGTCGAGCGAGTTCACGAAGGAGCGGAAGACGGAGAGCCGTTGCTCCTCCTCGTTCTCCGCGATGACGCCCGCGCGATCCAGGACGCGCTCGCTCGCGTGGATCGGGCAGTCGGCGCGGATCGCGAGCGCGATCGCGTCGCTCGGACGGGCATCCACCTCGCGCACGCCGCCGGGCCCGTCCAGGACGATGCGCGCGCGGAAGGTCTCCTCGGCGAGCTCCCGGATCTCCACCCTCTCCACGCTCACCCCAAGGGAGCGGAGCGTGCGCAGGAAGAGATCGTGGGTGAGGGGCCGCTCGGGGGCGATCCCCTGGAGCCGCATCGCGATCGCGTTCGCCTCCCAGGGGCCGATCCAGATCGGCAGGTAGCGCTCGCGCTCCAGCTCCCGGAGGATGACCACGTGCTGGCCCGTGGGGCCATGGACGCGCACGCTCTCGACCACGACCTCGATCCCGACCGGCTCCATCGTCTCCTGCCTACGGCTCCGGCGACGCTTCGGCCGCCGGTGTCTTCTTCGGCTTCGGGGTCCGGTCCGGCTTCGGGGTCCGGTCCGGGCGGGGGGTCCGGTCGGGCGCCGGGGTGGTGAGCGGGGAGACCTTGCCATCCGGGTCGTCGATGAGCGGCGCGCGGTAGAGCCCGGTCCCGGTCACCCAGACGACGTCCGGCGTCCCCTTGGCCCGCGCAGCCTCCACGAGATAGAAGCCGCGCACGTCCTCGAGGGGCGGGACCCGGTCGGCCGCGATCCACTGCTCGATGAACTCGCCGCTGCTCTCGTCGTAGGCGACGATCCGCTGCCACTTCGCGTCCCAGAGGTAGAAGCGCCCGTCCGTGTTCGCGAGGTAGCGGAAGTCGTGGCCCGGCCGCAGGTCCGCATCGTCCGGTGGCGTCTCGAGCTCGAAGTCGTCCTGGATCCGGCCCTGGTAGTGGCGGACGAGCCCGCGATCGTCCAGCGTGAAGAGGCTGGACGAGACGTGCATGTCCCGGAAGGTGGAGACGTCCTCGTTCGCCGCGGCCAGGTAGTCGTTCACGTCCGCGAAGCCGGTCCCGTCCCCGGTGGGGATATAGCGCCGGATCTGGTTCCCTTCCGGGTCCGCCACGTAGAGGTTGTAGAAGTTGCTCTCCGCGCTGAGGAGGTAGGTCTCCATCGCCACGGCGCGGCTGGAGAGGACCGGGTCCTCCGGCTTGCGGACCTCCGTGAGCGTCCCGGTCCCCGCGGTGCGCCAGCGCCAGATCGCGCCGAGGTCGTCCAGGATGAGGAGGTCGACCCCGCCCGTGGCGAGGAGATGGGGGGCGGCCACCACGAGCCGCCCGATGCCGTCACCCTGGCGGACGACCGCCCGCTGCTCGCCGGTCCGCGGATCGACCGTCCAGACGGCGCCCGCCGCCCGGTCGATGAAGTAGGGGTTGCGGTCCGGGCCCTCCACGAGCGCGGCGGGCTCCATCCCCTCGGTCTTCATGAGCAGCGTGGCGCGCAGCCGGCGGACGCCATGGAGGCGCTCCAGGCAGAGCCGCACCGACTCGCCGACGGGGGCGATCACCTCTTCCGTGACACCGCCGTCCCGAGCGCGGCCGAGCGCGGCCCAGGCATCCCGGCAGAGGGAGAGCGCCTCCACCCGGTCCGTCCCCACGAGCTCGCTGCCGCGATCGCCCTTCTCCTTCGCCTCCACCCAGGCGCGCTCACCGGTGGTGAGGGTGACGACCGGGTCCTCCTTCCCCTGCGGGAAGATCCAGATCCCGAGACCGAGGACGAGGACGACGGTGAGGAGGCCGATCAGGGCGCTCGCGATCCGGCGCTCGCGCTCCCGCTGGCTGACGGACGGCGCGGCGCGGCGGACGCTCACGGAGCGCGCCGGGAGGCGGGAGATCACCCGGTCCGTGAGGACCGCGACGCTCCGCGAGATCCGCGAGCCGGCGCCGCTCACCGCTCCCGCAGCGCCGGTGACGGCATCGGTCACGGTGTCCGTGCCGGGGAGCGCGCCGCCCGGGAGCTCCGCATAGGCATCGCTCCGGCCGGCGGGCGGGACGGGGCGCCGCTCGGGACGGATCGTGGATCCATCCACCGCCTCGATCGCGATCAGGCCGTCCGACCCCTCTCCACCCGCCGCGACGAAGAGATGGTGGAGATGCTCCGCCGCGGACTGCGGGTGGAGGGTGACGACCGCGTTCTTCAGCTCCTCGGTACCCACCGTCCGGGTGACGTTCCGGGAGACGAGGAGGATCGCGTCGCCGATCGCGAGCTCGCCGCGCCAGACGTCGATCCGGACCCCCTCCTCGGCGGGAAGGCCGGGCGATGGGGTCTGATCCGGCATGAGCAGCCGCGCCGCCCGGACGAGGTAGGCGTCCGTCTCGCCGATCGAGGCGACATAGAGCTCGCCCTGGCGGACCACCGCGACCGCGATCCCGATCGCCCCCTCGACCGGCGCCCCGGGGTCGCGCATCCCGCGCAGCCGTCGGTTGACGGAGCGGATCGCCTTCTCCAGGCAGATCGGGATCCCCGCGCTCTCGTCGTAGTAGTAGTCACGGCGGATCGCGGCGGCGACGAGCTGGGTGACCTCTGCGCTCCGGGCCGAGGTCCCGTCGCTCGTGACGAGGAGGTAGAGGTTCCCCTTCGAGCGGATCTTCGACCCGATGACGGGCACCTCGACGAGCTGTGCGTCCGCGGAGCCGGCGATCCGCTCGGCCTCCGCGACCAGGCCGTGCCGCAGCTCCAGTCGCGCTCCCATCCTTCGGAGTCTACACGGGGCGCCCGGCGTCCCCGGGGGGGCGGCCCGGCCGGGGAGCGGAGCGGATGACGATGCGCAGCTCGCGCAGGCGGGAACCACCGGGTGCGGCGGCGAAGGCATCGAGGAGGATCCCCGAGCGGAGGCGGAGCTCCTGGGCGGTGAGCGGATCGGGCGCGCTGACCACGAGGACAGGGGGAGCGACCTCGAGGAGGCGCGAGGTCCCGGTGGCGGGCGGGACCTGCTCGGCCACGACCCGCTCCCAGCTCGCCATCGCGGTCGCGAGCTTCAGCTCCGGCTCCAGGCCGAGCTCGTTCGCGAGCCCGGGGATGAGGTCGCCGATCCGGCGCATCGGCCGGCGCGGCCGGGTCATCCTGCGCGCTCGAGACGGCCATCCACGACGCGCCACGCCGTGGAGGCGGCGACGAGCGCCGGGTCGAGGTCGTCCAGGGTCGTCGTCGTGACGAAGGCCTGGGGGAGGGCGCCGATCCGCCGGACGAGGTGGGCCCGCCGGTCCGGGTCGAGCTCGGAGAAGACGTCGTCGAGGAGGAGGAGCGGCGGGCGGCCGTCCACCTCGCGGAGGACCTCGAGCTCCGCGAGCTTCAGGGCGAGGATCGCCGTCCGCTGCTGGCCGCGGGAGGCGAAGCCCGCGAGGTCGCGTCCGTCCAGGCGGAAGACGAGGTCGTCCCGGTGCGGACCGATGAGCGTGGCGCCGTTCCAGAGCTCCTTCTCGGCGGTCTCCGCGAGCCGGCGGCGCAGGGCGTCCTCCGGCTCCTCCCCGGGTCCGGCCGGCGCGTTCGTGACGAGCTCGAGGGTGAGCCGCCCCTCGCCCGGTGCGATCTCCGCGTGGGCATCCGCGAGCGGTCCGGCGAGCGCTGCGAGCGTCTCCTGGCGCCAGCGGACGATCCGTCCGCCCTCGGTGACCACGACCCGGTCCCAGAAAGGGAGCTCGTCGCGCGACGCCTGCTCCTCCCGGATCCGCCGGAGGAGCGTGTTCCGCTGGGTGATCGCCCGGGCGTAGGTGGCGAGGACGGAGGCGCCCTCCGGCTCCCGTCCGGCCACGAGCGTATCGATCGTCTCCCGGCGCAGGCCCGGCGCGCCGACGACGAGGAGCATCTCCTCCGGTGCGAAGAGGACGGTCCGGAAGGCGGAGGGGAGGGCCGTGGTGCGGCGCGGGACGCCGTTGATCCGGACCCGCTTCCGGGCGCCGGGGTCGCCTCCCGGCTTCGCCAGCACGACCTCGATCACCGGCCCCGGGTCGAGCGTCGCCTCCACGCGCGCGAGACCCGCGCTCCAGCCCACGAGCTCCGCATCCACCGAGGCGCGGTGGGAACGCCCACGGGAGCAGACGACGATCGATTCCACGAGGTTCGTCTTGCCCGCCGCGTTCGCACCCACGATCACCTGGGGGCCGGGCGGGAAGTCCACCTCCAGGGAGGCGTAGCTGCGGTAGCCGGCGAGCGAGAGGTGGCGGACGATCATGCGCGCTCCACCGACCGGGAGCGGCCGGGGATGGCCCCGCTCAGGAGGGCGTCCGCACCGGCATGATCACGTGGACGTAGCGATCGTCGCCGATCATCCGCAGGACGCCCGGCGAGAGCGGCCCGCTCAGCTCCAGGGCGACCTGCTCGGCCACCATGTTCTGGAGCGCCTCCGCGAGGTAGCGCGCGTTGAAGGCGATGGCGACCGCGTCGCCCTCCACCATCGCCTCCACCTCACCCTCGGTGTCCCCGATATCCGCGCTCGCGGCGATCCGGATGGCGGAAGGTCCGCTCGTCCCGATCGCGAGCCGGACGACGTTCGCGGACGACGACGCGATGAGCGCCGAGAGCCGGACCGACTTCAGGAGCTCCTCGCGATCGACGACGACGCGCGTGGCGTGGCTCGCCGGCAGGACCTGCTGGTAGTTCGGGAACTGGCCGTCGATGAGGCGGCTGACGAGCTCCGTGCCGTCCACCGAGAAGATCACCTGGCTGCGCGACGGAGCGAGCCGGATCTCCACGGGATCATCCGTCTCACCGAGGATCCGGGTGAGCTCGGAGTAGGAGCGGGCGGGGACGACGATGCTCGCCTCCTCCGCGGGGGCACCGAGCGGGACGGTCCGCACGGCGATCCGGTAGTTGTCCGCTGCCGCGAGCGTGAGCGAGTCGCCGGAGAAGCGGGTGAGCACGCCGGTGAGGATCGGGCGCGCCTCGTCCGAGGCAGCCGCGAAGGTGACCCCGGCGAGCGCATGGCGCAGCTGCTTCTGGGGGATGCGCACGGAAGGGCGCTCGCCCGCGGTGGGCAGGCTCGGGAAGTCCTCCGGGTCGATCCCCCGGATGCGCGCCTGGGAGCGACCGGAGCGGAGGTGGAGGGTCGTCCCGTCCTCCACCTCGAGGTCGACGCGCTCACCCGCCCGCAAGCCGGCGACGACATCCGTGATCAGGCGGGCCGGGACCGTCAGGGAGCCTTCTCCCTCGATCTTGCCGGGGACCCATGTGGCGATCCCGATCTCGAGGTTCGTGGCGGCGAGCTTCAGCCCGGCGTCCTCCGTCCGGAGAAGGACGTTCGCGAGGACGGGCAGGGTGGGCCGCCCGCCGCTCACGGCGCGGCTGACCACGGAGAGGCCGCGCGCCAGGTTCTCCTGCATCAGCGAAAGCTTCACGTCCGTCCGGCTCCTGCGTCGTGAATGGCGGATGACCGTCATCTCCCGGCGGGATCCGATCCCCCGGTCGTTGCCCGTATCTTCGCACCCCTCCGCCCTGCGCGTCCGGAGCTCTCCACGGTCCGGGAAGAGATGGTTCTTCTTTCATTCTTCATCCCGTCATCGTCATCAGGACGTTGGCGGTGTGGAGATCCGCCCCTCCTCCACGAGGGCGGACGCTCGGGATCCGGCCCGGAAGGGTGTGGACGGCGCGGCGCCACCACGCGGCCGGCCGGGATCCGCCCTGTGGGCGCCGCGTGGACGATCCCGGGGATCTTCCCCATCCCATCCCCGGAGAGGGGCGCCGACCCCGGATCCGGAGCCACTTCTCCACAGCGCATCCAGCCCCGCAGATCCCCCATCCGACCCGCTCGCCGCGGCGAAGATGGGATACTCGACCAATGATGCGTTCCCCAGGACGCCGTGAGGAGACCCGGATGCTTCGCCGAACCGCCCTCCTGATCCTCGCCGCAACGCTCGTGATCCCGGCGGCGGCCACCGCCCAGGTCCCGCGCGCCGCCAACGGCCAGGCGTGCACGATCGTGGGCACCGCAGCGGCAGACACGCTGCGGGGGACGAAGGGCAACGACGTCATCTGCGGCCTGGGCGGGAACGACCGGATGCTCGGCGGGACCGGGAGCGACACGCTGGACGGTGGCGCCGGCGCAGACCGGCTCTCCGGGGAGGGCGGCACGGACCTCCTCCTCGGCGGCCTCGCGGTGGACACCCTGGATGGAGGAGCCGCCGCGGACCGGATCGTGGGCGGGGATGGCAACGACGCGGTGACCGCGGGGACCGGCGACGTCTGTGCCGCGCCCGGTGGGGACAGCATGACCGGGACCTGCACCGCGGATACCGCGGGGCCCGTGATCTCCGCGGTCTCGGTCGCCGCGCAGGTCGCAGCCGGCTCCCTCCTCACCGTCACCTGGCGGCTCGCGGACGCGACCGGCGTCGGCATCCTCGAGGGCGGCCCCGCTTCCTGGCTCCAGATCGGGGGCGCCCCGGGCTGGCTCACCTGGTGCGGGTTCCAGATCCCCGCCACGCGGCTCTCCGGCGATGCGCTGGACGGGACCTACCAGGCCACCTGCGCGATCCCGGCCGGCGTCCCGAACGGCGAGTACGGCCTGTGGATCGGCGCCTACGACCTCGCCGGGACCACGACCCCCGCCGATGAGCGGGCGACCTTCCGGATCGGGGGCGGGACGGACGACACCACCGCCCCCGTCGTCACGGAGGTCCGCCTCGGCGGGCCGGTCCCGGGGCCCGGCGGCACGCTCATCCTCGAGTGGCGGGCGGCGGATCCGTCCGGGATCGACTACGTCCTTCCCTGGGTCTTCGGGCCGAACGGGCTCCTCGTGAGCCAGCCGAGCGGCGCCCAGTGGTTCGGGATGGGGAGCGACCCGGTGCGGCTCACCGGCGACGGCACGGACGGGACCTACCGCCAGTCACTCCCCGCCTCCGCGGAGCTGGTCCCGGGCGTCTACTCCGTCTGGTTCAGCGGCCGTGACGTCCCCGGGAACCGCTTCTACGACGGCGGCCCCGGCGGCACGGGCTACCTGACCTTCACCGTCCCGGGCTGAGGGCGGGGCGCAGGCCCCGGCGCCGCTCAGCCGCGCGCGATCTCCTCGGCGACCACGGACCACGCGGCCGCCGGGTCGGGGAAGCCGGCCCGGTCCACGAGCAGCCGGCGCGCTGACCGGAGGCAGGCGGCGGCGGCGCTCGCGCGCTCGGCGTCCGGGAGCGAGTCGATGTCGCTCACGTGGGCGAAGCCCGCGATCCGGCGGACGAGCTCCGTGGCCATGTAGCCGAGCGCGTCATCCCAGGTCCGCCGCAGCCACGCCGCGAGGAAGGCATCCGGGTAGAAGCGATCCGCCCGCTCCGGCCAGAGGCGCCGGACCTCGCCGGTGAAGGCGTCCCAGCTCTCCGGCAGGATCGCGGCGACGTGCGCCCGGAAGGCCTCCGGCCGGCCGAGCCGTGCCCCGCGGGCCGCCGCGAAGCCCGCGTTCGCCCACAGGTTGCCGAGGTCGAAGCCGACCGGGCCGTAGAAGGCGAACTCCGGGTCGATCGCCACCGCGCGGCCTCCGCCGACCATGACGCTCCCGGTGTGGAGGTCCCCGTGGATGTGGGCCTCGGCGCCGGTGAGGAAGCGGTGCTTGAGGGTCGCCACGGCGAGCCGGACGCGGTCGTCCGCCCGCAGCCCGGCGATCAGCGGCTCCACCCCGGGGACCGCGCGGTTCCGCTCATGCTCGATGTACGGGTCCGTGAGGACGAGGTCCTCGGTGATCCGGCACAGCTCCGGGTTCGTGGCGAGCGCGGCCTGGCGCTTGCGCACCTCCGGCTCCAGGCCGAAGTCCGAGGTCCGCATGGCGATGCGCGCGATGAAGGTGCCGATCTCCCCCGCCGCGCCCGGGTGGATCTCCCCCTCGTTCAGCGCCGTGCGCCAGATCCGCAGGTCCGCGAGGTCCTCCATCGCCAGGACGTACCAGACGGGGTCGAAGCCGTGGTAGTCCGGGTTCGTGGCGCCCGCGAAGGGCCGGTAGGCCTCGTAGGCGTCCGCCTCGTGGCGCGCCCGCTCCACGGTGAGGGGCCAGCCCTTACCGAAGACACGGACCCAGGGGAGCGATTGCTTGAGGACGATCCCCGGCCGGTCCGGGTCGTCCCGCACGATGAAGACGAGGTTCAGGTTGCCGTCCCCGACCTCGCGGACATGGAGGGGAGAGCCCGGCACGCGCGCCCGCAGGTGTGGGCGGGCGTCGAGCCAGGCAGGGACGGTCTCCACGGTGAGCGGCGTGTAGCCGCCGGAGGTCGTCATCGGCATCCTCCGATCGGCCGTCCCGGCGTGCCGGCAGGCGTGCCGGCACCGGGACCGGCGGGTCTCAGCCCTTCTTCTCCTCGTCCAGCCAGACGCGGTCCTGGTTCACCGGATCGTCCACCGGCGACGAGATGAAGAGGACCTGGGGGGCGTCCTCGAAGCGCCCGCCGTGGGGCGTGTTCGCGGGGATCACCCAGACATCGCCCTTCTTCACCGGCCGGGTCACCCCACCCACGGTCACCTCGCCCGTCCCCTCGAGGACGTAGCCGATCTCGTCGTGGGTCTCGTGGACGTGGGTCCGGAAGGGGCCGGGATGGCCCTGGAAGACGAAGACCGAGGACATCGTGCCGTGGCCGATATAGGTCCGCCGGAAGACGTCCTTCTCGGTCAGCTTGTCCGCCTGCACCGCCGCCGCGACATCGACGACATCGATCTTCGTGAGCGGCATCTCCTGCTGGCAGTTCGGGCACAGGTACGGCCCGTCGTGGTGGTGTGCTCCCATTCCTTCCTTACCCTCCTGTGCGGCGCGAGCGCCGCGCTACCGTTGCCTCGAAGAGGTAGTGGTACGTCTCCGTGTGGCGCTTCGCCTCCCAGATGTCCGCACCCCAGACATAGACCCCATGGTCCTCCACGACGACCGCGAAGGTGCGCGCGAAGCGCGGATCGGCGATCGCCGCCGCCATGTTCCCCACCAGCTCGATCTCCCGTGGGGTGTTCCGGATGACGGGGATCGCGTGCTGCTCCGTGTTCGCGAAGCCGCGGATCCCCTTGAGCATCTCGAGCCGCTCCACGGTCACCGCATCTCCGCCCTCCGCGAGGTCGCCGAAGAGGACGGCGGAGAGCGCATGGGTGTGGACGACGCTCGTGGCGCCCCGCTCCCGGGCGATGAGGGTGAAGATCGGCGTGCACTCGCTCGGCCGCAGCCCCGGCCGCTCGGGCGCCACGACCACGGCCTCCGTGTGGTGGTCCACCGTGAAGAGCTCATCCGGCTCCACGAGCTCCTTGTGGACGCCGGTGGGCGCCACGAGAAGGCCGCCCCCGTCCGCCGGCCCGCAGATGCCACCCCCGGTCCCGGAGATCCAGCCACGCGCGTAGAGGACGCGCAGCTGCTCCACGAGGAACCGGCGGGTCTCCTGCTCGGTCATGCGTCCTCCGCTCCGCGCGCGTGGCGGGCGATCCCCGGTCCGTAGGGTGCGACGAGGGTCCCGCGGTCGGTCACGATCCCGGTGATCAGCTCCGCCGGTGTGACATCGAAGGCGGGGTTCCAGGCGCCGGCGCCCGCGGGCGACCAGCGCACGTCACGGTAGCCGAAGACCTCCGCGGGGTCCCGCTCCTCCACGACGATCGCGGCGCCGTCCGGCGTGGCGGGGTCCACCGTGCTCCACGGGGCGGCGACCCAGAAGGGGATCCCATGGTGGCGCGCGAGGACGGCGAGCGCGTAGGTCCCGATCTTGTTCGCGGTATCCCCGTTCGCGGCGATCCGGTCCGCGCCCACGATCACCGCCTCCACGAGACCGGCGGCCATCGCCGCGCCGGCCGCGCCGTCCACGATCACGCGGCTCGGCACCCCGGCCATGACGAGCTCCCAGGCGGTGAGCCGCCCGCCCTGGAGGAGGGGGCGCGCCTCGCACGCGAGGACCTCGTCCAGCTCACCTGCGGCGTGGAGCGCGTAGACGACCGCAAGCGCCGTCCCGTCCCCGCCCGTGGCGAGCCGGCCGGTGTTGCAGTGGGTGAGGATCCGCCGCCGGCCCGCGAGCGCCATCCGTCCGTGGTGCGCGATCGCGGCGCACGAGGCCCGGTCCGCCGCGTGGATCGCGAGGGCCTCCGTGAGCGCGGCCTCCCGGACGGCCGCCGGACCCCGGTCCGCCGCCGCGAGCGCGGCCTCGCGCACCCGCCCCACGTCGTGCGCGAGGTTCACCGCCGTGGGGCGGGCTGCCGCGATCCGGTCCGCGAGGTCGCCCACGAGCGCCCGGAGCGTGTCACCCGAGGACGAGGCCAGGCCGGCGGCATCCAGGGCCGCCACCAGGCCGTAGGCGCCGGCGATCCCGATCGCGGGCGCACCGCGCACCGCGAGCGTGCGGATCGCCTCGATCGTCTCCGCGGCGTCCGTGAGGCGCCGGTGGACGACCTCGCCGGGGAGGAGCCGCTGGTCCACGATCACCGGCGCGCCGCCATCCCAGGTGACGCTCATGACGGGGGCATCCGGGGTCAGGGGGGCAGGTCCGGGTCGGCTCACAGGTGGGGAGGCTATCGGCTTCCCCGGGGCCTGTCGAGCCCGTCCGTCAGTCGGCGTAGATCAGCTCGCGGACGGCTTCCAGCTCCCGCCGGAGCTCCTCGTTCCGCTGGAGCTCCTTCTCGATCTTGTCGCAGGCGTGGAGGACGGTGGAGTGGTCCCGTCCGCCGAGCTCGGCACCGATGCGCAGGAGGGAGACGTCCGTCTCCGCGCGCATCAGGTACATCGCGATCTGGCGGGGGGTGACGATCGCCCGGTCCCGCTTCTGGCCGCGCAGCGCATCCAGCTCCACCGCGTAGTAGTCGGAGACCGCGCGGGCGATCCGCTCCGTGGTGACCGCGCGCTTGCGGGGGTTGTAGAGGACGTTGGAGAGGACCGCCTGGGCGAGATCCGGGGTGATCGGCAGGCCCTGCATCGTGGCGTAGGCGGAGATCCGGTTGAGCGCGCCCTCGAGCTCCCGGATGTTCGAGGCGACCTTGCGGGCGAGGAACTCGATCGCCTCGCCGGAGATCGTCACCCCCAGCTCCTCCGCCTTGGTACGCACGATCGCGATCCGCGTCTCCAGGTCCGGTGTCCCGATATCCGCGATCAGGCCCCACTCGAAGCGGCTCCGGAGGCGCTCCTCCAGCGTGGCGATCTGGCGCGGCGGGCGGTCCGAGGAGAGGACGATCTGCTTCCCGTCATCGTGGATCGCGTTGAAGGTGTGGAAGAACTCCTCCTGCGTCCGCTCCTTGTCCGCGATGAACTGGATGTCGTCGATGAGGAGGACGTCGATCCGCCGGTAGCGCGCCCGGAAGTCCTCGATCCGCCCCTGCTGGATGCTCGCGATGAAGTCGTTCGTGAACTTCTCGCTCGTCACGTAGAGGACCTTGCGGCGCGGGTGGCGGGCGAGGACGGCGTTCCCGATCGCGTGCATCAGGTGGGTCTTGCCGAGGCCCACACCGCCGTAGAGGAAGAGCGGGTTGTAGGCCTGGCCGGGCCGCTCTGCCACCGAGAGGCCGGCCGCGTGGGCGAGCCGGTTGGCGGAGCCCACGATGAAGGAGCGGAAGGAGTAGCGGGGGTTGAGGGTCGTGGGCGCCGGCTCGTTCGCACCGACCCGGCCGGGTTCCAGGCGGACCCGCGGTGACGGCTCCTCCGCGACGGCCGCCGCGGGGCTTTCCGTGGCGCCGGATCCCGGGTCCATGGGGGCGGGCGCCGGGGTCTCGCGGACCTCGAACTCCACGATGACGCTGTAGCCCACGACCCGGGCGAGCGTCTGGCTGATCAGGGAGCGGTAGCGCGCCTCGAGCCAGTCCTTGGCGAAGCCGTTCGGGACCGCGACGGTGAATCGGTTCTCGTCCACCCGGACGAGCCGCGTCTCCCGCAGCCAGGTCTCGTAGTTGGCCTGGGAGAGGGCCACCTGGAGCTCGCCCAGGGTCGCCCGCCAGACCTGCTTCGCATCCATCGGTCGATGTATCGCCCCGTCCTGGCCCGCTCCGGCAGCCCGCGGGCCACCAGGGCCCGGACCACCACGATCCAACCGACCGGGGGCCATGGAGGGGCCGTCAGCGAACGGCCTCCGGTGGGCTCCGGAAGGAGGTCCCGCAGGGTCGTTCCCGGCCCCGGGGCGGCATACGTTACCGCTCGCCGGGGGACCCCGCAACCGCCTCTACCGATACCTCCCGGGGGTATCGTGCGGACCCACGCTCGGCGACGCCTCCCGGGCCTCCGCGGACCACTGGATCCGGCTCTCCGCCGGCACCCGCCGGGGCCCCCGGCAGGACGGTATACGAACGCTCCGCGATGGGCTATCATCCCCGCCTTGCACCCGCCACGGTCCGTGGGCTCGCCGATCCGCGAGCGCTCGGGCTCCGGCATCACAGCGGAAAAGGGACCGGCTGCACGCTCACCCGCGGCCCCGGGCCCGCGAGAGGACCCATGACCAAGCAGACCTACCAGCCCAAGAAGCGCCACCGGATGAAGGAGCATGGCTTCCGCGCGCGGATGAAGACCCGCGGTGGCCGGAACGTCCTGGCGGCGCGGCGCGCGCGCGGACGGAAGAAGCTCACCGTCTGACGGCCCCGCGCGACACCGTGACGGGCGCCCTCGTGATGCTGCGAACGCCGCGTGATTTCGCGGCCTTCGAGGGTGTCCGGGGCAGGTCGCACCCGCTCCTCTCGGTCCGGGCGCGACGGAACACCCTGGGGCACCAGCGCTTCGGGATCTCCACCGGTCGCGCGGTCGGTCCCTCCGTCGTCCGCAACCGCGTCCGCCGCCGGATCCGCGAGATCCTCCGAGCGTGGGCGGGGCCGCTGACGCCGGGCTGGGACCTCCTCATCGTCGCCCGTGCCGGGAGCGCGAGCGCCAGCTTCGCCGACCTGCGCAGCGTCCTCCTCGACCTCCTCGGTCGTCTCACCGCCAGGGAAGGGACCTCCAACCCGTGACCCGGATCGCCGTCGGCCTGATCCACGCCTACCGGTTCCTCTTCGCGTGGCTCCCCTCGCCGTGCCGCTTCGAGCCCTCCTGCTCGCGCTACACGGAGCAGGCGATCGTCCGGTACGGCGTCGTCCGCGGCAGCTGGATGGGGATGCGCCGGATCGCCCGCTGCGGTCCGTGGAACCCCGGCGGCTTCGACCCGGTCCGCTGATGCGCGCTTCCCTCTCCCTCCGCTCCTTCCCGCGCCTGCTTGCGGCGCTTCTCCTCGCGCTCGTCGCGAGCGGCCTCGCAGGCCCGGTCCTCGCCCAGAGCCCCGCGCCCGCCTCACCTGCGCCGGCTGCCTCGCCCGCACGCTCGGCGGAGCCCCTGCTCTCGCCCGCGCCGGCGGTCTCGCCGGGCACCGCGGACGCGGCCGCCGCCTCGCCCCGGCCGCCCTGCCCGAACCCGGTCGCGACCCCCGCGCCCACGCTCGCCCCCGGCCAGAGCCCGGTCCCCACGATCCACCCGAACCTGTGCCCCGCCCAGCCCAGCGGCGCGGACCCGTTCAGCCTCATCGCCTGGATCTTCACGCCGATCTTCCAGGCCCTCTTCATGGGCCTCGCGGTCTTCTACAACCTCTTCCACGACATCGGCCTCGCGATCGTCGCCCTGACGATCCTCATCCGCCTCCTGCTCGTCCCCGTCTTCCGGGCGCAGATCGTCTCGCAGCGGCGGATGCAGATGCTCCAGCCGGAGCTCAAGGCGATCCAGGCCAAGCACAAGGGCGACCGGGCCAAGATCTCGGAAGAGCAGATGAAGCTCTACAAGGAGCGCGGCGTGAACCCGGCCCAGGGCTGTCTGCCGGCGCTCCTCCAGATGGTCCTCCTCGTCCCCATGTACAACGTCTTCTCGCAGGGCCTGAACGCCCCGGACATCTCCTCGATGCTCCAGGTCTTCGGCCAGCCCGTGATCACGGTCACCTGCCAGGACCCCGGGAACCCCTACGTCCCGTGCATCGATCCGACCGTCGGCTGGCTCGCCTGGATCCCCAGCATCACCCCGGAGGGTCTCCAGTTCTACTTCGGCGTGGGCGGCATGCCTGCGAACGTCCCGGAGATCTTCCTCATGGTCCTCCCCGGGGTCTTCGGGCTCTCGCTCCTCGCCCTCGTCGCGGCGATCCTCCAGGTCGTCCAGACCCGGATGATGGCGACCCCCTCGGATGACCCGCAGATGCGCAGCCAGCAGCGGATCTTCCTCATCCTCCCGCTCTTCTCGCTGATCTACGGCTGGTTCCTGCCGGCCGGCCTCTTCATCTACTGGATCGTCACCACGCTCTTCTCCATCGTCCAGCAGTACCTGATCAACGGCTGGGGGGCGCTCTTCCCGCTCTTCGGCTGGAACCCCGCATTCGCCCGGAACCACACACCGCGGTTCCCCGTCAAGCCGATCACCCCGCGTGTCGACCCCCGCACCCCGGGATCCGGAGGCCTCGGAGACAGCTCCACCCCCGCCTCCGCCCGGCGCTCGGCGTCCGACAGCGCGGCAGGCACCATCAAGCCCGCTCGCGGTCGGTCGAGCAGGCGAGGGAGGCGTCGATGACCGAGTACCAGGAGTTCACGGGAAAGACCGTCGAGGAGGCGATCCGCACCGCCACGGAGGCGCTCGGCGTCTCGGGCCTCGCGGACCTCGACTTCGAGATCCTCACGCCCGGGTCCCGCGGCGTGCTGGGGATGGGCGCGGAGCCCGCGCGGATCATCGCTGCGCCGCGCTCTGCGCTCGGCGGAGCTGCGCCACGCGTCCAGGCGGCGAGCAAGGCCCCGCTCCCCGCCCAGCCCCCGCGCGAGGATCGCGGCCCGCGGCCGGAACGCCGGGATGATCGCGGCCCGCGCACGGACGACCGAGGTCCCCGCCGCGACGACCGCGGCCCCCGCCCGGAGCGCCGCGACGATCGCGCCCCGCGCACGGACGACCGCCCCGCGCGGACGGACGACCGTGGCCCCCGCCCGGAGCGCCGCGACGATCGCGCTCCCCGCCGCGATGACCGTGGCCCCCGCCCGGAGCGCCGGGACGACCGCGGCCCCCGCCGCGACGACCGGCGTGGGAGCGGCCTCTCGCAGCACGAGGCGGACGAGGTGAAGAACGCCCGCGCCTCGGTCGTCAGCGAGCGCGAGGAGATCCAGGCGGCGGAGGCTTCCCCGGAGGCGCTCGCGGCCGGCCGGGAGATCGTGGAGCAGCTGATCGGCCTCATGGGCTACCGCGCGAGCGTGACGGTCGCGGAGAGCGGCACCGCGCGGATCGAGGTCCATGCGGAGGACGAGGACGAGAAGGAGGCGCTCGGCGCCCTCATCGGGCGGAAGGGCGAGCGGCTCTCCGCTCTCCAGCACCTCGTCAACCTGATGCTCTCGCGGAAGATGGGCGAGTGGACCCGCGTCCTCGTGGACGTGGAGGACTACCGTGGCCGGCGCGAGCGCCAGCTGACGGAGCTCGCCCGCCGTGCGGCGGACCGGGTCATCGAGACCGGGATGATGCTCCAGCTCGACCCGATGCCCCCGCTCGAGCGCCGCTGGGTCCACCTCGCGCTCAAGGCGATCCCCGGGGTCGCCACGCAGTCGATCGGCGAGGAGCCGGAGCGCCGGATCGTCATCCTGCCCGTCGCCGACTGAGCCGGGGCGGGGGGAGACCCGGAGACCATTCCCCGTTCCGGACCAGGAGGTTCCATGCTCACTCTCGGCTATAAGGCGTCCGCGGAGCAGTTCGGCCCGCGCAGGCTTCTCGACCTCGCCGTCGCCGCGGAGCGCGCAGGCTTCGACAGCGTCTGGACGAGCGACCACTTCCAGCCCTGGAAGCACACGGACGGCCATGCGCCGAACGCGCTCGTCTGGCTCGGGGCTGCCGCCCAGGCGACGGAGCGGGTCATCCTCGGCACGAGCGTCCTCACGCCCGGCTACCGCTATAACCCGGGCGTGATCGCCCAGGCCTTCGCGACGCTCGCCTGCCTCGCCCCCGGCCGGGTGATCCTCGGATCGGGGACCGGTGAGTCCCTGAACGAGGTCGTCGTGGGGATGGACTGGCCGGAGCAGAGCGAGCGCTTCGCCCGCTTCAAGGAGGCGCTCGATCTCATCGCCCGGCTGTGGCGCGAGGAGCGGCTCACCTACGAGGGCCAGTTCTACAAGACCCACAACGCCACGATCTATGACCGCCCCGAGCAGCCCGTCCCGATCTACATCGCGGCGGCCGGCCCGGCCGCGGCCAAGCTCGCCGGCCGGACCGCGGACGGCTTCATCTGCACCTCCGGCAAGCCGAAGGAGCTCTACCTGGACACCCTGATCCCGGGGATCCGGGAGGGCGCCGAGAAGGCGGGCCGGGATGCGTCCGCGATCCCGATGATGATCGAGATGAAGGTCTCCTTCGACACCGACCGCGAGCGGGCGATGGAGGACACGAAGCTGTGGGCGGCGCTCGCGCTGCCGGCCGAGATGAAGATGGGGGTCGAGGACCCCGTGGAGATGGAGAAGCTCGCGAAGCAGGTGGAGGGGAACGCCCACCGCCGCTGGCTCGTCTCGGACGACCCCGAGGAGCACATCGAGCAGATCCGCCCCTACATCGAGTGGGGCTTCACCCACCTCGTCTTCCACTTCCCGGGCAACGACCAGGAGGCGGCGATCGCCCGCTACGGGCAGACGATCCTCCCGCTCCTGCGCAAGCGCTTCGGCTGAGCCCCCTCCGCACCAGGGTCCGATGCCCCCGGCGACGCCGGGGGCATCGTCATCTCCGGCTCCCGGCGGGGCTCACTCCGTGGGCGGCTCCGCGATGAGGCGCCGGCTCTCCAGGTGGTGGCGGATCGCGAGGAGCGCGGCGATCCCCTCGCCCACCGCGCTCCCCACCTGGCGCGTCGCCCCCCGGCGCACGTCGCCCGCGGCGAAGAGGCCGGGCATGGAGGTCGCGAAGCGGTCATCGGTGACGATGAAGCCACGCTCGTCCAGGTCGATGACGCCGCGCAGGAAGGCCGTGTTCGGGTCGAGGCCCACGAAGACGAAGGCGGCCGGGGCGGGGATCCGGAGCTCCTCGCCCGTCTCGCGGACGCGGGCGAGGACGGCGCCCAGGCGGCCATCCTGCGCCTCGAAGTCGACGAGGTCCGTCCCCGTGTGGACGGTGATCCGCGGGTGGCCCATCACCTTGTCCACGATCAGCCGGCTCGCCGAGAGCCCGCTCCGGGCGAGGATCGTCACGTGCTCCCCGATGCCCACGAGGAAGAGCGCCTCCTCCAGCGCGGAGTTCCCGCCGCCGATGACGACGAGGTCGCGCGCGCCGCGGTAGAAGGGGCCGTCGCAGGTGGCGCAGTAGTGGACGCCAAGGCCGATCAGGCCCTCCTCCCCGGGGACCCCCGCGCGCCGGTAGCGCGACCCCGTGGCGAGGAGGGCCGCCTCCGCGATGTAGCGGTCGCCGGTGGAGGTCGTGACCGCGATCCGGCCCAGCTCCGTCGCCACGCCGGCGACCTCCACGGCAGGGAGGAGCTCCACCTCGTAGCGCCGCGCGTGGGCGATCAGCCGGTCGGCGAGCTCGGCGCCGGTGAGGCCCTCCGGGAAGCCGGGGTAGTTGTCGATCCGCTCCGTCGTCCCTGCCTGGCCGCCGAGCCCGCCGCGCTCGATGACGAGCGCGGAGATCCCCTCGCGCGCGGCGTAGATCGCGGCCGCGAGCCCTGCCGGCCCGCCGCCCACGATCGCCAGGTCATAGGCGCTCCGGGTCGCCTTCAGCTGCAGGCCGAGCTTCGCGGCGAGCTCCGTGTTCGACGGCTCCAGGAGGACCGAGCCGTCCGGGAAGACGATCGTGGGGATCGTCCGGCCGCCGCCCTGGAGGCGCTCCACGTAGGCGCGACCCTCGGCGTCCTGGTCGATATCGACCCACGCGTAGTCGATCCGCTGCTCGTTGAGGAAGCCCTTGGACCGACGGCAATCGGGGCACCACGGGGCCCCATAGACGGTGATCCGGTCCATCCCATCCTCCAGCGATCGCTCCGCCGCGAGCCGCGGCCAACCGATCGTATCGGATTCAAGGCGGGGATCGCCGGGGCGGCCGGCGAAGGCGGAGTCCGGTGGCGGGCGCCGGCTCAGGCCCCGGCGGTCACCCTCCGCGCCACCGCCGCATAGGTAGCGGCACCGAGCGCCATCGACTCCTCGTCGAAGACGATCCGGTTCGAGTGGTTCCGCGGCGCGGTCGCGGGATCCTCGCCCGCGGGGCGGGCCCCGAGGAAGGCCATCGCACCGGGGACCTCGTCGATGACGTAGCTGAAGTCCTCGGCACCCATGAGCGGCGCGCTCATCTCGCGCACCACATCGGGTCCCGCGACCCTCCGCCCGACCTCCCGGACGAGCTCCGTGAAGGCCGCGTCGTTGAAGGTGACGGGGAAGCCGGGGTCGATCTCGATCTCCACGCTCGCGCCGTGCGCCGCGCAGATCCCCTCGGCGACCTGGTGGAGCCGTTGGCGCATCGCAGCGCGCGTCTCGCGGGAGAGGGAGCGGATCGTCCCCTCGAGGACGGCGACCTCCGGGATGATGTTGTTCGTCGTGCCCGCGCTCACCCGGCCGATCGTGAGGACGACCGGGTCGGCGGGCGCGTCCACCCGGCGGGTGACCATCAGCTGGAGCGCGATGATCAGCTCCGCGGCGACCGTGATCGGGTCCAGCGCGTTGTGCGGTGCGGACGCGTGGCCGCCGCGCCCGCGGATCGTGACCACGATCCGGTCCGCGCACGCGAGGAGCGGTCCGCTCCGGATGTTCAGGGTCCCGGCCGGGAAGTCGTTCGAGATGTGGATCGCGAATGCGCCCACCGGCCGCTCCCCGGCCCGCGCGAGCAGCCCTTCCTCGAGCATGAAGCGCGCCCCGTGGAAGCCTTCCTCGCCCGGCTGGAGCATGAGGAGGACCTTCCCCGCGAGCGAGGCGCGCTCGGCGAGAAGGAGCCGCGCCGCCCCGAGGAGCATCGCCACGTGCGTGTCGTGGCCGCACGCATGCATCCGGCCCGCGTGCTCGGAGCTGAAGGGGAGGCCGGTCTCCTCGGTGAGCGGGAGACCGTCCATGTCGGCGCGGAGGAGGACGACCGGACCCGGCCGCCCGCCCTCGATCACCGCGGTCACGCCCGAGGTCGTCCGGTCCAGGGTCGGCTCGAGGCCGATCCCCCGGAGCGCCGCAAGGACGATCTCCCGCGTGAGCGGCGTCTCGAGCCCGACCTCGGGGACCCGGTGGAGGCGCCGGCGGAGGTCCACGATCCAGGGAAGGATGCTGCGGGCGGCAGCGAGATCGGCGGGCGAGGCGGTGGGCTCCAT
>Ga0208783_10000344_pt1 | contig 28946 bp, 27 predicted proteins | sample DEB19_08_DNA_2_FD_184529 | JGI IMG/M metagenome (GOLD analysis project Ga0208783, IMG submission 184529) | Aqueous microbial communities from the Delaware River and Bay under freshwater to marine salinity gradient to study organic matter... | ecosystem: Environmental > Aquatic > Marine >...
GGGTGAGCCTGCCGCCGTGGGCGAGCCCGCGGGGGCCGAGGACGGGGCGACAGAGCCTGCCGGAGCCGGTGACGCCGCGGGTGCGGATGGCGGGGTGGCCGGTGCGCCGCACGCGGCGATCGCGACGACGAGAAGGGCGATCGTCCCCAGCCGCAGCGGTCCCCGGAAGCGACCGATCATGTCTGCCCGCATCCGCCATCTCCCGATCATGCCATCCTCCTTCTCCCCGCCGGCCATCATCCTCTGCTCCGATGGGTGGCGATGATGGTAGCCAGCCGCGACGGGCGGGCGAACGATCGACGCGCCTCGCACCGTCCGCCCGTGCTCAGCAGGGCTCCCGGACGACGTCATCGGACGTGTTCCCGAAGACGTGCGCGGCCTCGCCCCCCTCGAAGGTGACGCTCCCCGTGCACTTGACCCAGACGCCGCCTCCCGACGAGGCGGTGTTCGCGGTCACCGTGCTCGTGTCGAGCATCGTGAGCGACGCCCCTTGCCAAACGGCGATCCCGCCGCCGTCCCCCACGCCCGCGCTGTGGTCCTGAACCGTCGCGGCGCCCTCGAGGGTGACGTTGCCGTTCCAGATCACGATCCCCGCGCCGAAGCACGTGTCCCCCAGGGTGACGTTACCCTTCACCGATCCGCCGCGGATCGTCAGGCGCCCCTCCGTCGCGATCCCGCAGCCGTCTCCGCTCAACGAGACGATGTTGTAGCTCACCCTGGACTGGATGAGCGTCGTGGGTCCGGTCAGGCGCATCCCACCACCGCTGTCGCGGGCGACGTTCTCGGCGACCGTCACGCGCCGCAGGGTGAGCCGTCCGGCGCTGAAGATCCCACCGCCGGTGTTCATCGGCCACGATGTCCCGTTCGCATTCCCGTGCGCGATCACCAGGCCCTTGATCGAGACCGTGGCCCCTTCCCGGATGCGGATCACGGAACCGTCGTTGTTCCCATCGAGCGTGGGGACACCGGTCGCCGGCGTCTTCTTCCCCACGATCGAGATGTCCTTCGCGATCGTCGTGGAACCGAAGCAGGTGCCCTTGACCTGGAGCGTGTCGCCGGCCCGCGCCGCCTTCAGCGCGGCCGCGAGCGATCCCTTCGTCCCGCCACGGGTCTGGTTCGTCACCGTGCAGGCCGGGATCCGGAGCCCGGATGCCGAGGTCGCCGCGACGGGAGCGGCAGCCGGCAGGGAGACGGCGAGCGAGATCAGGGCGGCGGCGGCGATCGCGATGCGACCGCGGCGGCGGGCGATAGACACGGTGGGGATCCCTCCCGCGACCGTCCACTGCGCCCGTTCCGGGAACCAGTGCCCCGGCTGCATCACGTTCGTGCGACTCCGCGTGGCCGCACCCTACCAGCCCGTTGCCGGGAGCGTCAGCGAACGAGCGCCACGCTCCGCGGCGGCAGCTCCAGGCTGCCGTCCACGACGACCCGTTCCTCGATCCCGTCGGCGGTCGCGATCGTGAGCCGGGACGCGTCCGCGAGGCGCGGATCGGTGACCCTGATGCGCGATCGCCGGTCGTCCCAGGCCGCGAGGACGAGCGCGAGGCGGCCGTCCGGCGCCCGCCACGTCCGGTGGAGGACCGCCGGAAGCCGGTGGACCCGCCCGCCCCAGCTCCATCGCCGCGTCCGGATCCCGTGGATCGTCGCGGAGCGCTCCATCCGGCCGTGCAGCAGCCACGGCTCCGCCACGTCGCGCCGGAGCGCCACCGCAGCGCGGAGCATCCCGGCCGCCGCCTCCCAGTCGGCGGGATACGGGTCCCAGTCGCCGAAGTTCACCGAATCGCGCGCCATCAGCCGCCCATCGCCCTGGAGCACGCCGCCCGGGAGCGCCCCGTTGACGAGCGAGACCGCGGTCGCGCTCTCGAGGTGGAAGGGTTCCGGGCCGAAGGAGAAGCCCCCGGAGAGCGGGACGAGCTCGTGGTAGAGGAAGGCGAAGAGCGGGATCGATCCGGTCCAGAGCGGGTGCGGCGCGGCGTGCCCGTCCGGGACGGAGCGGAGGTCGACGAGGTCGAGCGCGGCGAGATGCGGCTCGGCGAGCGTCGCCTCCACCGAGAGGACGACCGGTGCACCGATGGCACCCGCGACGGCCGCGGCGCGCACCTCGGGGAGGAAGCTCCGCATCGCATCGGTCATCCAGGGTCCCGGGGTATCGGGGTGGCCGTGATCCGTGGCGTAGCACGGGAAGGTGACGGCACCGAGGTTCTGGTCCAGGAGCTGGAAGGTCCGGATCCCGAGGTGGCCGAGGTCGTGCATGAAGGTGGTCGCGATCTCCCGCGTGCGCGTCACGCCGAGGCAGGCGGGCATGCTCGCGCGCCACGCGGCGTCCCACGGCTCGTGCCAGATCCCGCCGTCCGCGGTCCGGCAGACGCTCTCCGGGCCGCCGTCCCGCGCGAACGCGTCGCGGCCATCCCATCCGGTCCAGCGATGCGCGGTCACCCAGCGGGTCCCGTTCGCGAGCGTCCCGGGCGACCAGCCCCGCTCCGCCACGCCGGCGGTGAAGGCGGCGAAGGAGCCCGTCCCGCCCACGGGTGGCAGGCTCTCCGGGTAGGTCCACGGGCCGTGCTGCTCCCAGGCCATGACGAAGGGGAGGAGCGGGGCAGCGAGCCGCTCCGCAAGCCGGTCGAGGATCGGCAGCGTCCGCTCCCACGGGAGGAACGCCGCGATCGGGTCGGCCGGGCCCTCGTCATGGACCCCCTGGACGCGGATCATCACCGGGACCGGCGCGGCGGCGATCGCCGGGTGGACGCCCCGGTCACGGATCGGCCGCTCCGCCCACGGTTGCCCGAGCGACCAGCTGCGGTAGCGCTCCGCCGCGTCCTCCCAGGTGCCGCGGACCGGCTCGGCACGGACCGGGTAGCCGATCGGCACGGGGCCATCCGGGCCCCCGAGCGTGTGGGCGAAGGCGAGCCGGACCCGGTCGCTCCCCGACGCGAGCGGCTTGATCACCTTGGGGCGTCCGTCCGTGTCCATCGCCCAGAGCAGGAGACCCGCGTCGCCGTCCAGGTAGGCGAGCATCTGGGCGAAGGTGAGCCCCGGGTAGTGGAGCGGGTCGAGCGTCTCGGGCCGGAGCTGGAGCGGGAACGGGTCATCCGGCTCCAGGTCCGTGGGGCGTGGACGCTCGATCAGCCGGCCGGTCCCGCGCGGCTGGACGAGCGCATCGCTCCGGCCGCGTCCCGTCCGGCCGAGCCCGAGGGGCATCCGGAGGACCGGGAAGCGCGCGTCCACGAGCCGGACCGGTCCGTGGAGCGTGAGCGCCAGGCGCCACTCGACCCCGGGATCGTCCGCGCTCCCGGCGAGGGTGAGCGTGGCATCGAGCGGGAGCCCACCGGGCTGCCGGACCTCCGTCTCCACCGTCCACCCGTTGTCCGTGCCCGCGATCGCGACCGATCGCTTCGCCCCACGATCGTCCGCCGTCCGCAGCTCGCCCGCCGCGTCCACCCACCCGAGCTCAAGGAGCGCATCGCCGGGCCGGCCGTCCACGAGCGAGCGCCGCGACTCGTGCGGTTGCCACGCCCGGACGATCGCGGATCGCGGGTCCACGACGATCGTCCCGCCACGGACGGGGAGATCGCGAGCTGCACCGCGCCCGGAGACGGCGCCGGACCCGGTCGCGCCCACGTGCGCTCTAGGGCCGGGTCACGTGGATGACCCACTCCTTGTAGTCGGAGCTGTCATCGATCCGTTCCGTGGAGAGCGTGTACCCGTGCGCGGTGATCGTCCAGCGATCGCCCACGGACCAGGTGTGGTCCGTGAACTCCCCGCCGCGGCTGTCCACGCGGAGCCAGGGGGATCCGACCCACGGGTTGAAGGCCCAGAACTCGGCGAGGAACGGTCCGCTCGGGTGCACGCCGACGGTGCCGCGGACCTCGTAGTACTGGCTCCCGAACACGCTGTCGATGATCTGGAACGGATCGCGCTGGAAGTTCCCCCACTGACACCCCATTCTCTCGGGGAAGAGGGCACCCTCCATGTCGTAGCCGCGGCTGTTCACGCTCCAGACGGTGAGGACCTCACTCGTCTCGTTGCTGACGCAGACCCGCGATCCCCGCCCGAGCGCCTCGCGCGCCACCGCCGGGCTCGCCGCGGGCGAGGGATCCGGTGCGGCGCTCTCCGCGGCAGGTGCCCCGGGTGAGGTCACGGGGTCCGCGGACGCGGGGGCTGTCGTGGGTGCCGCCGTTCCGCCGCACGCGGCGAGGAGGAGGGCCGCGAGCGCACCGGCGAGCAGCCCTGGTGTCATCGGCGCGCGCACCCTCATCCCACCTTCTCCCAGGTGAGGCGCTGGGTGCTCATCCGCCCGCGCATCGGGAAGGGATCGGCGGTGAGGACGAGGATCCGGTCACCGTCCCGGAGCGTGGCGTGGCGGCGCTGCCGGCTTCCCACCCAGTTCGGGTAGAGGCTCATCACGACCTCGTGGACCACCGTCTCGCCCTCCAGGGCGACCCGCGCCGCGTACGCGATGAAGGTGCCGAAGGCCGCGTTCCGCTCGTCCGCGGGTCCCTCGAGGAGGTCGCCCGCGGAGATCGGTGGCCGGCCGGCCCGGCCGATGTTCGTGACCATCGTCCCGTCCGGCGTGTAGGCGAGGAGCCCCTCCGGCGGGTCGCCCATCGGATGCTCGACCGAGCCATCCTCGCCGATCGAGTCCCAGCGCAGGAGGCGCCAGCACCCGATGAGCCGGGCGTAGAACGGGTCGTCCGCGGCGGGCGCGCGGCCCGTCATCGGGACGGTCATGCGGGGACCGGGGCCGCCTCGTGGATCAGGCCCTCGTGCTTCATCTCCGCCCACAGGGCGGCCGGGATCGGGTGCCGGAAGGCCTCCACCGTCCGCCGCACCTGGTCCGCGCCCCGGGCGCCGGGGATGACCGAGGCGACCCCGGGATGGCCGAGGGTGAACTGGATCGCCGCCGCAGCGAGCGGGACGCCGTGGCGGGCGCAGACCGCCTCCAGCTTCCGGACGTGGGCGAGCTGCTCTTCCGTGGCGTCCGCGTAGTTCGTCTTCTTCGCGCTCGCCGAGCCTGCCGCCAGGATGCCGGACTGGTAGGGCGCCCCGATGATGTAGCCGATGCCGCGCGCATCGCAGGCGGGCATCTCCGCGTCCAGGATGTCCTGCTGCATGAGCGTGTAGGGCATCGCGAGGAGGAAGAAGTCCAGGTCCACGATCTCGAGGAAGCGGGGGATCAGCCCCTTCCCGTTGATCCCGGCGCCGATCGCCCGGATCAGGCCGTGGGCGCGCAGCTCCGTGATCGCCCGCCAGCCGCTCGTGGAGAGCTGGTCGAAGTAGGCCTGGAGCTTCGTCTCCGGCTGGTGGTAGAGATCGTCCAGGTCGTGGATGACCGCCACGTCGTACCACGGCAGGCCGAGCCGGAGCTGGCTCTGCTCGTAGGCACGCATGATCCCGTCGTAGGTGTAGTCGAAGACGACGTCGAACTTCGTCGGCGCGGTCCACGGCGAGAGATCGGTGTTCGAGCCGCGCAGCTGCGCGGTCAGATAGCGCCCGATCTTCGTGGAGAGGACGTACTCCTCGCGCGGGAAGTGGCGGAGGCCGGCCCCGGTGCGCAGCTCCGAGAGGCCGCGCCCGTACCACGGCGCGGTATCGAAGAAGCGGATCCCGTTCTCCCACGCCGCATGGAGCGCCGCGTGCGCGTCCGCCTCCGGGACGTCGTGGAAGAGGGAGCCATACGAGGCGCCACCCAGGCCGAGCTGGGTCACCTGCACGTCGCTCCGACCGAGCTTGCGGGTCTGCCTGGGGTCCATCGTCCTCCCGTCCCTTCCTTGGATCAGTGCCACTCGCTCGTGGGGAAGAAGAGCGTCTGCTTCACGATCACGCCGCGCGGCAGACGGAGCTGGAGCATGAGCGCCTCCGCCACATCCTCGGGCGCCATGAGCGCGGCCCGGCTCGCGGTCCCGCTGCGGTTGATCTCCGCGTTCAGGTCGTCCCAGAAGGGGGTGTCGATCCCCCCGGGGCAGAGGGTGGAGACGCGGATCCCGCGGTCCTTCACCTCCTGGCCGAGGCAGTCCATGAAGCCGACCACTGCCCACTTCGTGGCGCAGTAGCCGGACCAGTCGGGGTAGCCCTTCGTCCCGCCCGCGCTCGCGACCGCCACGACATCCCCGAAGCCTGCGTCGAGCATCCCGGGGAGGACCGCCTTCACCGCGTGCGCCGTGCCCAGGTAGTTCACCTCGGACATCCGCTTCCAGTCCGCGGGGTCCGCGTCCATGACCGGACCGATGATCCCGATCCCCGCGTTCGCGACCACGATGTCGAAGGGCCCGAGGATCCCGCGCGCCTTGGCGACCGCGCGCTGCGTCTCCTCCCAGGAGCTGACATCGGCGCCCACGCCCGCGGCAGGGACGCCGAGCCCGGAGATCTCGAGCGCGAGCGCCCGCGCCGCCGCCACGTCCCGCCCGAGGATCGCGACCGAGGCACCCTCGCGTGCGAGCCGGAGGGCGATCGCACGGCCGAGGCCGCGGGTCCCCCCGGTGACGAGCGCGACGCGACCCGCGAGCGGCGCGGCCGGCTCGCTCACTCCTTCACCCAGGGGCGGGCGTCGGTCGGCTTCTCCCAGCTCGGGATCGGCGCCTGGAGGGGGTCCTTCACCCAGCAGAACTCGCCGTTCCGTGCGCCGCCCGCATCGGAGGTTAGCTCCACGATGAGATCGACCGCCTTCTCCGGCGGGTCGCCCCCGGTCTCCTCGACCCAGCGGACCCAGGCCCGGTAGGCCTCGGCCTCCGGGCCCATCGCGTTCGCCTTGTCGCGGATATCCGCCCACATCTCCGTCTTCACGTCCCCGGGGTGGATGACGTTCGCGACGACACCGCTCCCCGCGATCTCCGCGGCGAGGTGGCGGGTGAGCTGGTTGAGGGCGACCTTCGACGTCCCGTAGGCGCTGTTCAGCGGCCCGGGCGGATGGAGCGAGGCGGCGGAGGTCACGTTGACGATCCGCCCCCAGCCGGCGCGGAGCATCCCGTCCAGGAAGGCACGCACGGTGAGGTAGGGCGCGATCGCATCGATCATCACCGTCTCCACCCACGCCTTCGGGTCGCCCTCGCGGATGAGCGCGATCGGCCCGAAGACCCCCGCCGCGTTGACGAGGATCGTGGGGTCGCCGAAGCGCCGGCGGACCTCGTCACCGAGCGCCATCACCGCGTCCACGTTCCCCACGTCGCAGGCGATCCCGGTGAGCGATCCCGCGCTGCCGGCCGCCATCCGCTCCGCCTCGCGGAGCTGCTCCGTGCTGCGCGCCACGGCGATGACCGTGGCGCCGCGCGCCGCGAGGGCGAGCGCGGCCGCCCGTCCCAGCCCGCGCCCGCCGCCGGTGACGACGGCGATCCGCCCTGCCTGGTCGGCCATCGCGGTCAGCCCTTCCCGGCCTTCGTCTCGAGGTGGAAGACCTCGTTGACGATCGACGAATCGACGATCCCGTCCGCGTTGTAGTTCATGAGCGGCGCCATCAGCTCGCCCCAGCGGTCATGGATCTGGGTGTGCCAGAGCCGGTCCCACGCGTCCTCGTCCGTGATCTCGGAGTAGAGGAAGAGGACCGGGTCCGCCTCGAAGATCGTGATCTGGCCGATCCCCTGCTTCTCGATCTCCGCCACGAGCTCGGGCCAGATCTCGTCGTGCCAGCGCTTGTACTCCGCGAGACCGCCGGGCTTGAGCCGCATCGTGAACGCGCGTCGGATCATCGTTCCGCCTCCTTCTCTTGGGCGCCGTCCGGTCCGTCCGCGCGGCGCCCGGTGTTGATCGCGTGCAGGACCTCGGTGTCGCTCGTGGCGGCCCCGTCCAGCTCCTCGGTGAGCGCACCACGGTAGAAGACGAGGATCCGGTCCGCGAGGCCCACGAGCTCGGGGAGCTCCGTGGAGCGGAAGAGGACGATCCGGCCCTCGTCCGCAAGGGCCCGGACGAGGAGGTAGATCTCCCGCTTGGCGCCCACGTCCACGCCGCGCGTGGGGTCGTCCAGGAGGAGGATCCGGGGGGCCACCTCGAGCCACTTCCCGATCACGACCTTCTGCTGGTTGCCGCCGGAGAGGCTCCCCGCCGGGTCCTCCGGGTGGCCGACCTTGATCCGCAGCCGCTCGATCTGGCGCCGGGCGGCACCGAGCATCTCCGCGGGCCGGAGCCACGGGGTCCGGGAGGGGAGGGTCCCCACGGAGACGAGGCTCACGTTCCGGACGATGCTGCGGTCGAGCATCAGCCCCTGGTGGCGCCGGTCCGCCGGGACGAGCGCCACGCCGCGCCGGGAGGCCGCGGTGGGGGAGCCGGGGAGGCCGCCCCCGTCCGGGTAGCTGACGCTCCCCGTGGTCGCCTGCCGGGTGCCGAAGAGGACGCCGAGGAGCGTGGCGACGCCCGAGCCTTCCAGGCCGGCGAGCCCGATGATCTCGCCCGGCCGGGCGGTGAAGGTGGCCTCCCGGAGCTCGTCCCCGACCGTCAGGTCACGGACCTCGAGGCTGCCGGCCGGCGTCCCGTCCGCGGCGGTCACGGCCACCGCGCTCCGCTCCTGCGCCGTGCGCCGGGGAGGGTAGAGGTCGCCCTGGCTCCCCCCGACCATCGCGTTCACGACGTCCGGGATCGTGAGACCGGCCCGGTCGCGCGTCCAGACGAGCCGTCCGTTGCGCATGACGGTGATCCGGTCGGAGATGTCGAAGACCTCTTCCAGCCGATGGGAGACATAAAGCATCGTCATCCCCTCCGCCTTCAGGTCGCGGAGGACGGCGAAGAGCCGCGCGGTCTCGCGCTCGTTGAGCGCGGAGTTCGGCTCATCCAGGATGAGGACGCGCGGCCGCTCCAGGACGACGCGGCTGATCTCCACGAGCTGGCGCTCATCCAGGTCGAGGTCGCCGACGAGCCGGTCCGGGTCCGCGTTGAGCCCGATCCGCTCGAGGACGGGGAGCGCCGCGCGGCGCATCGCATCCGTGTCCACGAGGCCACCGCGGGTGGGCTGCGTATCGGGGAAGAGGTTCGCGAGGATCGAGCGCTCGGGGAAGAGGCTCAGCTCCTGGTAGACGATCCCCACCCCGGCGCGACGGGCGTCCTGGGGGGAGGAGAGGCTGACCGGCACACCGCCGATCGCGATCGTCCCCGCGTCCGCGCGCACCGCGCCCGCGAGGATCTTCATGAGGGTGGACTTGCCCGCCCCGTTCTCGCCGATGATCGCGTGGACGGTGCCGGGCTCGACCGCGAGGTCCATCTCCACCAGGGCACGGATGCCCCCGTAGGACTTCGAGAGTCCGGAGACGGCGACCGCGGGGTGCGCGGCCGCCGTCCCGGGCAGGGCGGACGGCGACGACCGGTCCATCGTCCCGGTGCCGCCGCCCGTCTCCATCGCTTGCTACTGCGCCTCGTTCTCGATCGGCTCGAGCGCGGAGGCCCAGTTCGAGATGACGCCGTCGATGAGGGGCTGGTAGTAGGCCCGCGCACCGGCCGGGTCGGCCGAGATCGCGAGGAGCTCGTCGAACGAGAGCGCCGGGAGGCCATAGGGCTCCGTGACGCTGTCCGCGGTGACGATCTCCGTGCCCGCATCGACGAAGCCGCCGGCGGAGAGGTCGACATCGACCGCGCCGGTGATCACGTCGTGGAGCATGCGGATCGGCAGGTAGCCCTGCATGAACGGGGTCTGGCCGAGGCTGATGTAGGCGTTGCCTTCCTTCAGCTGGGTCAGGTTCTCCGCGGTCAGGTCATAGCCGGCCGAGATGAACGGGATGTCCGGGTTCGCGGCCTGGAGCTGGCCGAGGCTGTTCACGTCGAACGCGCACAGGCCGATCATCGCCTTGATGTCCGGGTTGGCGGTGAGGATCGCCTCCCACGCCGCGTAGTTGTCGGTCGTGGTCGCCTTGACGTCGGACGGGCCGACGACGGTGATGCCGGGGGCGGTGGCGAGCGCCTCGAGGACGCCGGCCTGGCGGTTCTCGAGGACCGGGAAGCCGGGGAAGCAGTTGCCGACGGCGACCTTGCCCTCGGCGGCCTCTGCGCCACCCATCTTCTCGATGACGGCCATGCCGAGCATCCGGCCGCTGTTCGTGGAGCGCTCGCCGACGTAGGGCGCCTTGACGCCCGTGTCGAGGAGGTTGAACTGGACGATCGGGATCCCGCTGTCGATGATCGCGTTCAGCGGCTCGGCGAGCGTGGCGCCCGGGACCGAGGTCGCGATCCCCTGGACACCGCTGTCCGCGAGGCCCTGGATGAGCGCGAGCTGGGACTCGGCGGAGCCGTCCTCCGGACCGGTGACCTGGAGCTCGATCCCCAGATCGGCGGCGGCGGCCTCGGCCCCGTCCACGATCTGCTGGATGAACGGGTTCCCCAGGACGTGGGTGACGAAGCCGAGCTTGATCGGCTCCTGGGCGGCGACCGGCGCTCCGAGCGCGGCCACCGTGAGGGCGACGGCGCCGCTAAGGGCCGTCAGCCTCATCGTCTTCGACATTCCTTCCTCCTCGATGGATGGATGGCTCTACGCCCGGCGCGGACCTCGCCCGGGCACGTCTGGTGGGCGGGCGCTACCCCGCGTCGACGACGTCGCGCGCCCTGCGGGTGCGCTGGCGCCGGACGAGCTGGTCGACCGTCACCGCGACGATGATCGCCGCGCCGGTGACGAAGATCGACCACTTGGCGTCGATCCCCAGGAAGAGGATCCCGCTCTGGATCGCCTGGATGATCACCGCGCCGAGGACGGCCCCGAGGATCGTCCCCCGGCCGCCCGAGAGCGGCGTCCCGCCGATGATCACCGCGGCCACGACCGGGAGGAGGAAGCTCTCCCCGGAGTTCGTGTCGATCGCGCCGCGGAAGCCGAAGAAGATGACACCCGCGAGACCGGAGACCGCGCCCATGAGGACGAGGACGAGGATCCGCGTCCGGTCCACCGGGATCCCGGCGAGCCGCGCGGCATCCGGGTTGCTCCCCATCGCCTGGACGCGGTACCCGAAGCGGGTCCGCTGAAGGAGGATGTGGAGGACGACGGCGAGGAGGACGAAGGCGACCGCCACGCTCGGGATGACATCGAAGAGCTTCCCGTCCCAGATCGTGAAGAAGGGGGCTTCCTTGTCCGGGGCGAGGATCGGCTTCGACTCGTTGACGATGAGCGAGAGGCCCCGGAAGGCGGAGAGGGTCCCGAGCGTGATGATGATCACGGGGATCTTCAGGCCCACGGAGAGGACCCCGTTGATGAGCCCGAGGAAGGCGCCGAAGGCGATCCCGCACAGCGCCGCGAGGAAGGGCTCGAGGCCCATGACCATCAGCTTGCCGGCGACGACCGCGGAGAAGTTGAACATCCAGCCCACGGAGAGGTCGATGTCCCGGATGACGATGACGAAGACCATCCCGACCGCGAGCATCCCGATGAAGGCGCCGCTGGAGAGGAGCTGGAAGAGGCTCTTGGGCTGGAGGAAGAGCGGGTTCGCCGTGCCGATGAGGGCGATCAGGGCGACGAGCGCGATGATCACACCCGCCTCTTCCGGCAGGCGGCTGCGCCACGAGCGGCGGCGGGCGGTCGGCGCCGAACCCCCGGGGGGCGTGGCTACGCCGGCGTCGGTCACGTCCTTCCTTCCTCCTCCATCGGGTCGTCGCCCGGTCTGGAAACGATACGCGACCGCGCAAGCCCGTGTCGCGGCCGGGCTGCGTCGGGGCCGCCCGAGCCGGTACTCTCGCCCCGGATCCCCGGTCACCGGCATCGCCGTCCATGGCGCTCCGGACCGCGGCCGGGCCGATCCGCCGGTGAGAGGGAGCGTGGACGATGGGTGAGTTCGAGGGGAGGGTCGCGATCCTCTTCGGGGCGGCGCGGGGCATCGGAGCGGCGGCGGCGCGCGGCTTCCACCGCGAGGGCGCGTCCGTCGTGGTCTGTGACGTCCTGGACGCCGAGGGGAGCGCCCTCGCGGCCGAGCTCGGGGAGCGCGCCCGGTACGTCCGCTGCGATGTGGCGGACGCGGCGGCGATCGAGGCCGCCTACCGCGCCGCGGACGCGGCCTTCGGCGGGGTGGATATCGTCCTCAATAACGTGGGGATCACCCGCTACGGCACGGTGGACGTCCTCTCGCTCGAGGACTGGGACTACTCGCTGCGGGTGAACCTGACCGCCCACTTCGTCTCCGCCCACCACGCGATCCCGCGCCTCCGGGCCCGGGGCGGCGGCGTGATCGTCAACACCTCGTCCATCCTCGGGCACGCCTCGCAGAAGACGACCGCCTCGTATGCGGCGGCCAAGGCGGGGATCCAGGGCCTGACCCGGACGATCGCGATCGACCACGCCACCGAGGGGATCCGCTGCGTGAGCATCTCCCCCGGCACGATCGACACCCCGCTCGTGCGCCACGTGGCGAGCGGCTTCGGCGAGACCGAGACGGTCCTCGGGGCATGGGCGGCGGCCCACCCGGTGAACCGGCTCGGGACCGCCGAGGAGGTCGCCGAGACGATCCTCTTCCTTGCCTCCCCCCGCGCCGGCTTCATCACCGGCTCGGACATCCTCATCGATGGCGGCATCCGCTCGGAGCTCTACGCATGACCGGACCGAACCCCGACCCGATCGTCTCCACCCTCCGCCGGCTCGGCTACAGCGCGGTCGTCTCGGACGCCTGCGACCGGGCCGGGCTGCGCGCCCAGACGCTGGCCCCGGGGATCCTCCCGCTCGACCCGGCGGGTCCCGTCCTCGTGGGGCGGGCGCGCCCGGTCCACAGCGGGGTCGTCACCGTCCCGTCCGATCCGCCCTATGGCGCGGAGATCGCCTTCGTCGATTCGCTCCGCCCGGACGACGTCGTGGTGGGGAAGGTCGATGCGCCGACCGCCTTCTGGGGCGAGCTCTTCTCGACCGCCGCCCGCGCCCGCGGTGCCGCCGGGATCGTCATCGACGGCTGGATCCGCGACCAGTCCCGGATCCTCGCGATGGGCTTCCCGGCCTTCGTCCGTGGCGGCCACCCCACGGACTGCCACGGGCGCCTCTCGATCGACGCGGTCGATCTCCCCGTCGAGGTGGGGGGCGTGCTCGTCCATCCCGGCGACGTCGTCGTCGCGGACCGGGACGGGATCGTCATCGTCCCCGCGGATGCGGCCGCCGCGGTCACCGCCACGGTCGTGGAGAAGGCCGAGACCGAGGACCGGGCACGCCTCCTCCTGGAATCGGGCGCCTACCTCCGGGATGCCTGGGAGCGCTTCAAGGTCCTCTGAGCGCCGCCCCGGGACCGTTCCCGGCCGCGGATCGCCCCGTCAGATGCCGGAGACCTCCGCTCCCTGGATATCCAGCGTCGGGCCGAGGACGAAGGGCGCGTCCGCCGGCTGGGGGACCGTCCCGGCGGCGAGCGCCTCCTCGGAGAGCGGCCGGTCCCAGACCGTCACCAGGCCTCCGTCCGGCGCCACGACGACCATCCGCGCCCCCGTGGGGGTGCTCACGAAGGCGGCATCGGCGCCGGCCGGGTAGCCCGCGTCCGCGAGCTCGAGCCGGTCGACCTCCTCCAGCGGGAGCTCGCGGTGGGGGTTCGGATCCGGCGGCCGGGCGACGCCCGAGACGCTGAAGCTCCCCGGACCGTGGTGGACCGCCTCGCGGAGGAGGATCACCTCTCCCGGCCCGGCCAGCGCGCTCACGGCGATCGCGGCGAACCCGCCGGTCATGGCGTAGGGGAAGCCGAGCGCCACGTCCACGCCGCCGGTGATCTCGGGGATCACGTGCTCGCCCGTCTGGACGGGGTCGAGGCGGTCGTGGAGGTCCGGCATCACGCCCTCGGCATCCCCGAAGAGATCGAAGTCCCAGGTCCGGATCGTGGCCGGCATCCCCGGCCCGCTCCCGGTGACGAGCGTGTTCCGCCCGCCCTCGCGCAGCATGCCGACGGCGACGTTGACGCCGCCCCGGAAGCTCTCGTCGTAGGCGAGCCGGTCGAAGAGGACCTTGCCGTTCCGGCCGTCCAGGAGGAGGACGCGCGGCTCCGCATCGACTCCGGCACCCACCACGAGGTCGTCATAGCCGTCCGCGTTCAGGTCGCCCAGGGCGAGCGACCCGACCGGACCCCAGAGGGGGAGGTCCGCCCCCGAGGCGATCGGCGTCTTCCACGCCGCGCTGCCCCGGAAGGTCGCCCACGGCCGGGAGCTCCCCTCCGCTCCTGCGACCGCGATATCCGGCAGGGTGTCTCCGTCCACATCGCCGACCGCCGTGAGGAGTCGCCCCTGGTAGCCGGGGAAGGGGACCACCTGCGACAGGACCCGCAGGTCGTCGCCGCGGATGACGGTCACCGCCGTGCCCTCGGGGCTCGGCCCGCTCACGACGAAGATCGTCTCGTCCGGGATCGAGCGGATGAGGGTCATCATCCCGCGGTCCTCGTGGGGGAGCCGGTGGCAGTGCTCCACGTAGACCCCGAGATAGCTCCGGATCCGCACGCGCAGGGTGACCCGCCCCGGCTCCACCACGGAGCCGTCCGGACCGATGAGCGGGTCACCGCCCGGTCCGGTGAGCGCGGGCGGGATGTTGAAGATGTCCTGTTCGTGGTCGTCCGGGGTCGCCCGGCCGAGGTCGGCCACGGCCTGGACCGTGGGGTACTCGCCGGGGTCGGTCGTGGTGCCCGGATCGAGTGGCGCGATCGCCTCCAGGAGGACCGCGTCCTGGACGTGCGCATGGAACGGGTGATGGAGGCTGGAGGCGTTCGCGATCACCCAGTCCTCCACCGACCCCACGCGCGGCTGATCCATCCGGTTGTAGGGGAAGAGCCCGTCATCGATGGGGAAGTTGTTCGGCTGCTCGGCGGTGGCCGGCAGGACGCTCCCGAAGACGAAGCCCCGGGTGCGCTCCGCGGGACCGGTCACCGGGATCGGCTCCGGGAGCTGGGAACGGGTCGTCAGCTGGGGCGGGGTGGGGACGTGGAGCCCGGCCACCCGGCGGTCCGTGTAGCCGATCGCGAGGACCGTGCGCGTGTAGTCGCGCCAGCCCGGGATCGCCTTCTCCTCCTGCCAGTAGTAGGCGCTCGCGTCGCCCGTCCCGGAGCGGTTCTCCACCTGGATGAGGCGGATCACGTTCCCCGGCGTTGAGGCACCCTGGACGAGGATCGCCATCCGGCCACCCTGGCCGAGGAGGACGCCGCGGCCGGCCTCGCCCTCGATCACGTGGGGTGCGGGCATCGCCGTCCCGTCATACGAGACGACCGTCATCGCCACGGGGGTCCCCACGAGCTCGCTGTTCCGGGCCTGGTCCGCCGGGACCTCCTCCAGGGCGAGGACGTAGCTTGCGCTGCCGGTGATGTTCGAGAAGGCCCAGACCTGCGATTCGGGCGGCAGGCCCCGCTCCGGGTCCGCGGCGTTGATCCGGATGCTCGGCATCTTCCGGCCGTTCACGGTGTAGATCATCTGTCCGCGCGGCGGCATCGCCGTCCCGGTGTGGAGGTAGGCGGAGGCGTCGATCAGGCGGCCGTCCGTGGGCTCCTGGACGTTGTAGCGGATCATCATCGGGTAGATCGGGAGGCCGTCCAGCTCCAGGTAGTCGCCGTCCGGCCGGCCCACCACGATATGGCCGGCGAGCCCCTCGTAGACCTGGTCGTCCGTGATCCCGTGGATGTGCGGGTGGTACCAGTAGAGGCCGTGCTCCTGGTCCGCGGGGATCCGGTAGCGGTACGCGTTCGAGCGGCCCGGGGGGATCGCGAGCAGGACGTTGTCGCTGTTCCCGGAGGGTGAGACGGAGAGCCCGTGGAGGTGCAGGTTGAGGGGCTGGTCCAGGGTGGACGCCTCGGTCTCGCCCACCCCCTTGAAGAGGATCGGGGGGAGGTCGTTGATGTAGTCCACCATCAGCGTGTCGCCGGGGTGGATGATCCAGGTGGGCGCCACGTAGGGGCTCGTGTCGCCCTTGGTCATCTCCCCCTTCCCGTCCACCAGCTCCTCGTCGTAGATCAGCATCCCCTTGTAGAGGACGTCGTTGATCGTGGAGAGCTGCTCGGAGGCCTTCACCCGCAGGTGGAGGACCCCGTTCCGGCTCTCGAAGGTCGTGGGGAGCTGGAGCGGAGCGCTCGGCGGCTGGACGGCAGGCGCGGCGGGGTCCGCAGGGAGCTCGATCGCGCCGGCCGCCACCGCCGGAGCGGTCACGGGTCGCGCGGCCGGCGGTCGCGCGGCGCCGAGCGTGCCGGCCGGCACGGAGACGAGCATCAGAGCGGCGATGCCCACGGTGATCGATCGATGGCGAGACACGACCTTCCTCCCTGCCTTGCGGACCCGCGCAGATGATGCCGTCTCCGGCGGCACCCCGTCAGGGGAGAAGGACGGTCCGGAAGACCCGGCCCTCCCGCAGATCGCCGAGCGCGGCATCCGCCTCCACGAGCGGCCGGGTGTGGGCGACGAGGTGGTCCACGGAGATCGTCCCGGCGAGCCACAGGTCGATCGCATCCCGGATGTCCTCCGGGATGAAGCCCCGTGAGCCGAGGACGGAGAGCTCGCGCCAGAAGATCTCCGCGGCGCGGACGGAGAAGGGCTCGAGCGCGCCGCCGATGAGGACGACCCGTCCGCCCGGGCCGCCGATCGCGATCGCCTGCTCGTCCACCCGCGCATCGCCCACGCACTGGATCACGACATCCGCCCCGTAGCCACCCGCCGCCTCCCGCGCGGCCGCCACCACATCGCCATCGTTCGCGCCGATGACGAGGTCTGCACCCAGCTCCCGCGCCAGCTGCTGCTTGGCCGCGGACCGCGTCACCGCGATCACCCGCGCGCCCATCGCCTTCCCCAGCTGGACCGCGGACGATCCGAGCCCGCCGACCCCGAGGACGACGAGCGTCTCCCCGGCCTGGAGGTGGGCGACCCGCTTCAACCCGTGGAGCGGGGTGGCGACTGCGTCCGTCAGGACGGCGAGGACCGCGGGCGGGACCGGCGCGGGGGGCCGGACGAGCGAGCTGACGGGGCGCAGGACGTATTCCGCGAAGGCGCCGTCCACGTCCACGCCCATCCGCGTCACGTGGGGGCTGATGTTCGGCCGCCCCGCAGCCGCCCAGCGGTCTCCCGGTGGCGTGGAGATGTAGTAGAGCGCGACCTGGTCGCCCACGGCATAGCCGGTCACCCCGTCCCCGAGCGCGTCGATCCGCCCGGCGGCCTCGTGGCCGGGGACGATCGGCCACGGGACCTTCGCCCCGAAGCCCCCCTCCTGGAGGAAGTGGTCCGATCCGCAGACGCCGCACGCCTCCACCCGGACGCGGACCTCGCCGGGGCCCGGCTCGGGGACCGGACGGGTCGCGATCCGTGCCGGCTGCCCCACCCCCGGCAGCTCGGCGACACGCATCGTGGGCACCCTATGCGCCGTCGTCCGGGGTCCGCACCGCGCCACCGCGCACCGCGACCCCCTCCAGCTCCACGAGCATGCCGGGGAAGACGAAGCCCACGACGACCGCGGTGGAGGCCGGGTAGGGCTCCTTCAGATAGTCCGCCCGGATCCGCTTGAAGTCCGCGTACTGGGCGGCGTCGGAGAGATAGGCATTGAGCCGGACCATGGAATCGAGGGAGGCGCCCTGCTCCCGGAAGACCCGGTCGAGGTTCTCGAAGGCCTGCCGGCACTGCGTCTCGAAGTCCGGCGCGCGGAAGCCGCCCTCCGGCAGGAAGCCCGCCTGGCCGGAGGAGAAGACGAGGTCCTCCACGCGTACGGACTGGCTGAAGTGGAGCGCCCCCTGCCAGGGGAACGCGAAGCTCGTGACCTTGGGCTTCACCACGTGACGAACCCTCCTGCGACGTTGATCGTCTGGCCGGTGAGATAGGACGCGCGGTCCGAGAGGAGGAAGCAGATGACCTCGGCGGCCTCCTCCGGGGTCCCGGCGCGCCGCATCGGGGTCATCGCGAGCCGTTCCGCGTTCAGGGCGGCGGGCGACATCCCCCGGATCGGTGCGTTGAGCGCGAGGAAGCGCTCCTGCATCGGGGTATCGATGATCCCCGGCAGGACCGCGTTGACCCGCATCCCGCGCGCCGCGTTCGCGGTCGCGAAGGAGCGCGTGAGGGACATCACCCCCGCCTTGGCGGCGGCATAGACGGTCACCTCCGGGATCGCGCCGGTCTTCCCGGCGACCGACGTGAGGGTGACCACCGACCCGTGGTCCGGGAGGCGGGGCGTGAAGGCCTGGAGGAGGAAGAAGACGGAGCGGAGGTTCGCGTCCAGGAGCCGGTCCCAGTCCGCCTCCGTCACCGCCGCGATCGGCTGGCCCTGCGTCTCGCCGTGCGCGATGACGAGGCCGTCCACCGCCCCGCCCTCCCGGACGAGGCGCTCGCGGTCCGCCGCGTGGGTCATGTCGCCGCGGAAGGGGATCGCCCCCTCCGCCGCGATCGCCGCGCTGCCCTCCGCGGAGCGCGCCACGCCGATCACCACCGCCCCGCGCGCGACCGCGAGACGGGCCGTGGCGCGGCCGATGCCGGATCCCGCGCCGGTCACGACGATCCGGCGCCCCTCGAGCTCCGCGGCGGTCATCCGCGGCTCAGTACATGAGGAAGCCGCCGGAGACGTTGATCGTCGACCCGGTGATGTAGGCGGCGTGGTCCGAGGCGAGGAAGACGACCGGCCCCGCGCAGTCCGCCGGCTCGCCCACGTAGCCGAGCGGCGTCTGCTTCTTCATGTTCTCGTAGACCTCGGTGGGGAGGTCGGTGAGGAGCATCGGGGTGTGGATCTGGCCGGGCGAGATGCAGTTCACGGTGATCCGGTGCGGTCCGTAGGTCCGGGCCAGGCCGCGGCTCATCGTGGTCACGCCGCCCTTGGTGGCCGCGTAGGGGAGCGACCCGCCGAAGCCGCCCGTCCACCAGCCCTGGGAGCTGAAGAGGATGATCCGGCCGCCGTTCCCCTGCTCCACCATCGCGTTCGCCACGGTCCGGCAGAGGAAGAAGGTCGCCTTCACGTTGATGTCGTTCTGGAAGTCCCAGTCCTCCTCGGTCACCTCGTCCAGGCTCTTCCGGCGCCGGAGGACGGCCGCCGTGTGGGCGAGGACGTAAAGGTTCCCGAAGGCCGCGCGCGCCTGCGCCACGAGCCCCGCGTGCCCCGCGAGGTCGCCGAGGTTCGCCGCCACCCCGATGTGGCCGCTTCCGGCCAGGCCGGCGACGACCTCGTCCACCTTCGCCTGGTCGAGATCGACGGCCATCACCTTCGCCCCGGTCTGGGCGAAGGCCTCCGCGACGGCACGGCCGATGCCGCCCGCCGCACCCGTGACGATGACGCCCTTGCCGTCCAGCCCGGCGCCCACACTCCAGGTCATCTCGCTCTCCTCCTGATCGCGGCGGGCTAGGCGAGCGCGCCGAACTTCTTGGGGTCGGCGAGGACGGTCGCGCTGTCGTAGTGACGGACGACGTCCTCGATGATCTCGATGCCCAGCCCCGGCTTCGTGGGCGGGTAGACCCAGCCGTTCACGTGCTCGAAGGGCTCGCTGACGAGGTCATGCTGCATCGGGTTGCGGAGCGGCTTGAACTCGAAGAGCTTCGCGGACGGGGTGCTGAAGCTGACCGCGAGGCTCGCCGCGGAGCAGATCGCGCTCGACCACGCGTGCGCGTTGCTCTGGCGCTTGTAGAACTCGACCCGCTCGGTCGCCTTCTTGAAGCCGGTGATCCCCTCGGCACGGCCCGGGTCGATGCCGACCACGTCCACGGTCCCGGTCGCGAGGACCTCCTCGAAGCCGCGCAGGTCCCATTCCTTCTCGCCGTAGGCGATGAGCGAGGTCGTCTTCCCGCGCAGGTTCCGGTAGCCCTCCGGGTCCCACTCCATGAGGGGCTCCTCGATCCAGTGGAGCCCGAACTCCTCGAAGGCCTGGACGCGACGGACCGCGGTCATCACGTCCCACTTGATCGCCCAACCGCAGTCGAGCATGATCATCGCCTTCTCGCCGAGGCCCTCGCGCATCCGGCGCATGTACTCCACGTCCCGGTCGTGCTCATAGCCCAGGCGCGCGTTGCCGCGCTTGCCCAGGCCCACCTTCACGCCGTGGAGGCCGGGGGCGACCCACTCCTGGGCCTCCTCCACCATCGCACCGATATCCTCGTAGTGCGCGTGGCAGGAGGCGATCACGGGGAGCTTCTCGTGGACCGCGCCGCCGAGCAGGTCGAGGACGCTCGCGCCGAGGATCTTCCCCTTGATGTCCCAGAGCGCCATGTCGATCGCGGCGACCGCGTAGCTGGCGATCCCGCCGCGGTAGCCGTACCACCACTTCTTGTCGCGCAGCTGGTGCCAGATCGCGATGTTCCCGAGGGGGTCCTTCCCCACGACCCGCTCGGCCATCCCCTCGATGATCGCCTTCGTCGCGAAGTTCGCCTCCGGGAACTGGGTGATCGATTCGCCCCAGCCCACCACACCGTCCGCGGTCGTGATCTTCACGAGGCAGAGATGGCGGAGCGCGTTGAAGTCGTTCGGCTCCGGGTAGCTGACCGGGATCGGCTCGACCTTGACGATCCTGTCCATCGATCCTCCTCGTCCCCACGGTGGCTGCGGCCGGGGCCCGCGCTGCAAACGGTTCTGGGCCGCGAGTGTAGGGCACCCGCCGAGCCGCGGGCGGGGCCCCGGCGCAGGGCCTGCCGCCGGCGGACGGGCACCCGGTGCTAGATTTCCGGCGGTCCCGGCGGGCGGTGCGCCGATGGTCGGCACACTGGACCGGCGCCGGGCGGAATCGGCGGGGGTCCCGTGGTGAAGCTTCGTTCTGCCGCGATCGTCGCACTCTCCTTCGCGCTTCTGGCGCCGCCCGCCGCCGCGCAGGAGCCGGCCACGAGCAGCGTCCTCTTCGACGGTGTCGGGTTCACCTTCGACGCCGCCCTCGGGGACGGCGTCGCGGCGTCGCGGGTCCCGTTCGTGGCGGCGGTGGAGGGATCCATGGACCCTGCGGTCCCCGAACACCTCCGTCTCACGACCTACGTCGCTCCTCGCAAGGCCAGGACGATCGCCACGGTGGAGTTCTACGAGATCTCCCAGCTGGCGGATGCGCCGGAGACGATGGCGACGGTCGAGCGCCTGCGCACCCTCCTTGCCGGACGGCCGGACCCGGCGGTCCTTGCGGACGACCCGCAGCAGCTTCCGAAGATGGGCGATCCGGATTCCCCGGCGCTGCGTGCCCGGGTCGCCTACGTGGACCAGCCCGGGCTTTCCGGGGTCGTCTACCTCGGGTATGACAGTCTCGTCGCGGACCTGCTGGACCCCGACCTCTTCGCGTACGTCTTCCACGGTCTCAGCGACGACGGCCGCTGGTACGTCAAGGCGTCCATCTCCCCGAAGACCGAGCTCCTCCCCACGTACGGGATGGCCGCCCAGAGGAAGGCGGTCCGCCGGATCACGCGCACCGAGCAGGCGTACGACGCGTACATCGCGGAGAGCCGGACGACGCTGGAGGAAGCGACCCCCGACGCCTTCACGCCGAGCCTGTCCAGCCTGGACGACCTGATCGCCACGATCGTCGTGCCCGGTGAGGTCCCCGCGCCGATCCCCTCGCCCGCCGGCTGACCGCCGGGCCCCACGGCCGGCGCTTCCTCGGAGCGGGCTCGCCGTCCCCGGTGGGCGGCGAGCCCGTCAGGCGGTCCGGGGTCCGTCCGCGGCGCGGAAGGCGACCGGTGCCTGCTCGAGCCGGACGAGCCGCCGGTCCCGTGACGCGAGCTCGCGGCGCCCGAACGCGAAGGCGGAGACCGCCTCCCAGATGAAGACCCACGAGGCGATCACGAGGACGTTGTCGATCAGCCACTCGAAGTCGCCGAAGACGGGTCCATCGGAGCGGTGGTGGCCGAGGATGATCGGGATGAGGTGCCCGATCATGAGCGGCAGCAGGCCGGCGAAGAGGAGCCCGAAGATCCGGCGGCGATTGGCGGCGATCTCATCGGCGAGCGACGCCCGCCGCAGCTCGAATCCTGCCCGGAGCGCGGTCGTGATCCCCGGCTCGCGCGCCGGGTCGAGGGACTCGGCCGAGAGCATCACCACGATCCGGAGCGGCTCCTTCGCCGGGAGGACGTCCAGGGCGCCCTCCAGGTAGTCCTCCACGTCCTGGCTCACGCGCCGGAGGTCGTCCGGACCCGCATCGAGCGGATCGAAGAGGTCGTCGTAGCCGGCGATCCGCATCCGCACCTCGGTCCGGCCGTCGGTCGCGTCGCGGGGGAAGGCTCGGTCGAGTCGTGCGTGTCGGCTGGGCATGCGCGACAGGATAGGCCGTCGACCACGACACGGGAATCCCGGTCCGGATGCCGTCGCGCCACGGTGGTCCGGCGGGCGCGCCCGGGGCGTATCATCCCGCCGTCGGTCGCGAGGTACGGAGATGGAGGGGCAGAGGATGGCCAAGCTGCGCGTCGGTGTCATCGGAGCGGGTTCATGGACCGTGAGCTCGCACCTCCCCAACCTCGTCCGCCGCCAGGAGATGGGCGAGGTCGAGCTCGTCATCGTCAACCGGCGCGACCCGGTCCTCCTCGAGAAGGTCCGCAGCAAGTTCGGCTTCCAGAAGGCCACGACCCGCTGGGAGGACGTGATCGCCGAGCGGCCGGATATCGTCGTGGTGGGGAGCCCGCCCGGCTACCACTTCGCGCAGAGCAAGGCGGCCCTCGAGGCGGGCGCCCAGGTGATGTGCGAGAAGCCCTTCACCCTGAACCCTGCCGATGCCTGGGAGCTGGACGCGACCACGAAGCGCACGGGGAACCAGCTCTTCGTGGCGTACGGCTGGAACTACCGCCCGATGGTCGTCCAGGCGCACCGCCTGATGCACGAGGAGGGCGGGATCGGCGAGATCGAGCACATCTCGATCCACATGGATTCCGTCACCCGGGAGCTCCTCTCGGAGACGGGCGCCTATCCCGATGCAGACCCGGAGACCGTCCCGCAGCCCGATTCGTGGAGCCGGCCGGAGACCTCCGGCGGCGGCTACGGGCAGGCGCAGCTGACCCACGCGCTCGGTGTCGCGCTGTGGCTCACGGACCTGCGTGGGGAGGCGGCCTTCGCCCTCATGAGCGCGCCGCTCGGGGCGAAGGTGGAGCTCCACGACGCGGTGACGATCCGCTTCACGAACGGGGCGATCGGCACGATGGCGGGTGCATCCGGCCACCTCGGCTCCGCGGGCAACCGGCACGCGGTGGAGCTGCGTGCGATGGGCAGCCGGGGCCAGTTCCACCTCGACCTGCGCGACAACGTCCTCTGGAAGTACCTCGCCGGCGGCACGGAGACCCGCGTCCCGCTCGCGTCGGACGCCGGCCTCTACAACTGCCAGGGCCCGATCGATGCCGTCGTGGACGCGGCCCTCGGCCGGAAGCCCGCGAACAACTCGCCCGCCGAGCTCGGGGCGCGGACGGTGGAGATCCTCGAGGCCTCCTACCGCAGCGCGAAGAGCGGGCGCCTGGAGAGCGTCGCCACCCTCGACCGCCGCCCGGCCTGACCCCCGATCCGGGGCGGCCCCGTCCGCTCCGCCCGGGTCAGGCGATCGCGTAGAGGCGGCTCTCCGCGTCGATCCGCCGTGGCTGCGTGGTGCCGTCACCGGCGAGCCCCGCGACCTCCGCCCAGCCCGGCTCGTTGAAGACGAGGTAGCCGGGCTCGAGCCGGTCCACCGCGAAGGGTGAGGCCCCGGGGTCACGCCCCGGCAGGAGGACGGGCCCGGCATCCACCTGCCAGCGCGCGTCGTCGTTGGAGACGTTGATCGTCGTGACCGGGTACTCCAGCGTGTAGGTCGTCCCGTCCTCGGTCCAGCGGGTCCGTCCCGCGATCCGCCGCCCGGCGAGCGCCGCTGACCGGATCGCTCGGTGATCCGCCAGGGCCTCCAGCCGCTCCGCCCGGACCGAGACGATCCGCAGCTCCAGCATGCGCGCCGGGATCCCGCTGTGCGTGGGCATCTCCGCACCGAGCGCGATCGTGCTCCGGGACTCCCGTCCGTCCGCCACCGTCCGGCGCAGGAAGGCGGTCTCGCGATCGTGGATGACGATCGCGGTGAAGGTCGCGACCGGCTCCTGGATCAGGCCGGCCGGGCGGTACATCGATTCGGCGATGCAGGGGTGGGTGAGCCACGCCTCCACCGGCGGCTCGCCCGGGCGCTCCACGCGGATCGAGGCGGCCAGCTGCATCCGGGGCGTGTGGTCGAAGGCGCCGCTCGTGCGGAAGAAGAAGGCGCCGTGGAGGTGGTCGTGGAGCGGGAGGGCGAAGGGGTCCTGGTCGTCGCGCATCTCGTCCCGGACGATAGCGGCCCGCCGCAGGTCCCGTGCGCGCCCCGGACCTTCGGCCGGTCGACGGCTGCTGCGGTCTGGTCCGTTCGGGGGATGGAGGGGGCCCACGCGTCCCGGCATCCTCCCTGCAGACCGGCCCACCTCACGGGTCGCGGAGGGAGAGGGAGACGATGCGGTTCGGACGAACGCTTCTCAGCGCGGCGATGGCGCTCGCGATCGTCGGTGTCGCCGTCCCCTCCGCCCGCGTGGGCGCCGCCACGGACGGCCTGGCGGCGGCCTTCACGGCGATCCGCGGCGGGACCGTCTGGCCCGTCCAGGGTGGGACGCGGGACGCGATCACGAGCACCCTCGGCCCGCGCATCCGTGCCGCCACGGATGCCTATGACTGGCATCGCGGGATCGACCTCCACGCCCCGGAGGGGACGCCGGTCGTGGCCGCGCTCGCCGGCGAGCTCTTCGGGGTCCGTGACTACGCGGACGGTGGGCTGACCGTCATCCTCCGCCACGCCTTCCCGGAGCCGGTCCTCTTCCAGGGGCGCTCGCTCACCCTCTTCTACACCTTCCATATGCATCTTTCGGAGATCGAGCCCGCGCTCGCCGCCGCGGCCGCCGCAGGCGAGACGCCGGCCGTCGCCCGCGGCGAGCGGATCGGCCGCGTCGGTCATACCGGGAACGCGTTGAGCGACCACCTCCACTGGGAGCTGCGGGTCGGGACCCCCTACTCGCTCGAGTGGCAGCTCGCGAACCCCGGCTCGCGCTACGGCGCGGATGCCTTCGGGTTCGACCCCCACGTCCACCCGATGCTCCTCGTCCCGCCCCCTTCCTCCCACGGGATGAGCCTCTCGGTCACCACGAAGCCCACCCCCACGGCGGACGGGCTCGTGCGCATCGCGACGAGCGATGACGACCCGCTCCTCGACCGGGTGGAGGTGCGCGTGGTCCGCCGCTCGGACGGACGCCTCCTCCAGGGCCACACCCTCGACCTGGACGAGCGGATCGGCTACGACGCCCGCACGACGGCGGCGCTGGATACCCCGGACACCTCCCGGCCGTGGCTCTCGCCGGTCCCCTTCGGCAGCACGTCGACCTGGACGACCGCCCTCGTCCTCCCCGCCTCGTGGTGGAGCGGTGTCGCGGGCGTGCGCGTGCGGACCACGGTCCGGATCGTGGACGCGTGGGGCCGCTCGACCTCGATCTCCTGGTAGGCCCGGGGGTCGGGCCGGGCGTTCAGCCCGCGCGCATCCCCCATGCGGCGAGCGCGCGCTGCCGCGCCCCCTCCGCATCGTAGGAGAAGGCGCGCGCCGGGTTCTCCACCGTCATCCGGTGGATCTGCGCCTCGGTGACGCCGCGCGCCCGCAGGAGCGGCAGGAAGCTCTGGATCACGTTCGCGTAGCCCGGTCCGCCGTACTGCGCGAGCTGGTCCAGGAGGCAGATGTCGTTCGACAGCATGACCTGGTCCACGAGCCCTTCCGCGCAGAAGGCGGCCACGTTGTCCGCCCGGACCTCGAGCGGGGCGTAGCCGCCCACGAAGGCCAGGTTGTCGATGTTCAGGTAGGCGCCGGTCTCCGCGATCGGGAGCCACCAGTGGATCCCCACCCGGTCGCCGAGGTGCGAGACGACGACCCGGTCGGACGGAACGCCTTCCTCGCGGAGAAGGGCGAGCTGCTCCACGGCGAGCTCGCCGAAGTGCGTCGTATGGGTGAGGATTGGGACGCCCGTCCGCCGGTGGGCGCGGCCGGCGGCCCGGAAGACGCGCTCCTGGGCGGGCGTGATGAAGTCGCGCTCCGTCCCGATCTCCCCGATGAAGCCCGCCCGCACGTCCGTCCCGTCCTGGCCGAGGACGAGGTCCCGGACCATCCGGTCCGCCAGCTGGTCCGGCATCTCCTCGCGGATGTAGGTGGGGTAGCAGCGCTCGCGGTACCAGCCGGTCCCCATGACGAGGTTGAGGCCGGTCCGCTCCGCGAGCCGGCGCATCCCGGCCGGCTGCCGCTTCAGGCCGATGCAGGTGGGGTCGATGATCGTCCCGCCGCCTGCCGCCCGGAAGAGCTCCAGCTCCCGCGCCATCACATCCTCGTCATCGAGGATCCAGGCATAGGACGAATCCCCGAAGAGCCCGAAGGCGTCGATGAGGACATGGTCATGGGTGAGCGTGTTGCCCATCGCCTCGGGGGCGATCGGCCCGAGGACGGTGACGACCTGGGGGCTGCCGGCGTTCATGCTCCGCAGGCCCGCCGCGCGGCCACCACGACCTCGGAGGCCTCGCCGTCCGCCAGGCCGTCCGGGTAGAAGCGGACCTGACCCTCGAACGCCTTCCCCTCCCAGGTACAGACGATCGGGTCGCCCGCCTGGAGCCGGTTGACGAGCTCGAAGGCCGTAAGGCCGGCATCCGGGCCGACCTCCACCTCCACGTGCGGCCCCGGCCGGCCCATCGCCCCGGGGACCAGGTGCCCGTCCACGCGCCGGGCGTGGAGGCCGCGGATCCCCGCCAGCCCGCTCGCGATCTCGTCCGCGTATCCGCCGAGACGCGCCGCCTCCGCCGCGAAGTCCCGGCGGACGTAGGCACGCAGCGCGGCGATCAGGCCGCAGGCTTCCTCCTTGCCCACCTTGAAGCCGCGTCCGATCCCGTGGTGGGGCGGACCCACGACGACATGGTCCGCGATCAGCCCCCGCGACGGCCACATCTCCGGGTAGACGTCCATGTCCTGGTGCTGGAGGGCGACCGAGGTGATGAGGTCGCGCCGCCCGGCGAGGATCCCGCTCGCCTGCGGTCCCTGGATGTGCTTGCCGCCGGAGAAGCTGACGAGGTCGGCGCCGATCTCGAAGAAGCGGCGCAGGTTCGCGGCCGGCGGGAGGGCCATCGAACCGTCCACGATGACCGGCACGTCGTGGCGATGGGCGATCGCCACCACGTCGGCGAGCGAGAGGTTCGCGTGCTCGTCCGAGCCGAGGTAGAAGACCGCGGCGGTCCGCTCGCCGATCGCCTCCTCGATCTCGTAGGCGAAGGTCCAGTCGTTGAAGCCGACCTCCACGAGCCGGGCGCCCGCGAGACGGAGCGCGTGGTCGTAGTCGTTCCGGTGCCGGCGGAGGAGGACGATCTCGTTGGGCATCCCGTCCGACTGCGGCAGCCGGTTCATGCGGCCCGGGTCGAGCCGCGCGATCGCCGCAGCAGCCGCGAGCGTGAGCCCGGCGGAGGCGCCGGCGGTGACATAGCCCGCCTCCGCGCCGGTGAGCTCGGCGATCACGGCGCCCGCGGAGGCCTGGAGGTCCTCGATGCGCACGAAGAAGGTCGAGGCCTCGACCATCGCCTCCATCACCTCGGCGGAGGGGCGCGAGCCACCCACCTTGGTGGAATACCCGCGCGCGTTGATCACCCGCTTGCCACGCAGCTCCGTCGCGATGCCCATCGACCCTCTCCCTCCGTCCCTTTGCCCGATCCCGTCCCTGTCCGTCCCCTGCCTCACCCGTCTCGCTCAGATGCCCAGCGTCTCGCCTCCATCCAGGTAGAGGTCGTGGAAGGCGATGTGGGCGGCATCCGGTGAGAGCAGGAAGGCGGCCGCGGCCGCGACCTGCTCCGGCCGGCCGATGTGCGCATCCGGGACGCGCGGCCGGAACGCCTCCGGGCTGCCCACGGCCAGGTCGTCCAGGTTCGGGTGATCGGCCATCAGGGCATGCATCATGTCCGACTCCGTGGGGCCGGGCGAGATCAGGTTGATGCGCACGCCGAGCGGCACCGTCTCCAGCGCGAGGATGCGCAGCGCCTGGCGCATCCCGGCCTTGGCCGCCCCGTACGCGATCTGACCCATGCGCGGGAAGCGCCCCGAGATCGACCCGATCGCCACGATCGAGCCCGACCGGCGGGTCACCATCTCGCGGGCATACCCCTGGGCGGTGAAGAAGACGCCGAACAGGTTCACGGCGAAGACCTGGTCCATCTCCGCCCGGGTCGTCTCGAGGGCGGGTCCGCCCAGGTAGATCCCCGATGCGATCGCCACCCGCTCGGCGTCCCGGGAGGCCGCGACGAGCGCGGCGATCGAGGCCTCGTCCGCGAGGTCCACGTGGATCGCCTCCACCGCGAGATCCGCGCGCCGGAGCTCCGCGGCGAGGGCGGCCATCCGCTCGTCCGAGAGGCCGGCGAGCACAAGGCGGCCGGTCCACGGCTCCCGGGCGACCCGGCGCGCGATCGCGGCGCCGATCCCGTGCGCGGCGCCGACGACCACCGTCGTCCCTCGGTCCATGGGGTCCTCCTCACCGTCGGCCGTCCGGCCATCCTGGCCCGCAACGATAGCGGCCGGTGATGGCGCTCCGTCGGCCGGCGGCGCGCGTCCCGCGTGCGAAGGGCAACGTTTTCCCACGCCGGCCACCTCGTATCATCGGGGTCGCTGCGGAACGGCCGTGCGGCGGTCGTCGCGGTGGGAGTCCGCGAGGGAGGTCGGGATGGGCGGGTTCGTGCGCACGCTGACCGGGGATCTCGACCCCGCCGCGCTCGGTCCGACCCTCATCCACGAGCACCTCTCCGTGGACTGGGGGGAGATGCTCGGGCGCCCCAAGGTCCCCGTGGACCGGGCGGCGCTGGCGGACCGGATGGTGGGCAAGATGGAGGCGCTCGCGGCGGCGGGGTTCGGCGCGATGACGGAGTGCACGCCGGTGGGCTGCGGCCGCTACGTCGATCTCTTCGCCGAGGTCGCGCGCCGGAGCCCGGTCCGGATCATCGGCAGCACCGGCTTCTTCCACGAGAGCTGGTGCCCGATCCACCCGATCGCCGCCGCGCTCGACCTGGACGCGCTCACCGATCTCTTCATCCGCGAGATCACCGAGGGGATGGGCGACACGCTCATCCGCGCCGGGCTCATCAAGGTGGCGACCGGGCAGGGGCGGATCAGCCCCGT
>Ga0208783_10000345_pt1 | contig 28883 bp, 17 predicted proteins | sample DEB19_08_DNA_2_FD_184529 | JGI IMG/M metagenome (GOLD analysis project Ga0208783, IMG submission 184529) | Aqueous microbial communities from the Delaware River and Bay under freshwater to marine salinity gradient to study organic matter... | ecosystem: Environmental > Aquatic > Marine >...
AACCAGGCGCGCGCCGACCTCGCGTCGCTCAAGCAGTCAGGCGCTGCCGCCGAGCAGATCGGCGCAGCCGAGGACAAGGTCGTCAGCACCGAGCTGAACTACGAGAACATGCGCGGCAGCGTGCTCACGAAGACGCTTGCGCCCGCGCGACTCCTCCGCGCGCTCGAGCTGTCGATCGATCCGCAGCCGAAGCGCGATGTCGACGGCAAGATCATCCGCACCGCCGATGGCAAGCCCGAGATGGGCGAGAGCCCGCGGGAGAAGGAACTCGCCGCGATCAAGGGCGAGTTCCCGACCCTGTCTGCGGAACTCGACGAGGTCCTCGCCTCGAACGACAAGTACCTCGCGAAGCGCACGGGTCTCGACGATCCGCAGGACCTCATCCGCCTCATGCGCGGCGCAGGCGTCCTCGACTTCCGCATCGCCGTCAGCCCCTCGGCTCCTCAGGGCGTGAATCCCGAGGAGCTCCGCCGCGAGCTCGTCAGCAAGGGACCGCGCTCGGGCGAGCCCGGCGTGGCCCGCTGGTTCCGCGTGAACGACCTCAAGCAGTGGTACGACAAGCCCGCAGAGCTCGAGTCGCTGAAGGCGAATCCAAACGCGTACTTCGCGGCGCGCAACCTCGTCGCCGGCGAGTTCGCCGGCGAGATCTACGTGCTCCTGTACGACTCGGCGGCAAAGGCGCTCACCCACAAGGACGGCACGGCGTGGGGGCTCACCAACGCGTTCCGCACCATCGATCAGCGCCTCGGCTCGTCCGCCGTCGGCTTCCAGCTCGACCAGGCGGGCGGCCAGCGCATGGCTGTCCTCACTGGCCAGCATGTCGGCGAGCCCATGGCCATCGTCCTCGACGACGAGGTCTACAGCGCGCCGCGCCTCAACAGCACCATCTCCGACTCGGGCGTCATCACCGGCCAGTTCAGCGAAGAGGAGATCGGCTACCTGATCCGCGTGCTCACCGCGGGCAGCCTCGAGGCGAAGGTCTCGAGCGATCCGATCTCGATCAATGTGCTCGGTCCGTCTATCGGCGCCGACAACCTGTCGAAGGGTCTCGAGGCGACCATCATCTCGGTCGCCATCACCTGCGTGGTGATGCTCCTTTACTACTTCATGGCCGGCCTCGTGGCCGACATCGCGCTCGCGGTCAACACGCTCCTGATCTTCGGCATCATGGCCGCGATCGACGGCACCTTCACGCTCCCGGGCCTCGCGGGCATCGCGCTCTCGGTCGCCATGGCGGTCGACGCGAACGTGCTCATCTACGAGCGTATCCGCGAGGAGCTCGAGCAGGGCGCGCCGCTCAAGGCGGCCATCGAGACCGCCTACAAGCGCGCGCTCAGCGCCATCATCGACGGCAATGTCACCAACCTCATCGCCTGCGTCGTGCTCTACAAGGTCGGCGCGACCGAGGTGAAGGGCTTCGCCCTCACCATGTCGATCGGCGTCATCACCACGCTGTTCACCGGCATCTGGGTGACCCGCGCGATGTTCGACATCATGCTGGCCGCGGGCGTCAAGAAGCTTCCCATGCTGCCGACGGTGGTGCCCGCGATCTCCCGCGCGCTCCTGCCGAATGTCGACTGGGTCAAGCTCCGGCCCGCGCTCTTCGGCTTCAGCGGCCTCCTGGTGGTCATCTCCATCATCTCGGTGATGACCCGCGGCAAGGACATCTTCGAGACCGAGTTCCGCGGCGGTGTGTCGATGAGCCTCACCACCCGCATGGCGAAGGCAGGGGAGCCGACCACCGATGGAGGTCGCCTCGGATTCACCCGCCAGCAGGTCGAGGATCGCATTCGCGCGATCGGCAGCCAGGCGTCGAGCGACATCGTCGTTTCGCAGCTCGCGTCGGCGAATGTGCTCACCGTCGGTGACATCTCCGCAAACGGCCTCGCCTCGGGCTTCCAGATCCGCGTCGGCAACCCCGTGAACCTGCCCCCCGACTTCGACGAGACCCGCATCTCGCGCGATGTGGTCGACGCGGTTGTCCGTGGACTCTCGACCGACCTCGATGTACGCCTGCCTCTCGAGTTCCGCAACTCGGGCTCGGCCGACCACACGACCGTCACGAAGCCTCTCGAGAAGGCCCTGGTCGGCTCCTCGATCGGTCGGCCCAATTCCGCCACCGACCCTGTGGGCGAGTTCCGCGGCGGTGTCGCCGTCATCGTCGATGGCATACAAACGCCTGTCACGGCGGAGGATGTCGCGCAGCGGATCACCCGAATGCGCGCCCAGCCCGACTGGTCGTCGACCGCTGGCCGCCGCACCAAGGTGCTGGGCCTCGAGCCCGCCGACCCCGCCACCCCCTCGGGCCCACAGAAGGCCGTCGTGGTCCTGGTGTCCGATCCAGAGCTCAGCAGCTTCGATGTCGACCTGGAAACCTGGGACCGCAACCTCGCCGCCTCGGAATGGACCCTGGTCCGCCAGGCCCTGACCCAGCAGGCGAGCCTCGACCAGGTGTCGACGTTCTCGCCGGTGGTCGCAGAGAACCTCGCCGCCAGCGCCGTGGTCGCCGTCGTCCTCAGCCTCATCGGCATGCTCGCCTACATCTGGGTGCGGTTCGGCAGTTTCCGCTTCTCGACCGCAACCGTCGTCGGCGTCACCTTCAATGTGATCGTCTGTCTTGGCTTCCTGGCCTTGTCCATTCCCGCATCGACCTCGTCGTTCGGGCCGGCCCTCTACCTCGAGGCCTACCGCATCGACATCAATGTCGTCTCGGGTCTCCTGACGATCATCGGCTACTCCCTCAACGACACCGTCGTCATCCTCGACCGCATCCGCGAGAACCGCGGCAAGCGCACCTGGATCAGCCGCGACACCGTCAACCTCTCGATCAACCAGACCTTCAGCCGAACCATCCTCACCGGTGGCAGCACCTTGGCCACGGCAATCGTGCTGATCGTGCTCGGCGGAACGGGCATCCGCCCCTTCGCCTACACCTTCCTGATCGGATTGATCGCAGGTACCTTCAGCTCGGTGGCAATCGCAGCTCCGATGGTGTATAGTCGCCGCGAAGAGGAAGCCGAGCGCGCGAAGGCCGCGATTGCGCCCGTCGCAGCGACCGCTCCTCAAGCTGTGTGAGTCGTCGACGCAGCGCACGCATTCAGCACATTCACGCGAGTCCTCGCCGGAACGGATGCCGGAGCACGAGACTCGTCCGCACTTGCGATACCGTCGCACTCCAATCGAGCACTCCATGCCGACCGGTACCAAGATCGCCGCTATTGTTCTTGTCGTTCTCCTCGGGGCAGCAGGCCTTTACTACGCCTTTGTCCCACCCGCACCCGCGCCGAAGTTCGATCCTTCAAGAGGATCGACCAGCGGAGCAACAGCCGGAGCTGGCGTCACCGACCCGCTCTCGAGGCCGAGCACGCTGCCGCCCGCAGGCGCTTCGTTCAACACCACTGGCGCTGGTGCAGGCATCGATGCACTCGCTGGTCGAACCGGAACGACGGTGCCCGGCGCGAACTCGTCGAACGCGACGATGCCGGGTTCCACCGCACCAACTGGCGCTGTCGCTGGCACCTCCACGACCACGGCGGACAGCACAGCTGCAGCCAACCCTGCAGCCAACACTGCAGCCAACCCTGCAGCCAACCCCGCAGCCAGCCCCGCAGCCAAGTACGGCTTCCAGAACGGCCGCGGCAGCGCGACGCCGCCTGGACCGATGGCCTCGGAAAGCAATGTGAACAATGGCACGGCCGGAACCGCAGGCAGCGCGTCGACGAACATCGGCGCCGTCGGAAACGGCGCGACCAACAGCGCGACGACAGGGACGGCCGCGACGAACACCGGGTCCACAGGCAATTCGACCCTGTCGTCGACTGGCTCTGACTCGACCTATGTGGTCAAGAAGGGTGACACCTTCGAGACCATCTCGAAGTCGTTCTATGGCTCGACCTCGAAGTGGAAGGAGATTGCCAAGGCAAATCCAACCGTCGACCCCACGCGCATGAAGATCGGCGCCAAGCTTCGCATTCCCGCAGCAGGCGCTTCGGTCTCGACCGAGAACGCGATCGCGGCGGCCACCCGCAACCCCACCTCGAGCGCCGGCTCGTCGAGCGGAGCGAAGTCGTCCGTCGCTGGCACCACCAGCAGCGGGACCCATGTGATTGCCAAGGGCGACACCTACAGTTCGCTCGCGCGCGCCTACTACGGTGACTCGAAGTTCTGGAAGGCCATCGCAAAGGCCAACCCGAAAATCAGCGAGAAGTCGCTGTCGGTCGGCACCAAGGTCGCAATCCCGCCGAAGTCGGCGGTGGTCTCGGGCAGCAACATCGATCGCTGAGCACTCGGTACCGGTTAGATTCACTGGTCATGTTTCGCGGATGGCGCCTGCACATGGCGCCATCCGCGCTTTTCCGCAGCCCTTGTTTCCGCGCTATCCTCCGCGCCTCGTTCGCAGAACCCAGAAGGTCCAAGCATGTCCACGAATGTCGTTCTCATCCCTGGTGATGGAATCGGTCCCGAAGTCGCGGTCGCTGCGCAGCATGTGATCGACGCGTCTGGCGCCGACATCAAGTGGACCGTCCGCCATGCCGGCGAGGCAGCGCTCGCGGCGGGCGAGAAGCAACTGCTGCCGCAGTCGACGCTCGACCTGATCGCGGACTACGGCGTCGCACTGAAGGGACCGTGCACGACGCCCGTCGGCACTGGGTTCCGTTCGGTGAATGTGCTGCTTCGGAAGACGCTCGACCTCTACGCCGCGGTGCGCCCGATCCGCACCATGAACGGCGTCAAGTCGCGGTATGAGGGCGTCGACCTCGTCATCGTGCGCGAGAACACCGAGGGGTTGTACGCAGGCATCGAGAACGAGATCGCGAAGGGCGTGTGCACCTCGATCAAGGTCGCAACCGAGGCCGCTTCTCGCCGCATCGCCGACTACGCGTTCCGCTACTGCCGCGAGCGCGGCCGCAGGAAGGTGAGCGTGTTCCACAAGGCGAACATCATGAAGCTCACTGATGGCCTTTTCATCAAGTGCGCGCGCGAGGTGCATGACGCGCACTACCAGGACATCGCGTACGAGGAGGTCATCGTCGATGCGGCCTGCATGAAGATCGTGCAGGACCCCACCAAGTTCGATGTGATCCTCGCCGAGAATCTCTACGGCGACATCATGAGCGATCTCTGCGCCGGCCTCGTTGGCGGGCTCGGCGTCACGCCCGGCTCGAACATCGGCGAGAAGGGCGGGGTCTTCGAGGCTGTCCACGGCTCCGCGCCCGACATCGCGGGAAAGGGCGTCGCCAATCCACTTGCCCTGATCATGTCGGGAGTCATGATGCTCAACTGGCTCTCGACCCAGCGGGGCGATCCGAAGTTCCGCGACTGCGCCACGCGCATCCGCAATGCGTACGACCGCGCGCTCGCCGAAGGCGCCACCACGCGCGACCTCGGTGGCTCGCTCGGGACCATGGACTTCGCAGAAGCGCTCGTCAAGCGCCTGTAACGCGCATCTGAGGAGCACTGCGTGCTCGTCTCCTACCACCCCGACTACGAGGTGCCGCTTCCCGAGGGCCACGCCTTCCCGATGCGGAAGTACCCGCTGCTTCATGCACGGCTCCTCGCCGAGGGCCTGCTCGACCCAGCCGAAGTCCACACGCCCGCCGAGGCGGAGTGGGAGACGATCGCGCTCGTGCATACGCGCGAGTATGTCGAGAAACTCCGCGACGGAACACTCTCCGACGCCGAGCAGCGCCGCATCGGAATGCCGTGGTCGCCCGCGCTCGTTCGGCGCGCGCGGCTCGCGGTCCAGGGCACGATCGACGCGGCCGTCGCGGCGATCGAGGACCCAGCTCATATCGCGGCGAACCTCGCCGGCGGCACGCATCACGCGCTGTCCGACTCGGGCGAGGGCTATTGCACGCTGAACGATGTCGCGATCGCGATCCGCTGGATGGCCCGGGAAGGCTACGCGCGGCGGTTCCTCGTCTGCGACCTCGATGTCCACCACGGCAATGGCACCGCGGCGATCTTCGCCGGCAGTGCCGATGTCTTCACCTTCTCGATGCATGGCGAGAAGAACTTCCCCATGCGGAAGCCGCCGTCCACCCTCGATGTCCCGCTGGCCGACGGCATCGGTGACGACGACTACCTGTCCACCCTGGGAATGCACCTGCCCGCGATCGTCGCCGGCTTCCGACCCGACCTCGCCTTCTTCCTTGCGGGCGTCGATGTCGTGGCCGGCGATCGATTCGGTCGTCTGGCGCTCACGGAAAAGGGGCTTGCGCGTCGCGACCGCTTCACCATCGAGTCGATCGCAGGTGCAGGCGTGCCTCTTTGCCTGGTCCTCGCGGGGGGCTACGCGCGCTCCGCCGAACGAACGGCGGAACTGCACGCGCACGCCCACCGCGAGGCACGCCGGTGGCTGCGGTCGGTTCGCTAGCCGGTGCGTCGGAGCAGATTCATGAGTTCCGTGGCCGTGCGCTCATGCTCAGCGAGTTCCGCCAGGGAATCCTCGAGCAAGCGCGCTGCGGCGGGCGGAGGTGGAGTGTCGGGCCGCGAATTCGTCGCGGCGGCCGTCCACGGACAACCATCGTCATTCTGCGGATGGCACGCTGCAGCCGCCCACAGTTCCGTGGCCGTCGCCTCCGGTCCTTCCCGATTCGAACCTGCGTTCGAAGCGAGACCGTTGGTTGAATTGTCCATGCATGAAGCGTGCGATTCCAGCCACGCCGATTCCACCTTCACGCCCGCCGGGGCCGCAGTCGCAGCCTTCCGCCGCCGCGAAGGCTGCACGGGCGTCAAACTCGGCAGGTCGTGCTGCGTCGAGAACTTCACCCAGGGCGGTGCACCTCACGGCGCCTCGTCGCTGACCGGTGCAGGCATCATCGGAACCTTGCCGTTCCCGCGGCCCGACGAGTCGAACTCGATGCGGCTCACCGCACGCGACTCATCCACGCCAAGGCCTGACTTCCAGCCCCAGAGCGCGAAGCGGTCCGCCTTCTGGTAGCCCTCGGGAACAAGTGCATACGCCAGGGGCAGGGCCTTCTCGATGTCGGGCACATTCGCGAAGCCCTTGACAGCGCTCTTCGCGGGATCGATCGACGACTGCTGCCTCACGATGAGCGGATCGAAGGGGATCCATCCCGCGTCGGGAATGAAGAACTCGCAGATGAATCGGAACTGGACTGAGTTCGAACGGACGGCGCGCGGCGCGCTGCCTTGGTTCTTCTCCACGAGGCAGAACACGATTCGCGAAGGGATGCCGATCGAGCGGAGCCCCGCCACGCAGGTCGCCGCGAGCTCGACAGGAGTGCCTCCGCCGGCCTCGAGTCCCCAGGGCTGGTTGAGGTCGGTGAAGTTCACGCCACGGAGCGCTCCCTTCTGTCCGAAGATGCTCGTGGTCGAGGAGCCTGCACGCCAGCGGCCAGCGATCGCGTGCACCGCATACTTCGCCGCCATGAACGGCGTCACGCTGCGCGGACCGCCCTTGGTCGCGCCCTCGGCGCAGGCCTTCACGGCGGGAAGCGCCGGGTTGATGCCGAACTCCGCCTTCAGGAACCGGTCCATGCCCGATGGCCACTCGCGCGGCCAGGTCGCGCGGGCTGCCATGCCCTCGTCGACCGCGAGTTCCCAGCGCTGCACCTGGTACGCCGCCTTGAACAGCACGCCCTCCGCGCTGCCGCGCGGGAAGCGCGCGTCGAAGCGAAGCATGGCCTCGGCGGTCCCAGGCTGCCGTGTGAAGCAGGTGGCGGGATCCTGCTGCTGCTCCAGCCCGTCGACGAACGCCGATGCGAGTCCCTTCGAGAAGTCAGTGTCGCACCAGCTTGTGCGCACGAGCACTGGCATGGCGATCGAGACACCCGGCCCGACATAGGTCGGAGAGGTCTTCACATTGGTCGCGCCGTAGCCCTGGCCGTTTACCGTGACGGTGCCCGTCTGAGGATCGATGGGAGCCTGCTGGAACAGCTCGACCTCGAGGCGGATGTCGTCGATCTTTGGCTTCGACCGCATCATCGCGCTCGGCGGAGCCGCGGCGGCCGCAGGTGTCTGCGCCTTCGCGCTCGACCCGCCGAGCGGGCTCAGGATCATCGAGGCGGCGGCAAGCATGGTGAACATCGTGCGCAAGGTCGCTCCGATCGTCGTCCGAGGTCAGGAGAGGAGGTTCTTCATGCTCGTGGGGTCGATCCAGCGCTGGAGCGACCCGATGAACTGCGCGAGCACGAGGTTGATCATGATGATGGTGAGGAAGCTCGCGACGAAGCTCTCCGTCGCCGCGCGTCCGACGCCCGTCGCGCCACCCGCGCAGTGGAATCCCTTGTAGCAGCTGATGAGGCCGATCGCGAGACCGAAGAACACGCTCTTCGCGACGCCCGTCATCGGATCCCACGCCGACACGAATTGCGCGGTGTAGTGCCAGTAGTCGGTGTTGGTCACGCCGTGGTATGCGGTCACGATCAGCCACGCGCCGAGTGAACCGACGATGTCTGAGTAGATCGTGAGGATCGGCGTCATGATCACGCAGGCGACCACGCGCGGCACGACCAGCGTGCGCACGGGGTCCGCAGCCATCGCGCGCATCGCATCGAGCTGCTCGGTCACGCGCATCGAGCCGAGTTCGGCGGCGAGCGAGCCACCGACGCGCCCCGCGAGCATGACCGCGGCGAGCACGGGACCGATCTGCTTGGTCACGGCGGCGTTGATCACGCCACCCATCTGCTGCTCCTGGCCGAGCGCCGCGAATTGGTCGAAGCCCTCGAGCGCCAAAATCATGCCGATGAACGCGCCCGTGATCGCGACGACGGCCACGCTGGCCGCGCCCACCGTGTAGAGCGGCCCGCCGATCTGTCGCCAGCGCATCCAGCTAGCGGGGTCGGTGACCGCGATGCGCAGCGCGTTCATCGCGAAGAGCGAGAACCGTCCGAAGCCGTCGAGGACGAGTCCCACGGTCAGGCCGAAGTGCGAGAGGGCGTTCAGCGCGCGCTGCATCCGCGGTGTTATACGCGGCGCGGTTGGCGCGATTGGCAGGGAACCGCGGAACCCCTCCAAACAGCCGCGATTGCGAGCATGGCCGTTCACCCAAAAAGAACGCCGGCGGACCGAGGTCCGCCGGCGCGTGGATCTGAGCTGTCTCCGACTCGGCTTACGGGCAGGCGCCCCAGCCGTTCAGGAGGATCGACAGGTCGGCCGAGTTGACCGCGCTGTCGTTGTTGAGGTCACCCGTCGGGCCCGTCGTGCCCCACGCGTTGAGCAGGGCCGAGAGGTCGGCCGAGTTCACCACGCCGTCGCCGTTGAGATCGGCGGGGCAGGGCGACGCATAGACGCAGTTCGGGTTCGCCACACCGGGGGTGTCAACGCCCGGGTTCGCGATCGGATCGGTCGGACCGATCACGAAGGTGTTCGAGCTCGGGCAGAATGCGACCTGGTAGGGCGAGAGCACGGCCGTACCCGAGGTGTCGGGACCGACCGTGTTCGTGCTGTACACCCACTCGGCGCCCACCGGCGGCGGCTGGACCGTCTTCAGGACAGCAATCGAGTGAATGACCGAGGTCCACGGCGTCACATCAAGCGTGCCGTCGTCATTGGTGTCGAGGTCCTGCTGCAGGGTGCCCGTGAAGCCCCAGACAAGCATGTGGGTCACGTTGTCGTCGTTCTCGAAGCTGAAGGCGTTGGTCGAGAAGTCCACCTGCGCGGGGGCGAGGGTGAAGGTCGTCGGGTGGGCCATCAGGAAGAACCCGTCGGCGGGGATGCGGAAGCCGTTCAGGCTGGTGATCGATTCGATCACGCCCGAACCGCCCGTGCCGTCGCCGATCACGATGTAGGTCACGCCGTTCAGCAGCGTGGTGGGCACGCCGTAGATCTCCGCGTACTCGTCGTTGTCCGCGCTCGGCTGATCAATGCGGAACTCGCTGATCTTGACCGAGGGTGGATTCGGGGGCACGAAGCACTGGAGCTCTGCGTTCTCGGCGCAGAGCGCATCCCAGTCGATCTCGCAGCAGGTCGCGTCGAGGTTGCAGATCAGGTTGCAGCAGGTCGCGTCGGCACAGCCGACGGTCGTGTGCACCTGGTAGCAGCTACCCGCGGCGGGGTTGCCGCACGGATTCGGCGGCGGGCACGACACCGTGGCGGTGCCCGGCGTCTCGTACACATCCGGTGCGATCAGACGACCGGCACCCCAGCCGCCGCTCGCGCACTTCACGATGTGCGGCGGGAAGCCGGCGTTGCCGGGGCCGACCGTGTTCGGCGAGTAGACGCAGCGACCGTCGCCCGCGACGGCGCCGACCGAATCGATGATGGCGTCCCACGGTGTGAGGTCGAGGGTGCAGTCGTCGTTGGTGTCGACGTCGGTGTTCACGAGGCCAGTGAAGTTCCAGACCAGCAGGTAGGTCACGGAGTCGCCGTTCTCGAGGTTCATCGAGCGGACCGCGTCGGGGATGCCGAGCGTGAAGGTCGACTCGGCGATCAGGCAGACGCCATCCTTGGGGATGACGACGCCGTTGAGCGACACGGCCGCCTCGATGTTGCCGTTCAGGCTGATGCCGTCGCCGATGATGACGAGCGACACGCCGTTCAGGCTCGTGCCGGGCACGCCCGTGATCTCGATGTACTCGTTGACATCGGTCGCGGTCGAGTCATCGGCGCGGATCTCGGTGAAGGTAACCACGGGCGGATTACCCGCGGTGAGGCACGACGCGCGGGCCTGGTCGACGCAGAGCTGATCCCAGTCGGTCGAGCAGCAGGTCGGATCGATGGCGCAGACGAGGTTGCAGCAGGTCACGTCGATGCAGCCGGGCGTCGCGTGCACGGCATGGCAGTTGCCCGCGTTCGGACCGCAGGTGGTGCAGGCCACGTTCGGGTTGCTCGGGGTATCCGCGCGGTTCACCGAGAGGACATCGAAGAGGCCGATCGACCAGGTTCCGTTCGGGGTGCAGCGGTAGATCTGGCCGGGGACGTTGATGCCATCGGGTCCGACGCGCACGTTGGTCGGCGCATAGACGTACTCGTCTCCCGTCGCCGGCGGGATGGTGGTGTTCTCGACGAGCGCCACCGCGTCGGCGATGCTCGCCCACGGGGTGATGTCGAGGACGCCGTCCTCGTTGGTGTCGAGGTCCTGGAGCAGCGTGCCGGTGAAGCCCTGCACGAGCATGTGGGTGACGTTGTCGCTGTTCTCGAACATGCCGCCCGTCGCGAGCGGCGTGATCAGGTAGTCGACGGTGCCGCCCGCGTTCGCAAGGGTGGCGTATTGGGCGAACAGCGCGAGACCGTCCGAGCCGAGGGTGAGGCCAGTGAGCGGCTTGACGAACTCGATCACGCCGTTGCGGGTGGCCGAGGTCGCGCCGTCGCCGATCACGATGTAGGTGTAGCCGTCGAGAGATTGGCCAGGGGCGCCCTTGAGCTCGAAGTACTCATCGAGGTCGGTGCCGGTCTGGTCGATGCGGATCTCGTTGATGATCAGGCCCTGCGGGACGCACGCCTGGTTGGCGGCGCCGGGCGAATCGACGCCCGCGAGCGGATCGACGGGGCCGATGTTCCACTGGGTGGTGTTGGCGCACAGCCAGATCTGGGCGGGCGCGACGCCGTTGTCCGGGCCGACGGTGTTCGTCGAGTAGAAGAAGTCGCTCTTCACGCCGTTCGCAGGCGAGGTCTGCACGGCCGCGACGCTCGAGACGATCGAGGTCCACGGGGTGAGATCCAGCGTGCCATCGTCGTTGGTGTCGAGCTTGTCGCCGACCTGGCCCGTGAAGCCGCGCACAAGGAGCACGGTCACGTTGTCGGCGTCCTCGAGGTTCAGCGTGCGTGCGAGGTTCGGGATCGTGAGCGTGAGCGAGGGTTCGCCGACGACGAAGAAGCCGCTCGAGGCGACCGCCAGGCCGTCGAGGCTGATCACTTCCTCGACATAGCCGTTCTGCGAACCCGGGAGCGCTGTGTCATCGTCGCCGATCACGACGATCGTCACGCCATTCAGGCTCTCGCCTGCAGCGCCCGCCACCTCGATGTACTCGTCGTTGTCCGCGCCCGGCTGGCCGAAGCGGATCTCATTGAGGCGGAGGGGTGCATCTGCCATGGCGATGCCGGCGAGCATCGCGGGAAGGCAGAGAACGCTGGTGAGTGCCAATCGTCTCATCGGATCAAACTCCTGTTTTCGTCCTGTCGTCGGAGAAGGGTGACGGCGCAATCAGTGACCGCCGTGAGCGTGGGTACGGAGCTCGCCATGCAGCGCGCGCTGCCTGGGCCTCGCTGACGGCTCGGTCGTTCTTTCTCTCTCATGACCGTTTGGTCAATGGCTCTTTCTGTCGAGCCGCGAGTGTAGAAGCGCCCTCTGGCGCCACAGCCCTTCGCACGAGACGGGTGGCAGGTTTTCGCGTTTCCCTAACTCTGGGGGGTGTTTTTACAGGAACTACCGTCCGATAAAAACAACAGAAACGGACCTTGGCGGACGGCAAAAAGCAGGAGGGCTCCGCAAGCGGAGCCCTCCAATGAACTTGCATGTTGGTTGCGCGAATGCGCACCGACGCCGCGACACTTCGCGTTACTTCATGTTCTCTTCCGTCGTCGCGCTGCCCGATGTCGTGGTCGACTCGGTTGCGACCGTCGGCGATGCAGCCTCGGTCGACTTGAGCGCGTCCTTGGGCATCTGGACGAGGAAGACTTCGACGCGGCGGTTCTCTTCGTTGCCCTTTCGGCTGTTCTCCGATACGGGGCGGAACTCACCATAGCCCGCGACCATGAAGCGATTCGCGCCGACGCCATCCTTCACGAGAGCCTCGCGCACCGCGATGGCGCGGTGGGCGGAGAGATGCACATTCGTCGGGTGCTGCGCGAGCGTTTCCTTGCGGGCGATGCGCACATTGTCGGTGTGGCCGACGACGCGCACCTCGAGGTCAAGCGCGCGATCCGAATTGAGGATCTCGGCGAAGCGGGCGAGCACCGACTGGGCCTTCGAGCTGAGCTTCGCGCTGCCCGAGTCGAAGGTGACATCGCTCTTGAAGCGGATGATGCCGGTCTTCGGATCGAACTCGATGAGATCGGGGAACTCGTTCACGAGCACGAGGATCGCGTCGCTCACCTCGGTCGGCAGCTTGGTCTCGCCGATCTGCTTCATCAGGTCGGCGATGCGGCCCTGAAGAGCCTCGATTTCCGCGCGATTTCCGCTGTCCTTGATGTTGGTCAGCGAGGCCATCGCCTCCTGGAGCTGCTTGCGGAGCAGCGCCTCGTTCGCGCGCGCAGTGTCGAACTCGTTCTGCATCTGAAGGAGCTGCTGCTCCTTCGCGCGATAGGCGGTCATGAGGTCGTCGTACTGGTTCTGCGGGACGCAGCCAGCGAGCGCGATGAGGGCGACACCGGTGAGAGGGATGAGTGCGAGGCGCATTGCTTTTCCTTACTTTGAATCGGAGTACCTGTCGGTCCCGACCGAAGGGTTCATGCGTCGGGACATCGTCGCACGCGTCCGTTGCGGCGACGGGATCTTTCTTCTTGCAGGAATTCCTGCGTGCGCGCATGGTAGTCACTTCCACGCACCGTGGGGCGGCGGCGGAAGCAAGAAGGCGGCTGTGAGACCTCTGTAGGGCTGGGGCGACCGCTCAGGCCCTGACGGTTCGAGCCGCGACCCGCGGCGCGACCGACTGCACGAGCGAAGACCACAGGACGGAGTCGCTGAAGGCTTCCTGGAAGTCGTAGACACAATGGAAGTCGTCGATCGTGTCGTCGGCGGACCTGGCAAGCTGCTCGGCCTCGATCAGGAGGTACACGATCCGTCCGAAGTCCTCGGTGCGGTGGATGTTCCAGTGACGGAGGACACTGGGAGCCAGCGGGCCGTAGCGCTCGAGGGCGAACTCCCGCAGGCCGAGGCAGAGCTGCTGCCCAGTGACATGCCGGAGGTCCGGCATAGGCAGCCCTTCGGACAGGTGCTGCGAGCAGGCTCGCTCGGTGGTGAACTGCAGGCCCGCCACCACAAAGCGGAACGCCGCCTCGGGGTAGGGCGACTCCGAGAGCGCGGGGTGCGGGTGCGCGGGGTTGGACTGCGTAGCGGCCAAGCTCATGACAGTGTATCGGCTGAGCGTGGAAGTCCACTCAAAGTTCGGGACATTCCGCGCTTGCTCCAGCGGTCGCGCGGATTCGCCCCGGCGCGTGGGCGATGCTCGCACGCGGTCGGCGTGAGTCGCTACCTTCCGCGCATGCAAACGGACGGAAGCATGGATGACCCGTCTCGGCAGGACGCCCAGCAGCCGGAAGCTGCGCGCTCCGCTCCCGCAGACCTCCGCACGCTGCACCTTTGGCAGATGCAGCCCGTGCGCGACATCCTCGTGATCGCTTCGATCGCAGGCACTGTCTATGCCGGCTACGCGATGCGCACCGTCACGGTGCCCCTCCTGATCGCGCTCGCGCTGGCCTACCTGTTCGAGCCCGTCGTCTCGCGAATGTCGCGTTGGCGCGGGATGAGCCGGCCGCTGGCGGTGTCGATGATCCTGACCGCGCTTGGCGTGGCGCTCGGCGCGGCGATCGGCATCCTGGGTCCGCTCGCTGTCGGGCAGTCGCTCGCGTTTGGCGAGAGTCTCCGCAAGGGAAAGTACGACGATGCGCTCGTGCGCGTGATCGACGCGGTGCCCGAGGAGTTCCGCGACGATGTGCGCCTGTGGACCGAGCGCCTGATTCATCCGATCGCGAAGCCGCACGACGGGAAGACGGACGATGCGGCGGCGAATTCGCCGCCCGCCCCCGAGCACGCGGCGACGCCAGTTCCCGCCGCCATTCCGGCGCCGCAGCAGTCGGACAGCGTGTTCGACAGCGGGCTCCTCGACCTGCTCGGCGCGGGCTCGCAGCGCGTCTACTCGTTCGCGCTCGTGGTGCTGCAGCTTGGTCTCGTCGCCTTCCTCATTCCGTTCTACTTCTACTACTTCAGCGTGCACTGGCCGAAGATCATCGGGTTTCTCGAGAGCTTCGTGCCGGACGAGCGCCGGGATGGCGTGTTCGAGCTCGCCCGCGAGATGGACCGCGCGGTCGCAGGCTTCATCCGCGGACGGATCGTGATCTGCGCCATCATGGGCGTCATGTTCGCGATCGGCTGGCAGGCGTGCGGCGTTCCGTACGGGATCGCTCTCGGGCTTCTCACCGGCGCGTTCTCGATCGTGCCGTACCTCGGCGGCATCGGCGTGCCGCTCGCGATCGGGTTCCTCATCGTCGACCAGTACGCGGTCGAGGAGGCGGCGCGGATGTCGGTGTGGGGGATGCTCCTCTGGCCGACGCTGGTGTTCATCCTCGTGCAGTCGGTCGAAGGCTATGTGCTTACGCCGATCATCGCAGGCAAGGCCACCAACCTCGATCCCGTCACGATCGTCGTCGCGATCCTGGCCGGTGGATCCGTCGCGGGCGTGTACGGCATGCTGCTCGCGATCCCCATCGCGGCGTGCGGCAAGATCGCCGCCAAGCGGCTGCTTCTCCCGCGCATCAGCGACTGGGCGCGCGGTCGCGCGCCGGATCCATTGCCCATCGACCGCCGCTAGCCAGACCGCACCGACCATGTCCGAACGGAAGCGAACATGAAGCTCTCGAACCTCACCACTGGTTTCTCGATCCGTGCGCTCGACGGAAACGACCCCGACATCTGGAGCCTGTCGGAGGACTCCCGCCGCGTGAAGCAAGGCGCGCTGTTCCTCGCGCGCGCCGGCGCCAGGGCAGACGGGCGTGCGTTCATCGCCGATGCGCTCTCGCGCGGCGCGACGGCCGTCCTCGCGCCTGCGGGCACAGGCCGGCCGTCCGACCTGCCCGCGTGCATCGCCTGGTGCGAATCGGATGACGCCGCCCTCGCGGGCGCGCTCGTCTCCGAGCGCTTCCACGGGAACCCCTCGCGCCAGCTCGCGCTCGTCGGCGTCACGGGCACGAATGGCAAGACCACGATCGCATACCTCGTGCAGCAGTTGCTCGCGTTCGCGGGGCTCCGTTGCGGACTCGTCGGCACCGTCGAGATCGACGACGGCCGCGACCGCGTGCCGAGCCAGCTCACGACGCCGCCCGCGCTCGAGCTGTCCGAGCTCTTCGCGCGCATGCTCGAGAACGGCTGCCGCGCCGCGGCGATGGAGGTCTCGAGCCACTCGCTCGACCAGCGTCGCGTGGCGGCGCTTGCCTTTCGCACCGCGATCTTCACCAACCTCACGGGCGACCACCTCGACTACCACAAGACGATGGACAACTACGCCAACGCCAAGGCGGAGCTGTTCCGCATGCTCGACAGCGAGGGCACGGCGGTCATCAACATCGACGACCCCTGGTTCAAGTCGATGATGCCGCCGCGTGCAAAGGTGCTGCGCACGAGCCTGCTCGATCCGAACGCCGACTGCCACGCGACCGTGCACCGCATGGGCCTCGAGTCGATGGATGTGACCTTCCGCGGGCCGTGGGGCATGTTCGACCTGAAGCTTCCGCTGGTCGGGCGTCACAACGCGATGAATGCGCTGCAGGCCGCGGCGGCAGCGTGGTCGCGCGGCGTCGATGCCGAGCGCATCGGCCGCGCGCTCGCGACCTGCCACGCGCCGCCGGGCCGCCTGCAGCCGGTCGCCGTGGGCGGCGCTGGATTCAGTGTCCTCGTCGACTACGCCCACTCCGACGACGCTCTTGCGAATGTGCTGCGCGCGCTGCGCCCCACGGTTCCCTCGGGCGGGCGCCTGCGCGTCGTCTTCGGCTGCGGCGGCGACCGCGACCGGACCAAGCGCCCGAGGATGGCGAAGGTCGCCTGCGACGGTGCCGACGAGGTGATCGTGACCAGCGACAACCCACGCACCGAGGATCCGCAGGCGATCATCGCCGAAATCCTTGCGGGTGTCCCTTCCGAGGCGCGCGGACGCGTGTCGGTTGAAGGGGACCGAGCGCGCGCCATCGCTCTCGCGGTCACCACCGCGCGCGAGGGCGACATCATCCTCATCGCCGGCAAGGGGCACGAGGACTACCAGATCATCGGCACTGAAAAGAAGAGCTTCGACGACCGCCGCGAGGCGGAGGCTGCGCTGCGGATGCGCGCGGCACGGTGAGCAGTCCGCCGGTTTCGGCAAGGAGTCAGGAATGGCGAGCGTGTTTCGCGTGCATTGCCCTTCGTTCCAGTCGATCGTGATCGCCACGCGCGGCACGGTGGTCGTGCGCCCGACGGTCGATCCGACCTCGCTCACGACCGACACCCGCGATGAACTCGCGGGAGCGTGCTTCGTGGCGCTTGTCGGCGAGCAGTTCGACGGGCACTCGTTCGTCGCGCAGGCCGCCAAGGCGGGCGCGGCGCTTGCCGTGGTCGAGCGCGAGCTCACCGACGCGGAGCGCGCGGGCATTCCTGACGGCTTCGGCCTCCTGAGGGTCGCGTCGACGAGGCGTGCCCTCGGCCTAATCGCCCACGCTTGGCGGCGGAGCCTGCTCAGGCTTCGCGTCGTCGGTGTCACGGGGAGTGCAGGCAAGACCACGACCAGGCGGCTGCTCGAGGGCATTCTGTCCGAAGTGGGTCCAACCCACGCGAGCCCCAAGAGCTTCAACAACGACATCGGGGTGCCGCTCACCCTGCTTGCGACCGCCGACTTCGCCCGCTTCCTTGTGGCCGAGATCGGCATGAATCACCCGGGAGAGATCCTGCCGCTCACGGAGATGGCTGAGCCCGAGGGCGCGATCATCACACTCGCGGGGAGGGCGCATCTCGAGGGTCTCGGCTCGATCGAGGCGGTCGCGACCGAGAAGGCGTCGATCCTGGAGGGCGTGGCCGAGCATGGCTTCGGGATCCTGAACGGCGACAACCCGCCGCTCCTCGCGGCGGTCGAGCGGTTGGCGAGCATGGGTCGGGCGCCCGCGAGGCTGCGCACCTTTGGCACGGGCGCGTCGTGCGACTTCCGGGTGGTCGACCGTACCCCCATCCATTCGGGCCAGAGGATCGTCGTGCAGTTCCCGCCGGGCAGCGAGCCGCGGCAGGCGACCTTTTCGCTCGCCATGCCGGGGGAGCACAACGCCCGCAACGCGGTCGCCGCCATCGCGGCCGCCACCGAGATGGGGGTGCCCCTCGGTGCCATCGAGGCGGGGCTTGCCAAGGTCAAGCCTGCCGACATGCGGCTCGAGCGGGTGGATGTCGCGGGTCGGGCGATCTTCAACGACGCCTACAACGCGAATCCGGACGCGATGATCGCCTCGCTCCGCGCGTTCGCGGAGCTCACCGGGGGGGTTGCCCGCCGAACGGCGCTCCTGGGCGAGATGCGTGAACTCGGAACCAACGCGCGCGCGCTGCACGCCGAGGTGGGCACGCATGCCGCCGCGAACCTCGGAGCTGGCGACGCGATCGTGGCCGTCGGCCCTCACGCTGCGGCGCTGATCGAGGCTGCCCGTTCCGCCGGGTTCGCAGGCGAGACCCTTCATGCCGGCGCCTTCAGCGAGGCCTTCGCCATCGAGGCCGCTGCGCTCATGCCCGCGAACTCGGCCATCCTCCTGAAGGGCAGCCGCGGGGCTCGGATGGAGCGGTTCCTGGAGCCGCTGAAGGCCGCCTTCGCGACCGCCTGAGTTTGCAGCAATGCCCGCGGAATCACCGATATTCGCAAACCGCGAATGTTCTACTCTCTGGCGAAAACCTACTCGGACTGGCTTGGGGACAATGTGTACTGGGTGGTGCAGATCTTCACCCAGCATCACTTCCGTGCCTTCGCCGCGCTGATCTTCTCGTTCCTGTTCGTGATCCTGTTCGGTCCACGGACGATCAAGCGGCTGCGAGACCTCAAGGTCGGCGACAGCCCCGAGTTCTACAACACCGAGCTCAATACGCTGAATCAAGGCAAGAAGGACACCCCCACGATGGGTGGCGTGCTCATCTGCGGATCGATCCTCGCATCGATGGTGCTCTTCGCCGACATCTTCGGTTCACGGTATGTGCTCCTCTCGGTCATGGTCCTGATCTGGCTCGCAGGGGTCGGCATGTGGGACGACTGGCTCAAATTGACGGCATCGCGGCGCGCCGCAGGCACGCGCGAAGGGCTCTTCGCCAAGGAGAAACTGCTCTTCCAGCTCGGGATCGGGTTGATCGTGACCTTCTTCGTCTACCAGTCGAATGCGGCCGAGGCCGATCCTTCCGCGATCAGCCTGAACCTGCCGTTCCAGAAGACATTCCTCTCCCAGTCGTTCGATGAGATCAAGTCGGCGGCGAACTTCACCCTGAATCCTGGCGTCGCGCAGCTGCCATTGTGGGTGTTCCTGATCATCGGGACGCTCTTCATCGCGGGGACCTCGAATGCGGTCAACATCGCCGACGGGATGGACGGCCTCGCCGCCGGCACGATGGCGATCGCCTGCGTCGGCGTCATGGCCCTGTGCTTCATCGCCAGCAGCCGCGAGCTGTCGCTGCTCCTGCTGGTCCCCTATGTGCCGGGTGCGCAGGAACTCATCGTCGTGAGCGGCGCCATGGTCGGCGCGTGCCTTGGCTTCCTCTGGTTCAACTGCAATCCAGCGCGCGTCTTCATGGGCGATACGGGATCGCTCGCCCTCGGCGGACTGCTCGCATTCATCGCCGTCGCGATCCGCCAGGAGTTCCTCCTGCTGCTCATCGCAGGCATCTTCTACCTCGAGCTCGCGAGCACGGCCCTCCAGGTCGGCTACTTCAAGTGGACGGGCGGCAAGCGGATCTTCCGCTGCGCCCCGATCCACCATCACTTTCACCTCGGCGGCTGGAGCGAAAGCCAGGTCGTCGTGCGGTTCTGGGTGATCACGGCGATCCTCGCCGCCATGTCGCTGGCGCTCATCAAGGTGCGCTGATCGGCCTTGGATCGAATACCCTGTGCGCATGGCAGGTCTGCACCGAGGTCTGAGTCGAGGAGGCCCGTCGCGCGGCGCGCTCGGCGCGTCTGGGCGGCGCACTGCATGGCTTGGCCTCGCTGCGCTTGCGATCATCGCCACGCTCTTCCTGCAGGTGGTGCGCCTCTCGGTCGCCGAGCACGGCGAGCACTTGAAGAATGTCGAGCGATTCCTTTCCGACAGCCGTTGGCTGCCCGCGTCGCGCGGGTCGATCCGAGATCGGAACGGCGTGGTGCTGGCGACCGACCGCACCTCGTGGGATGTGCTCCTCCAGTACGACGCGATCGACGGCGGATGGGCGCGCTCGCGCGCCCGCAAGGCCGCGCTCGAGGCGATCGGCCGCGATGCGTGGCGCGAGCTCTCTCCCGAGGCGCGCGACGCCGAGATCGACCGCCACGAGGATGCGTTCGCGCGGTTGCTCGACGAGCAGGTGTTCCTGCCGATCATCAAGGCGGGCGGGCTGACGCGCGACGAGTTCGAGGCGCGGCTCGGTGCGATCATGACGCGCGTCGAGCGCCAGGCGGTGTCGTATCGCGAGAATCGCAAGGAGGCGCTGCGCCGCAAGTACGGCGGTGACGCGCCGATCGATGTGATCGCGAAGGAGCGTGCGCCCTCGCAGCTCGACGCCCATGTGATCCTCGAGAATGTCGAGCCTGAGACGGCGTTCTTGTTCCAGCAGCTGCAGGTGACGATTCCCGGCACGGTGTCGGTCGAGCCTTCGATGCGGCGCGTGCGCCCGTTCGACGAGACGAAGGTCGTGGTCGATCGGAGCGACTTTCCTTCACCGGTGCGTTCGAGCCGTGCCGTCGAGCTCGAGCTCGATGGCGTCGCCGACCACATCGTGGGCTATGTGCGCGATGTCTATGCCGAGGATGTCGCGGCGCGCCCGTTCCGCACGCGCGACGGAGCCGAGGACCTCAAGGGCTACCGCGAGGGACGCGACCAGATCGGCTCACGCGGAGTCGAGCGCACCGCCGAGGATGCGCTGCGCGGCACGCGCGGCAAGGTCATGAGCGACCTCCGCAGCGGCGGCGAGGAGCGCATCGACCCGATCGCAGGTCTTGATGTCGACCTGACCATCGACATCAAGCTGCAGGCGAAGCTGCACGGGATCCTGATGCCGGAGGTCGGTCTGGCGCGCGTCGCCCAGTATCAGGTCGGCTGGGAGAAGGACGGCACGCCCAAGCGCGGACCGCTGCCCGTCGGGACCGATCTCAACGCCGCCATCGTCGTGCTCGACATTGACACGGGCGAGATCCTCGCCGCCGTCAGTTCGCCGACGCTCGCCGACGGCAGGGCGATGACGAAGGAGGATCGCGCGCGCGACCTTCCGATGCTCTTCCGTCCGTTCGAGGGCAGCTATCCGCCTGGCTCGATCCTGAAGCCGATCATCGTGTGCGCGGCCGCGGCCGAGGGCGTGCTCGGCCCGGACGAGAAGATCGACTGCCGGGGGCACTACTTTCCCGATCGCGACGACATGCTGCGCTGTCATGTGTTCCGCCCCGCGGAGGGGCGCACGGCCACGCACGGTCCGCTCGACGCGCCTGGGGCGCTCGCGCGCAGCTGCAACATCTTCTTCTACACGCTGGGTGACCGCCTCGGCGTCGACCGCCTCGTGCCGTGGTTCGAGAAGTTCGGCATGGGTGCGCGTCCGAACGCGGGGCTCGCGTACGAGCGTCGCGATGTCGTCGAGCAGCCCGACGGAGGGAAGCTCGAGCGCACCATCGTGGTCGGCGAGGCGACGGGCTCGATTCCGAGGCTCGCGGCGCCTGATGGCGCGCCGCCGAAGCGCGACCGTGTGAGCGAGGCGCTGCTCGGGATCGGCCAAGGCGCACTCACCTGGACGCCACTGCAGGCTGCGCAGGCCTACGCGACCATTGCGCGTGGTGGCGTTGTCGTCCAGCCCACCATCTTCAAGTCGCTGGTCGGACAGCGAACGAACATCGACCTTGGGATCCCGGGATGGGCGATCGACGAGTGCTTCGCTGGCTTGCGAGCTGCGGTTGCCGAAGGCTACGGAAGCGGGCACCACATCACGCTGCGCGATGGGACGCGCGAGCCGCTCTTCGATGTCCCCGGCGTGAAGCTCTGGGGAAAGACCGGCACCGCGACGGCGGCGCCACTGAAGCTGGATCTCGATGGCGATGGGACCGAGGAACGCATCCAGACCGACCACGCATGGTTCGTTGGACTCGCAGGTGGCGAGGGCGGTCGACCGCGGTACTCGGTCGCGGTGATCCTGGAGCACGGTGGATCGGGAGGCAAGGTCGCGGGTCCGATCGCCGTGGAGGCCATCCGTGCGCTGGTGGCCGAAGGCTACTTCAGCGGCCGATCGAGGGGCGCCGTGCGATGAGCCGCTCCGGCTACACCGCGACGCGCCTGTACAGCGGAACCGACGCGCTGCCTCGGCTTGGGCTGCGCCTCCTGACGCCTGCGTGGCTGTGCGTCCTGGCCGCGGCCTTTCTCTCGCTCATCGGGGTGAACGCGATCGGGATCACGCGCCCCGAGCTCGCGTCGAGGCAGTTCGTCTTCCTCGGCGTCGGTCTCGCTGCGGCCGTGATCGTGACCATCGTGCCGCCGCGCGCGTTGCGGTCGCTCTCCTGGTTCCTGCTGCTCGTCGCGATCGGATTCCTGGTCTTCGTGCTCATCCCCTTTGTGCCGAAATCGCTGGTGACGCCGCGGAACGGCGCACGCGCATGGATCAACATGGGTGCAGCGGACTTCCAGCCCTCCGAGCTTGCGAAGATCGCGTTCATACTGTGCATTGCGCAGTGGTACGCGCTGCAGGGGAGTCCACGCACCGTGCGGGCGCTGGTCGTGCCTGGCGCGATCTGGGCGCTGCTGGTCGGGCTGATCGTGCTCGAGCCTGACCTCGGGAGCGCGCTCCTGTTTGCGCCGACCCTGCTCGCGATGACGATCGTCGCGGGCGTGCGCCTGCGCCATGTGCTGCTCGCGCTGCTCGCCGCCGCGATCCTCGCCCCCACGGCGTACTTCGTTGCGCTGAAGCCCTACCAGCGCGCGCGCATCGACGCGATTGTGGCGCAGATCAAGGGCGACGACCGCTACGAGTCGACCATCGGTTTCCAGGGTTGGCGCGCGATGCGACTGGTCGGCGCGGGAGGATTCGCGGGGAACGACGCCGACCGCACCCGCGCGCTCGTCGAGTTCAACAAGCTGCCCGAGGAGCACAACGACATGATCTTCGCGGTCATCGTGTGCCGGCACGGGATGATCGGCGCGCTGGCCGTGCTCGGCGCGTACGCCATGTTCGTGCTGGGCGCGTTCGTGCTCTCGCTGGTCGCGCGCGATGGATTCACCAAGCTGGTCGCGGTCGGCATCGGGGCGCTGGTGTTCGCCCAGTTGACCGTGAATGTTGGAATGACGATCGGACTCTTGCCGATCACGGGAGTCACCCTTCCGTTCCTGAGCTACGGCGGTTCGTCGCTTCTGTCGTGCTGGGTGCTCGCCGGCCTTCTTCTTGGGATCGGCATCCGCCCGCCGTCCCGCGCGTCGGTCGGCGGCGACAAGGACCCGTTCGATGACTGACGAACTCCCCAACCGAGCATCTCGCCCCGACGCCGCCGCACGCGAGGCCGAGTTGGCACAGTGGCTGGCCTTCGATCCCGAGCCAGAGCCGATTCCATGCGATCCGACCGCCCGGGAGCTGTTCGCGCGGCTTTCGATCGAGCTCGATCCAGCGGAGGAACGGGCGCTCGCCCGCTACCTCGGCATGCTGTTCCTCGCGAACGAGCGCTTCAACCTGACGCGCATCGATCGCGACAGCGCGTGGACGCGCCATGTGGTCGACAGCCTGTCGCTGCTCGCGCCGCTCGCATCGCTCGACCGCGTCGAGCGCGCGATCGATGTCGGTTCCGGCGGCGGGCTGCCTGCGATTCCGCTGGCGATCGCGCGCCCCGACATCGGCTTCACGCTGCTCGAGGCGACGGGCAAGAAGGCGCGCTTCCTGGAAGCGGTTTCGCGAAGGCTCGGGCTGCGCAATGTGGCGGTGCTGCACGACCGTGCGGAGAAAGCTGCGCGTGGACCGCTGCGCGAGCAGTTCGATGTGGCGACCTCGCGCGCGGTCGGCGGTCTTGCGGACCTCGCGCTCTGGAGCGTGCCGTTCCTGCGCGTCGGCGGGCTGATGCTTGCGATCAAGGGCGAGCGCGCCGGCGAGGAAGTCGCCGCGGCGAAGCAGCCGCTCTACGAGCTGCACGCTGCGGTTGTCGGGGAGATCCGCACCGAGACGAACACGATCGTGGTCGTCGAGAAGCAGCGCAAGACCCCTGCGAAGTTCCCGTGAGACGCTGCTGACGGGTCGGCGGTCATCGAGTCTCAGCCCCACGATGTGAGGAGCAGAGCGACATCGGCGGGTCCGGCCTTTCCGTCGTCGTTGAGATCGGCTGGCCCGGGCAGGTCCCATTGGTTCAGCAGGATCGCGAGATCGCGTGATCCGACGACGCCATCGTGGTCAAGATCTGCGCGCTCATGCGCGAGGTCGGATTCGAAGGCCGCAAGGTCCACTGCGTCAAGCCGCAGGTCGCCGTTGTAGTCAAACCGCGCGCAGGGGCTTCCCGCGCGGGGCGGCGTGGCTGCCGCGACGCAGGCCTCGCAGATCGGACGATCTGCGACCGTCAACGCGTGGTCATAGTTTCCATCGCCGAGCAGCGCAGGGTGTACGACGAGGTACGCGCCCGCAGGGACCACCGAGAGTTCGCGCGTTGCACCATCGGGGAAGCGAACGGTGGCACCGCTCGCGGCAGCGAGTCCGCCGAGGCCGAAGTGCGCCTCGAGCGTGTTCTGCCCAAGGTAGCCGACCCCACCTGCTTGGATCTCGCGGACTTGCACGCGCTTGCCCGTCCGGAGCTCGATGCGCGCGCCGATGGCGTCGGTGTTACGGGCGGCGCCCTCGAGACGGATGCGCACGCTTGGCTGTCCGTCGCCAGCGTGGTTCATGTAAAGCAGGATGTTCGATCCGAGCCCGAGCACGGCGAGATCGAGGTCTCCGTCGCGGTCGAGGTCGGCGCACGAGGTCGAGTAGTTCCACAAGTTCGGGACGCCGACGGCGCCAGCTGCGCCAGGCACGATGGTCGCCGGCGGAGTGCCTGAGCTCGTCCACAGCGCGTTCTGGGTGCCCTGGTGGTTCACGAAGAGGTCGAGGTGCCCGTTGTGGTCGACATCGAGGAAGAGCGCACCCCACCCCGAGTGGAAGTCATCGACCTGCCATTCGGTCTCGCCGCGGACGAATTGTCCGTTGCCCTGGCCGAGCAGCAGTGGGTTGATGCCGAAGACTGGCGGTTCTGCCGCAGCGATGTTCGTCATCAGCAGGTCGGGCGCGCCATTGCCATCGAAGTCGCCGGATGCAACTCCCATCGAGTAGAGCTGCAAATCCGCGCCGCTGCCTGCGCGAATGTCGGTGAAGACGCCGCCGCCGTCGTTCCGCCAGAGCTGGTTGCCTTCATAGAACGGGGCGAGGTGCCCGCGATCGTTCGAGACGAAGAGATCGGAATCGCCGTCGAGGTCGATGTCGGTGAAGACGCCGAGAAAGGTCCGCGCGGGTGCGTTCATTCCGAGCGCGGGCGCGAGGTCGGTCAGCGCTGTCCCATCGTTCCTCAGCAGGCGGTTGCGCTCGCCGCCACTGGGCGTGTTGTTCAGCGGGTAGTTCGCGAGGTAGAAGTCGAGGTCGCCGTCCGTGTCGATGTCTGCGAGGGAAATGGCTTTCGTCACCGACGGGGGACCGAATGCGCCGTCCAGCGCGTGCGGGACGAAGCGCATCGCGCCTTGGTTCCGGTACACGCGAACCGGGCCGTTGATCTGGGTGAAGATCAGTTCCGGCAGCCGGTCGCCGTCGAGGTCCGCCGACGCCAGCGCGGATGCACCCGAGAGTGCGCTGATCCCGCTCGCGAGGCTGACATCGGTGAACTGACCTGCGCCATTGTTCGAGTACACGCCGACGGCGCCGCTGAACTTCCCGATGCACACGAGATCGTCGTCGCCATCGAGGTCGAGGTCGACGCAGCCGACTCCGAATCCGTAGAGCCCGTTGGCCTGCGGGACGCCCTGAACCACATAGTTGATCCCGCGTGTCGAGGACTCGAGCGTGAAGCTCGGAAAGCCGGTCTCGCCGCCGCGCGCCGTGGCTTGGGCGGTCAGCGCGCCAGCGGTCCATGCGACGGCCACAAGCGTCATGGCGCGAGCCGCGTCAGGAGCCATCCTGTCGGAGAAGGGCATGCGGGGAACCTAAGCCCGATTGGCGGCGATGCAATCAGAAGCCCGCGCGAATCGAATCAAGTACATAGGTGCCGCCCAGGAGCCCCAGGCGGGTGGGGAGGTCGGTGAGCAGCAGGCGGTCTGATTCCGACGGGGCGGGGCTCGGGCAGAGGGCGAGGGCGAACCGATCGAGGCGGGCGGCGGGACGAGATTGCGACCGCAACGATGAGTGATTCTCGGGCATCCCATCGACGCCCTCGGCAAGCGACAGGGGGGAGTCTATGGAAGGGGCGGAAAACGCAAAGCGGACCTCGCGCGCGCTGTCCTCGATTTCCCCGGCCAGCACGACTCGGTCCGATCCCAACACGACGATCGCGACCGCCGAGTCCGCTTCGGGACCTTGCAGCACGGTCACGCTGAGGCTGCCACGCACCCCCACGCGCCACCGCGCCTCGACAAGGCATTGGCTCGCCTGCAGACCTGCGGACGACCTGGGCGCGATCCGTGTCATCGAGACGCTCCAAGTACGCGCGCAAGGATCTTCGAAGCACGCTCGATGCCCTTCCCGGACTTCGAGATTGTGTTCGCGAGTCCATCGAAGAACCTGCAGAGCTCGAGCAACTCGTCGATCTTCTGGTCGTGCTGCTTCTGGCGATCGTTCTTCCGCGAGCCCTTCTGGGCCACACGGCATCCGCCAAGCTCCTCGACCAGCGGATCGAACTCGCGGCGCTTGCGGGCTCGCAGGATGGTGTAGAAGAGCTTCCACACATCCTGCTCGGCCTGGTGGTACTCGCGGCGGTCGGCTCGATCCTTCGAGCGGACGCGCTGCACAAGTCCCCACTCGTCGAGCTGCTTGAGCGTGGTCGAGACGCTTCCCCGCGAGATCGACAGCCGCTCCATGATCTCCTCAGCGGAGAGCGGTTCGCCTGCGATGAAGAGCAGTGCGTGCACCTCGGCAACGCTGCGCTGGACGCCCCACCGGGTTCCCATCTCGCCCCAGAACTCGATGAATCGGTCCTGTGCGGCGCGGATCTCGTCGACTGCGGGAAGCGTCGTGAGCTCGCGCGGACGATCGGAGGAAGTCGTGCCAGTCGACATTGCAGCGGGAGGCTACCGCCGCAGGGGGGTTCGGGCAATCGAAGTTTCAGAAACCACTGAAAGTTCTGCGGGTGCGTCCGCGTGCGGCTCCGCAAAAAAGCGCGGTCCCGAACCTGTCGGGACCGCGTGGTTTGATGATGGGTTCCGTTCAGCGGTAGCCGACATCGATCGCGCTGGCGGGCGAAACCACGCCGTTTGGCAGCCGCGTCAAGACATAGTACTCGTAGAGCACGCCCGGGGTGGTCGTAGCGTCGAAGTGCACGGGATTCACGACCGTCTTGATGCGGGTGAACGCAGTGTTCGAGTTCTTCACTCGCCGGTAGATCTCCCAGCTCACGCCGCTGGTCACGCCAACAGGCGTCCAGGTGATGCGCACATACGCGGGGAAAGTTCCATCCGAGGCCGCGACATTGGTCGGAGGCTGGACCGCCGGATAGCCGGTGTCGACGCGACCACGCTCGCTCGATGCATTGAAGTTGCCCGACTTCGCAGTGACCGCGTAGACATAGAGCCCACCGGCCTGCGCCGTGGAGTCGGTGAACTGGAAGGTGGAGGCCGGCAGATCCGCGGCGAGCGGCGAATCCGGCCACAGCGCACGACCTTGGGGCTTGCGCCAGACCGAGTACGAGACAGGATTCCAACTTGCGGGCTTGCTCCAGCGAACCAACACGCTCCCCGGGGTTCCGTCGGAAGCAGACGCCACGGCGGGAGCCTCGAGCGCGAAGCCTAGATCGGTGTTGCTGTAGCCGGAGAGGCCAAGGAGCGCCGAGAAGAGTCGCACGCTGTAGTCGTAGCGGACATCGGAGAACACATTGGTGTCGCTCCACTGCGTGACCGGCGTGTTCAGGATGGTCACCTGCTCGAGCGGACCACCGTCCACGGAGCGATAGACATAGATGCGGTTGATGGCGGCGTTCCCAGCCAGGAAGGGCAGGACCCATGTGACATTCACACGATTCGTCGCAGCGGGCGCGGCAGCGCCAATCTCGCCGGTCGCAAGGAGGTTGTACGGCGCGGGGATGGCGCGCGCCCCGACATCGCTCTCACCGTAGCTGTTGGCGCCCGACTCAACCTCGGCCTGCACGGTGTAGACATACAGGACGCGCGCCTCGGCCGTCGTGTCACTGAAGGTGGTTTCCGAGGCGGGGACCGTGGCGATCACATCGCCTTCACAGCCACCTTGCTCGCCCCGGAGGATCCGGTACGCGGTCGGGGTGTAGCCAGTCGGCGCGGTCCAGCTGACTTCGACGCGATCGGAATAGTCGAAGTCCGACGCGGTCACGCCGGACGGACCCGCGAAGCCGACGGCGCCACGCGCGCCCTTGGTCCAGCCCGAATAGGTCGTGGCCGTGAGCTTGGCCTTCACGCGGTAGTCGTACATCAGGAACTCGGACGCCGACGAGTCGATGTACGACAGGGTGGTCGCACTGAGGTTGTTGTCGATCACCGTGTACGAGGCATCGACATCCAGGGCGGTCGACGGCTTGCGCTCGAGCCAGAATCCAAGCTGCGATCCAGCTCCGCTGGTGGTCGTGGTACCCCAGGTGATGGTCACCGCGTTGCTGCCGCGCGTCGCGTTGATGTAGGTCGGTCCAGTGGTGGCGCTCGGGGTGTGCGCGAGGGAAGCCCGCCAGGTGAGCATCGTGCAGCGGATGCGCTGCGACTGCTCGGCCGTGAACTGCGTCATGCAGGTGTCGTCCGAGTAGTCCATGTAGTTGTTGATCGGGTCTGCGTCGCCGCAGGTCGAAGCCGCGCCGCAACCGAAGTGTGGCTGCTGCTCGGGAAGCGTGTCGCAAATCAGGTCGTTCTCGCCGTAGCAGTCCGGCGCGGCTGCGGCGCCGCAGGAGTCT
>Ga0208783_10000346_pt1 | contig 28881 bp, 29 predicted proteins | sample DEB19_08_DNA_2_FD_184529 | JGI IMG/M metagenome (GOLD analysis project Ga0208783, IMG submission 184529) | Aqueous microbial communities from the Delaware River and Bay under freshwater to marine salinity gradient to study organic matter... | ecosystem: Environmental > Aquatic > Marine >...
TCCCGGAGCCCCCATGCGCCTGACCCGACTTCTCGCTTTCGCCTCCGCGCTTTTCAGCCTTGCCCTGTGGGCAACGCCCAGCGTTGCGCAAGCGCGCCCCGGGGAAGACTTCACCGTGCTAAGCCCCCCCCAGGCCACCGAGCCGGGCAAGGTGGAGGTCATCGAGTTTTTCTCGTATGCCTGCGGGCACTGCTATCGCCTCGAGCCGTTTCTCGAGGCATGGGCGAAGAAGCTCCCTCCCGACGTCGTCTTCCGCCGGGTACCCGGCGTGGGCAGCGAGCAATGGTCGGCGCTCGCCCAGCTGTTCTACACGCTGGAGGCCATGAGCCAGCTCGATCGGCTGCACCCGAAGATCTTCTCGGCGCTGCACGAGCAAAATCAGAACCTTGCCTCGGCCAAGGTGCGCGATGCCTGGCTCGCGGCCAACGGCGTCGATGCCCAGCAGTACGCGGCGGTCGAGAAATCATTCGCGGTGCAATCCAAGCTGAGCCGCGCCCGCCAGCTCATGGCCGCCTACAAGGTGGATGGCGTCCCCATGCTGGTGGTGAATGGCAAGTACGTCACCTCCTCGGCGAAGGCGGGCGGCCCGGAGCGCGTGATCCCGCTCATCGAGCGGCTGATCGCCCAGGCCCGCGTCGAATCCGGCATCGGCAAGAAATAGGGGCGCCCTCGTGGGGCGCCGCGTCTTCCTGACCGGAGCCTCGAGTGGGATCGGCGAGGCGCTTGCCCGGCACTTCGCGAGCCAGGGCGCCACGCTAGGGCTGCTGGCCCGGCGAGGTGATGCCCTCGAGCAATTGCGGGGCAGCCTCTCGACTCCCGTCGAGACGTACGTGTCGGACGTGCGCGATGCCGCGGGCGTTCGCGCAGCCGCCGGTGATTTCATGGCACGCCATGGCGTTCCGGACATCGTCATCGCCAACGCCGGCATCGGTTACGGCACGCTCACCGAGTACGTTGAAGACCTCGCCGTGTTCCAGGAGATCCTCGACACCAACGTGATGGGGCTGGTGAACACGATGCAGCCCTTCCTCGCGCCGATGCGCGAGCAACGGCAAGGGCAGCTGGTGGGCATCGCGAGCGTGGCAGGCTACCGGGGCCTACCGGGCAACGGCGCCTACTGCGCCTCCAAGGCGGCGGCCATCAAATATCTGGAGAGCCTGCGGGTGGAGTGCCGGGGCAGCGGCGTGCGCGTCGTGACCGTCTGTCCAGGCCATATCGCCACGCCGCTCACCGCACGCAACCCGTTCCCCATGCCCTTTCTGCTGACGGCCGACGCGTTCGCGCAGCGGCTGGGCTGGGCGCTGGCGCGACGATCCTCGCAGGTCGTGATTCCGTGGCAGATGAGCCTGGTCGCCAAGCTCCTGACGGTGCTGCCCAACACGCTCTTCGACGCGGCGCTCTCGCGCGCAGTGGCGCGCAAGCCGCGCCACCCCGGTAGCAGCTAGTCAGTTCGCCAGCAGCCGGGCGAAGGCCTGATCGAGGCGGCCATCAGCCTCCTGCAGTCGGCGTCGCGCCTGGGCGACCCAGGCTTTGTCGCCGCGCAATGTCTCCTGCGACTGCCTGAGCATGCGCTCCACCTCCGCAGGCTGCGGTCCACCAATCCCCACCCGAGTTCGCACCATCTCCGCAGGGGATAGGAGCGCGCGCATGGCTTGCTCGGACAGGGGGAGCTTGGCTTCGGGGAGCTTGTTCTTGGCCAAGGCCGCTGCATAGAGCTCGACCGCCTTCGCATACGGAAACTCCCTGGGCCGCAGGCTGTTGGCCCTGGCGTGGCTGACCAGGGCAGATGCAAAGCTGTGCCCCACACGGAAGGGGACCTTGTGGTTTTTCTGGAGCGTCTCGGCAATATCCATCGACGTCGTCCAGTCGTCCTCGAGCTCGGCAAGCGCCCTGGCGGCATTGACCCCGAGTGCGTCCATCACGAGGTTCATCGACGTGACCATGCGCACCGCCTGGGGGAACAGGGCCAACTCCACCGGCGTTTGCTTGTAGTCGCGCATGCCGGGCGTCACGTTGTGTGCTCGCAGGCTCACTACGTGGGCAAGCCCCACGACCGTCGACGCCTGCTCACGGGCATTCATCACCAGGCCGGGGTTGCGCTTCTGGGGCATGGCGCTCGAGCCATAGGTCGAGCCCTCCTCGAGAAGCAGCCACGGGCGCGTCTGGTGATACTGGGTATGGATATCGCCAAGCATCGCGCCGAGGCGGATGGCCGTAGAGGCGGGAATGCCCGAGGCCTCGATGGGAATATCGAAGGTGAAAACCTGCCCGGCGTCGTACGAGTTCTCGATCAGCCCGTCGAACCCCAGCAGCTCGGCCATGCGCACGCGATTGAGCGGCCAGCTCGAATTGGCCAGCACCGCCGTGCCCATGGCGCTGCGGTTCAGGCGCGCGTAGAGCTCTCGCATGCGCTGCGCGTCGCGGGCGAAGGAGGCCTCGAACGCAAGGAGGTAGTGGGCGTAGCTCACCGGCTGTGCCTGGACGCCATTGGTGTAGGCCGGCACGATCGTATTCACATGCTTCGAGGCGGTGACGACCACCCGGTCGCGCAGGCTGCTCAGGGCGTCGTAGTAATCCAGGACCTGGTTGCGAAGTTGGGCCGCGCGGAAGGTTGCATACATGTCCTGGCGGCTGCGGCCAGCGTGAATGACCGAAGCGTCCGGGCCGACGTGTTCCGTGATGATGTTTTCGATCTGGATCACGTCCGCCGGGCTTTTCCCTCCCGGCTGCTTCGCCTGGTCGATGGTGTGCGCAATTCCCCTGGCGATGAGGCGGCCGGTTTCAGGGGGCAGGATCTTTTCCTCGACCAGCATCACCGCCGAGGCCTTGTTGATCTTGTTCATCCAGTAGAACTGGCTTTCGGCCTGGTCCCGCGGGCTGGTGCTGTTGCCCCGGGCGGCAGGCGCGGGCACGAACGCGCCGATTCGCGCTGCCTGCGCGTTGCACTCCTCGGTCGTCTTGCAAGCCAGCGCGCCGGTGTCGGCGGCCATGGAAAGCGAGCTCGCCATCAGCAGGGAGGCAAGCAATGCGGGGGATGTGTTCATGGAGTTCCTGGTGGGAGGGAGGTCTACAGGGCGCGGTCGGCATCACCAGCCTGCGAGGGCCGCCAGACCAGAAGCCGTCGCTCGGCCATTGAGACTGCCTGGTCGAGCACCAGCGCAAAAAGCGTGAGGAGCAGGATACCGGCAAAGACCGTGTTGATGTCGAATGACCCTTCGGCCATGTGAATGAGGTAGCCCACGCCCCGGGCGCTGCCGAGGTACTCGCCCACCACGGCGCCGACGAAAGCCATGCCCACCGAGGTGTGAAGGCTGGAGAAGACCCAGGAGGTGGCCGATGGGAGATACACGTAGCGCAGCAATTGCCGGCGCGTGGCGCCCAGCATGGTGGCGTTGTTGAGCACCACGGGGCTTACTTCCTTCACGCCCTGGTAGACGTTGAAGAAGACGATGAAGAAGACCAGTGTCACGCCGAGCGCTACCTTCGACCAGATGCCCAAGCCAAACCACACCATGAAGATGGGCGCCAGCACCACGCGGGGCATGGCGTTCATCGCCTTGATGTAGGGGTCCGCGAGGGCCGATGCGAAATGCGAGAGCCCAAGCCAGAGCCCGACCGCGAGCCCGAGCACCGCGCCGATCACGAAGGCAAGCGCGGTTTCCTGCAGCGTCACCCACAGGTGCGGGTAGATCTCGCCGCTTGCAAACCAGTCGATGATGACCTTCACGATCTTCACCGGCTCCCCGAAGAAGAAGGCGGCCCGGTGCGGGTTGTCCCACACGACGGGCGGGATGAGCTCGGGGTGGGTGGCCACGTGCCAGAACGAGAACACGCTCGCCAGTAGCATCGCCTGCCAGAACCAGAGCCGGCGCCGCATGCTCAGGCGCTCACCCGGTTGCGCGTTTGCGCGTAGCCCTTGAGGACTTCATCCTTCATGGCGTGCCAGATCTTGTCGTGCAGCGCGATGAATCGCGGCGTGAGGCGAATCTCGGAAACATCGCGCGGCCGCGGCAGGTCGATCAGGTACTCGCCGATGGGCCTGGAGGCCGGGCCGGCGGAGAGCACCACGACGCGGTCGGAGAGCGAGATGGCCTCCTCCAGGTCGTGGGTGATGAAGATCACGCTCTTGCGGTTGGCGCTCCACAGCTCGAGCAGCTCGTTCTCCATCAGCACCCGGGTCTGCACATCCAGCGCCGAGAACGGCTCGTCCATCAGCAGGATCTGCGGGTCCAGGATCAGCATTTGCGCGAGGGACACGCGCTTTCGCATGCCGCCGGAGAGCTGGTGCGGGTAGCGGTTGCCAAAGCCGGCGAGGCCCACGCGCTCGAGCCACGCCTCCGCCTTCGGATACGACGACGCGCGGTCCTCGCCACGAAAGTCGAGGCCGGCAACGACGTTGTCGAGCGCGCTTCTCCAGGGCATCAGCGCCTCGGACTGGAACATGTAGCCTGCCCTCGCGTTCACCCCCGAGAGCACGTCACCGAGCACACGGACGCGCCCCTCGGTGGGCTTGAGGAGCCCGGCGACAACGTTGAGGAGCGTCGACTTGCCGCAACCCGTGGGCCCCACCACCGAGACGAACTCGCCCTCGGCCACGGCGAGGCTCACGTCCTTGACAGCCGTGTACGCCCCGCCCCCCTTGGTTGAGAAGGCGCACGTCACCCCCTCGAGCTCGACGGCGATCGACATGTGGTGATGCGCGCCCGGCTTTCGCCGGGCGCGTCGCGTGGCTACTTGTACTTCGCCGCCGCCTTGCGGGCGAAGCTGTTGTCAAAGGTCTGCTCGAGCCTGAGCGAGTCGCCCGCCTTGATGACCGAGGGCTCGAACTGGCGCAGCACCTTGTAGACGTTCTGCGCGGCCTTCATCGACATCTGCCCGTCCTCGGAGTAGCCGATCATGTTCTTGAGCAGGCCCTCCTTGTAGAGCGAGGGGTTGCCGCCCTTGTAGGCATCCGGCATGAGGTCGACGATTTGCTGGGGCGTGGCCTTTGCGATCCAGCGGTTGGCGCGGACCATCGCGTTGACCACCGCCTGCACGGTGTTCGGGTTCTTCTTGATGAACTCGTCGGTGATGTAGATCACGCTCGCGTGGTAGTCGCCGCCGTAGATCTCCTGCATGCCCTTCTCGGTGCGGCTGTCGGCAACCGCGGCGAACTTGCCCGTGGCCTCCAGCTGCGTGATCACCGGGTCCAGGTTCGAGATCGCGTCGATTTCGCCTTTTTCCATCGCCGCCACGGCGCCGGAGCCGGCGCCCACGCCAACGATGGAGACGTCGCCGGGCTTGAGCCCCCCCTTGGCGAGGATGTTGTTCACGAACATGTGCGTGGAAGAGCCCGGCGCGGTGACGCCGATCTTGAGGCCCTTCAGGTCAGCGGGGCCCTTGTACCTGGCCGCCCGCTCCTTGGGCATCACCAGCACGATGGAGCTGAACTTCGCCTGCAGCACCACGGCCTTGATCGGCTGCTTCTTCGCGGCCATGTTGATGGTGTGCTCGTAGGCGCCGGAGACCATGTCGGCCGAGCCGCCCACGAGGGCCTGAAGCGCCTTGGCGCCGCCCGCAAAATCCGGGATCTCGACGTCGAGGCCTTCCTCCTTGAAGTAGCCGTTGCGCTCCGCCACCGAGAGCGGAAGGTAGTAGAAGAGCCCCTTCCCGCCCACGGCGATGGTGATCTTCTTCTTCTCCGGCGCCTGCGCCGAGGCCGGAGTTGCAGCGATCAGGCCGGTTGCCGCCAGCGCTGCGGCCAGAATGCCCAGCACGCGATTGAATGGTTGCGTCATGTCATCTCCCCATTTTGGCTTCGATCAGGTGTTTTAAAAGCGCCAGCCTGCCTTGGCGGAAATCGTCGTGCTGCCGCCCAGCCGCTCGGCCTCGAAAGCAAGGTTCAGCACCACCAGGTTCAGGTTCAACCCGGCGAAGTACCGGTTCTCATTGAAGGCTTCCTGGGAAAGCGCTCCCCCCTGGTAGCGAGCGCGGGTTCTCACCACCCCAACCCCGGCAAACGGCGTGGCGACCGCCAGGCGCTTGGAAATCAGGAGATCGGCGCCGGCCGTGGTGAGCCGCAACCCACCAATGTCCCCGGCGCGGGTGCCCGAGGCGCGCAGGGCCACCGCCGGCAGGGCGAGCTGGTCGTCCATCAGCGCCCATCGAACCTCGGCGCCGGCAACGGGCGTGTCGACATTGGAGGCCATTCCCAGGAAAGCGCCGATATCGAGGCCCCACGGCAGCCCTTTGTGGAGCTGGACCTTCGGCACATAGATGTAGTCCGCGGCGCTGTTGCCGGCGCTGGCCAGCAAGTCGGAGTGCTGCAGGGTGGTGGCGGAGGCCACGACGCCGATATCGAAGCCGATGAGACCGAGCGGTGTGGCGGGGGTTACCCCTCTGTAGGACAACGCTGCACCCAGGTCCCGGGCCAGATCGCGAAACTGGGATTGCGAGAGGTTGGCGAGAGTGGGCAGCTCCCCGGCTCGCAGAGGCAGGGCCAGCAGGCAAAGCGCGGTAGCGATCAACTTCTTCACGAGGGCTCCTCAGGAGGGCAGGCCCGAACGACCTCGGTCCCGGCAGCGGGCACTATACCGGGGGCTTCGCGGTTTGTTGAGGGCGACGATCCGGGCCTCGACGACGCGTTTGTGTCAACACAAAGTGGCCGGGTCCTTTTGACCCCACCATGAATCCCTCTGCATCGGGGGCGCGCCGTGGAGAACGATGGTTGGTTGGGCGAGGTGACGGGCAAGCTGAGCGGCAGCGGGCCCGCCGCAGAGGGGCCCGCGCAAGCGGCCGGCGCTCCACTCACCGCATTCATGCGGCAACGCATTCGCGACCGCTTCCTCGGCAGCCGCTTTCTCGGCTTGCCCCATGACGCTGAGCATTTCGGGCGGACCGACGAGACCATCCGGGCCGCTCGGGTTTACCTTGAGGAAGGCGATGTCGGCCGGGCGTGCGAGTGGCTTGACTTCGCCTCCGATGCGAACCCCGACGAGCGGCTCTGGCTCGCCCATCTGGAGATTCTCTACGTGACGCGGCAGGCCAAGGCGTTCGCGGCGCTCGCAGCGCAGGGCAGGGGGCGATTTCCCGGCTCCGGCAATTGGGACGACATCGTCTCGCTCGGCGCCCGCCTCGCTCCCGACGACCCGCTGTTCGCCGGAGCCAGGACGTCCTGTAGCGACAATCGCTATGGTGCCTGGCCGCAGACGCTCAACTGGATCGAGGCGCCCTTCGACCTGACAAGCGACTTGCTGGCGGCGGAATTTCACGCAGCGATGCAGGCCTAGGCATGGATCGGGCGCCTGCACCGACCTGGCCGGCAAGCCTCCCCTCGGGCCGGGAGGGATCGGCTGCAGGGAGCGTTCGCGACGATTGCGTGCGCCGCGCCTGGGACGACGAGATCCGACGGATGCGCTCGCGACAACAATCGGGCGACACTGTCGTGGCTTCCGAGGCTGTCGTGGCGGCGCTGCGGCGTTTCGATCACCTCGTCACCCGGGAGCAGCACGCGCTCCTCGCCACGGCATTGCGATGGACGCAGTCCGAACAGCTCACCGCCGAGTGGATTCGGTCCCGCTACCGTGAGCTGTCGCAAGCCGCTGCCGAGGGCTTCCGCCTGAGGGTCGGGATTCCCGGGCCGGACATGCCACGCGAGGCGGGACAACTGGCGGCCTTCGGGCTCGCCGGCTTCGGGGCCACAGTGAAGTGGGCAGAGATGGCCGAGTCGCCCCGTGATCCAACGCTGCTGGTCGAGGCCAAGCGCATCTTTGCGCTAGCGGAGTCGACTGGCCTCGCGGGCGATCTCCACGCCGTCGCGCGCGGGGGGGCGGAAGCGACCGCCTCCCTCACCGCCCGGTTCGTGCATGTTCTGATGCTCGATGCCCTCTGCCGTGGCAACCTGGGGCAGCGCCAGGCAGAAATCATCGATAGCTGGCTGGGGGAATGGAGCGGCGACTATGCGCTCACCGATCACGCCGAAGGGGCGGTGCTCGCCTTCGACGAGCAGGGCGAGGGCGGCCTGCGCGCGGCGGGCGTGATGCAGGAAAACGCAGCCACGCAGCGCGTTCTCAATATCGACGCGCTGTCGAGCCACATCGGCACGGTGGTGAGTGGCTTCCGAAAGGGCGAGATATTCCCGGGCCACGGTTGTGCCGCGTCATTCCGGGTCGAGGAGCATGTGGCCGCACTGGAGCGCCTGCGCCAATTTCTCAACGGTGCGCAGCGAAGGGAAGCCCGGGCGCTCCGTGTCGGCCGCACCGACCGGCTTGCCGTGTTCACGGGTCTCGCCGAGATCCTGTCGACGGCCTACGCCGAGCAGCGGGTCGCGTTCAAGCAAAAGGATCCCGCCGACCCCGCCACGGCCCGCAACGCCAACGACTCGCGCTCCGACATCCGGCGCCGGTTCGTTCGCCTGTTTGACGAGAGCGCCTCGGGTATGGGCATCGCGTGCGAGGACCCCTCGATCGCCGCCGATGTCGGCGAGCTCGTGGCCGTATTGGCCGAGGAGGGGGGTGAGCCCATGGTTTGCGAGGTGGTGCGACGCGCACCGCCCGACGGGTCGGGCTGGGAGGGCCCGCGCCTCGGCTTGCGGGTACTGTCGCGAAACTCCCGTCGCCTCACGCTTCAGCGGGTCGACAGTGGCCAGGCCGTGGAGGCCGTGTATCTGCCCGGAGGAGACCGCTCCGGACGCGAGGACGGGTTCCTCGCCTCGCAGGGGGATTTGGAGCGCGGCGGCCTCCTGGAGGCCGTGATCCGGGACCGGGCCTTCCTGCTTCGGTTCCATCACGTCCGCCGCCAGGGGCCCGGCTGGAGCCTCGCCGGCTTCGAGGTAATTCCAGAGGCAGCGGGCGGAGGCGGCGGGCGGGGCGACGCGCGCTAGAGATCCACCACCGTCTCGAGGTATCCCATCCGGGCGCTGCCCACCTTTACCTGCAGGCGGCCCTGGCCTCGCACGACCAGCGTCACGAAACGCTGCTGGGCATTGCCGCGCGTCCAAGGCATGAAGATGCTGGGGCCGTTGTGCAGGCCCGTTCCCCACCCGTCGATATGGCCCAGCGCGATGACCGACTCCGACGGCGCCACGACACTCACGCCCGCACCGGCCGTGGCAAGCCTGAGCGGCTCCACGTGCGGAAGCGCTTCTGCCGAAGGCAAGCCCGTGGTGCCCAGGTATCCCGCGTTGGCGATGCGGAACTCGAGTCGCGTGAGGTCGTCTCCGGCGCGCTCGCGGCTCACCAGCTCGACCGACAGGCGCGGCACCAGTGCGGCGACGCGCAGAAAGGCTGCGCTCTGGGAAGCGCAGGTGGCCGGCAGCTCTTCGTAAGGGGGGTTCCAGATGCCGACGCGCCCATCGAAGCCGCCCACTTCCACGGCACCGATCTGCGGGTGCTCGACCTTCCGCCAGCGGCGAAAGATCCGGCCGGCGTTTCGCTCGCGGTCGAATCGGGCGAGCGCCTGGAAATCCTTGCGATCCAGTTTCCAGTAGTGCTCAACGAACGGCTTCTTGCGCTCGATGCCCAGCTGATGGAAGAGGTCCCATAGCTCGACCACGTAAGCGATGCAGCCGCGCTGGTGATAGGCGTAGTCGGTCAAGTCACCGTGCAGGGGCTTTTCCGGCTCGTAGAGGAACTCGTGATATCCACTCACGCAGGCATAACCCGTGTGCTCGGTCATCCACGCCTCGACCTGACGGAAGATGGCCAGGTCCGTCTGGTTCATCTTGTGGTCCGGCTGGTCACCCATCGGGCGAATCAGCACGCCGCCGAACGTGTGCAGGTTCAGCCAGGTGACGATCTCGGGATGGCGCGTCGCGAACTCCAGCACGGCGCGCGTCTCGGGGGCGCTCCCCGGGTAGTGGCCGGCGCCTGCCTGCTTGGGCTCCGCCGCCCACTGGTACGGGAAATTCCTATTGAAGTCGTAGAGGTTGTCGCCCAGGAAGTTGGGGTCCGGGATCCGACGGCCGTCGAAATTGACAATTCGGCCCTCGGGATACAGCTTGTAGAACGGGCCCTCGTCCTCCGGCAGGCGGGGCACGAGCACCGGTGGGTCGAGGGGGCGTCCGTCCAGCCCCCGCAGCTCCACCAATTCGCCCGTGAGGTCCTCCTTCCGCATGTACCCGGTGAGGCCATCACCATCGATGTCGGCCGCCTCCCAGTAGGCGTGGTCCCGGTTCACGCGGTCGTTCACCGGGCTCGAGCGCACGTAGCGGCCCTTCTTGAGCACTTCCTCGGCGCCGTCCGGGGAAATGCGCGGGACCACGTAGAAAAGAGCCTCGCGAATGGCCTGCGCCATGTGCGCCGGCAGGTCCGCCTCGCCCGCCCGGTTGGCGCCGCGGTGGATGGCAATCACATCTTCGGCGATGGCGAGCGCGACACTGCTGCCGCACACCTCCGAGGCGTGCATGTTGCCGTCGACCCAGATGGCGGGGCGAATGCGATCCGGATCGGGGCCGATGGTGAGGATGGGAATGTCGCGGCCCGCGGCCGACTGGCCGAGGCTTCCCAGCCGAACGATGTCGGGATGCTGCTTGGCCCACTGGGAGAGCTGGCCCTGGATTTCGGAAAAGTCGAGGTAGCGTTGGCGAAACATGACGGCGTCCTTTCGAGGGAAGTCAGCCCGGCTTGCGGTCGGACCACAGCTCACCGCCGGTTGCCCAATCCGACCGTGCAACGTCCTGGAAAATCACGTCCACCGACGATGCGGCCACCCCCAGAGACTGAACCGTTGCCTCGGTGAGCGCCTTGGCGAGCGATCGCTTCTGTTCCAGGGTTCGGCCCTCGAAGAGTTCAACGCGCAAGGTGGGCATGGGGTCTCCGGTGTCAGTGTTCAGAAAGGGTTTGCAGGTCAGTCGGGGAAAATGCGCGCCACGTCTTCGCGCGTGAATCGGTACTCCTGGTTGCAGAGCTCGTCGTGCACGGCGATCACGCCCTCCGCATCGAGCGTGGCATCGACCTCGGCGCGGCCCAACCCGCGCAGCATGGCAATCACCTTGTCCTCGCTGCGGGAGCAGCCATCGGCCACTTCGCGCGCCGGGTAGACGCGGATGTCGTCGTCCGGGAACAGTGCCGTGACAAGGCCCGCGAGGCCCGCTTCGCCGGGGGCGGCCGCGGCAAGCGCCTGCGGCGCGCGGCGCGCCGCCTCTTGCTGCACCCGCGCCCAGGCACTCGGATCCTTTCGATCAGCGCCGGGGAGTTTTTGCAGCACAAGGGCTGTCACAGCCTCTTCGCTGGAATGCACCCAGACATGCGTGGGCACCTGCTCGCTCAAGTCGAAATAGCGCTCGAAGCACTCGGCGAGCGTCGCGCCCTCGAGCGGCACGATCGATTGGAAGTGCCGCCCGGTGGCGTGGTTTTCGAGCGTCAGCGCGAGGCGACCGTTGGCGAGCAGGTCCTGGATGGTCGCGGTATCGGCAAGGGCGCTATCGGGCGCTGCCTTGATCATGGCTCGCAGATGCAGGTCCTGCGTGCAATCGGCTATCGCCAGCGACACGGGGCCCTCGCCCATCACCTGCAGCACGGCCCTGCCGGGCGCCTTGAGGCCCGCCGCGATGATCACGGCGAGGCTCGCAAACTCGCCCAAGAGGGCGAGCAACGGCTTCGGGTAGGGGCGACGGGAAGCTATCTGTCGCCAGAGCGGGCCCAGGTGCACGGCCTCGCCACGGATGTCGGCAGCCTCGAGAAGAAATCGCTGGTGCAGCCCGGGCGACTCGGCATTCATGGGCAAATGATAACCGCGGTCCGCTCGCATCGAGCCACTGCGCGCCTTGTGCGAACATCGAGGCACGCCAACCCTCGCTCAAGCGCATGGAAAACCCCGCCATCATCGCCGTTGCCATCACCGGATCCGTCCCCCGCAAGAAGGACAACCCGGCCTTGCCGGTTCAGCCGGCCGAGCAGGTGGAGTCGACGCACGAGGCCTTCGAGGCAGGCGCGACCCTGGTGCACATTCATGTGCGCAACGACGACGAGTCTTCCGGCTCGGACCCGGCGAAGTTCGCTGCCGTGCAGGAGGGCGTGCGCAAGCACTGCCCGGGCATGATCATCCAGTTCTCGACCGGAGGCCGGGGGCGCGAGGCCGCGGCGCGCGGCGCGATGCTCCACCTCAAGCCCGACATGGCCTCTCTTGCCACCGGCTCGGTCAACTTCCCCACCTTTGTCTATGAGAACCCGCCCGCTTTCATCGACCAGTTGGCCACGACCATGCTCGAACACGACATCAAGCCCGAGTGCGAAATCTTCGACCTCGCCATGCTCTACAACGCGGCCGACCTGATGAAGCGCGGCCTGTTGAAGCCCCCGCCGCACGTGCAGTTCGTGATGGGCATCAAGGGGGCCATGCCCGCGCGGCGAAGCATCCTGGAGTTCCTCATCGCCGAGGCGAAGGCCGTGCTGCCCGGCGCCACGTGGACCGCAGCGGGCATCGCGCGACACCAGCAGGAAGTGGCGCGCTGGGCGCTCGAGCTGGGTGGCCACTGCCGTACGGGCCTGGAGGACAACATTCGCTTCGACGAGACGCGGCTCGCGAGGAGCAATGCGGAGCTAGTGACCAAGGTGGTCGACGAATGCGCCCGTTTCGGGCGGCGGCCCGCCACCTGCGCCGAGGCGCGGGCCTTGCTGGGGCTCGCCGCCGCCTAGGCTTTGCGGCGGGGAGCTCCCGCCCCGCCAGACATCAGAGCTTGTTGTGAGTGCCGTCGCAAAGCGGCGCCTTGGCGCTCGCCTTGCAGCCGCAGAAGTAGGCCTTGCCCGACTTTTCCGCTTTGTAGGGCGTCGGCACGAAGGAGGTGCTCTTGTGCGAGCCGTCACAGAACGGCTGCGTGGCGCTTTGGCCACAGGCACACCAGTAGTAGGTCTTGCCCGCCTCGACATCGACGGCGTAGGGGGCCTTTTGGGCGATCGTGGGCTGCTCCATGTCGGGCATCACCTGCGTTGGTAAGGGCGCCGCAATTATAGGCGGCGGCAGCGCCGCGCAATGCCGCGCTATGCGCTACTCGCCGTTCACCGAGTAGTCGATCTTGGCAGGAGAGTTAAGGCGATTCAGCAGGTCATCGACGATGTTGTATATTGGCCATTGATAATCGGCTGTGTCACACCAGCCGAATTTAAACGTCCTAAAACCAAAACCCAGGGCTTGCTACTGTCGAGTATCTTTGGTCCGGCCAAGTATGTAATTCACCCGGAAAGGATTATTGGGAATCATGAAAAATTTATTTTTAACGATATCGTTAGTTTTGTCTTTTAGTGTATCGGCATCCACAGAAAATATATCTGCGCTAAAGACTCCTCCCTCAGCCATTGCCTCAATGAATGAACAAGAATTAAATGAATTTGGCTTGGCGACCGCAAGGCAGGCCTACGCCATCTTATCCAAGGTGGGCAGCCCTACGGGTCAAATCGGCGGGACACTCAATCAGGCAGACAAGAATTCCGTGAATAATGCCAAGACGCTGTTGGATGACAATGCCCTGATCCAGCGTTCTTCATTAAATTATGGCCTTACCAAGGAAACTTACATTCCAACTGATGTTGATACCTTTCAGATTGACAGGTTAAAAACGACCCGCGCGGCTGGTGATGCTCTCGTTATGACTTATAACGTTAGCCTTCCCAATCGGGTTGATCTTAAAACGGGTGCGGTCATGAGCGGAAAATCAATGCCCCGTATCACTGTCATCCGCTGGAATAATAAACAAAAACAATGGCTGGTCTTTTCGCATGCTGATTTTGATACGCCTGAGGCCATATTGTGTGGCGATGAGTCTTTGAGAATGGCGCCTAAGAAATCTCAGTTTGAAGAAGCCGATATTGCACTTGGCAAGCAGACTCTTGATGATTTTGTTCAATCGCACCTACAAGTCGGCAAGCCCAAACGAGGAAAAGGTTATCAGTCCATCTTTGCTAGCGGAGAGCGCTTTGCTGGCGGAGAGCGAAATACGCCCATTTCGCTCAAAGTCAAGGTTGAGCCCAAAAATGTTGAAGCGATCCGCTCTGATCGCCTGCTAGCCATCCGTTTCGACCTGCCCAATGCCCTTACTGTGGGCGGCGAGGCCGTGGCACAAAATTACAGCCCGCGATTACAAACCTGGCAACTCAGCCAAGATGGCCGCTGGGAACTCATTGCAGCCGCTATATTTGGGGTTACTGCAAAAGTTGCCGAAGGCATCAAATGTGTTCCCCAGACGCAACCCAAGTAAGTATCTTTTGGAAGTCCCCGACTCATTGAAGTATTTTGAGAAGTGGTGATCCAGCCTTCCCTCGGATCTCAGCCGAAGAATGGTGGCACTTAATGACTCTTGGTAGCGACTCAGCGGACGCACGCCAAGGATGCCAAGTCCACTGTGAACTCAGGGGATGTTCAGGAGACTTTCACAGGGCCTCTGCGAGAGAGGTCCTTCCCCCATCACTCCACCGTGACGCTCTTGGCGAGGTTCCGGGGCTTGTCGACATCGGTGCCGCGCTTCAACGCCGCGTGATAAGCGAGCAATTGCACGGGTATCGCATGCACGATCGGTGACAATTGGCCGAGGTAGCGCGGCGTGCGAATGACATGCACGCCCTCGCTCTCGGCGAAATGGCTGTCGAGGTCCGCGAACACGAAGAGTTCGCCGCCGCGGGCCCGCACCTCCTGCATGTTGCTTTTGACCTTTTCGAGGAGCGTGTCGTTCGGCGCGATCACCACCACCGGCATCGACTCGTCGACGAGAGCAAGAGGGCCGTGCTTCAACTCGCCGGCGGCGTAGGCCTCGGCGTGGATGTAGGAAATCTCCTTGAGTTTCAGCGCGCCTTCGAGCGCGATCGGGTAATGCACGCCGCGGCCGAGGAAGAGCGCGTTTTCCTTCTTGGCGAAGCGTTCGGCCCAGGACTGGATCTGCGGCTCTAAGTTCAGGGCGTGCTGAATGCTGCCCGGTACAAACCGCAGCTGCTCGATTGCGGCAGCTTCGCCTGCCCGATCTAGCCGACCGCGAGACTTGGCAATCGCCAGCGCCAGTGTGTGCAGTGCCGCGAGTTGCGTGGTGAAGGCTTTAGTCGAGGCAACGCCGATCTCCATGCCAGCCCGCGTGTAAAACACAAACCGCGAGGCGCGCGGAATGGCGCTTTCTCGCACGTTGCAGAGCGAGAGCGTTCGCTCGTGGCCCAGCTCCTTCGCGCGCTTGAGCGCTTCCAGCGTGTCGAGCGTCTCGCCGGACTGGGAAATGGTGACGACCAGCTGGCGTGAGTCAGGCAGGCTGTCACGGTAGCGATACTCATGGCCCAGCTCGACGGCGCAGGGCAGGCGCGCGATCGACTCGATCCAGTAGCGGGCCACCAAGCCGGCGTAATAGCTCGTGCCTGAAGCGAGGATCAGCACACCGGAAAGATCCTTGAACGCCGCGTCGGCACCGGCGCCGAAGAGCTCGTCGGCATCGATGCCGCCATCGATGACCGCTTCCAGAGTGTCGGCCACGGCCCGAGGTTGCTCGTGGATCTCCTTCTGCATGTAGTGCTGGTACGGGCCCAAATCCACCGCATCAGCGCTGATTTCACTCAGCCGCTCGGGGCGGCTGGCCGGGCGACCGTCGCGATCCACTATCGTGATGCCCGTTCGGCGCAGCGCCACCACGTCGCCATCCTCGAGATAGATCACCCGCCGCGTGTGCGCAACCAGCGCGGACACATCGGAGGCAAGAAAATACTCTCCCTCACCCAGGCCCACCACCAGCGGGCAGCCCATGCGCGCGCCCACCAGCGTGTCGGGGTCACGGCGGCTCACCACACCGATGGCATAGGCGCCCGCGAGCTTGCCAATAGCGGCGTGCACGGCGCCCTCGAGGCTGCGGGCTGTTTGCAGGCAGTGGTGCACGAGATGGGCGATGACTTCCGTATCCGTCTGCGACTCGAAGGCGTAGCCCAGCCGCTTCAGCTCCTCGCGAAGCGCCTCGTGGTTCTCGATGATGCCGTTGTGGACGACGGCGATCTCGCCTGCCGAGACATGCGGGTGCGCATTGGGCTCGGTGACGCCACCGTGCGTGGCCCACCGGGTGTGGGCGATGCCGAGCCTGCCCGTGAGCCCTTCAGCCGCCACGGCGCCCGCCATCTCCGCCACGCGGCCCACACGACGAACGCGACGAATTTCGCCATCGAGAACCGCGAGCCCCGCCGAGTCATAGCCGCGGTACTCGAGGCGCGCGAGCCCGTCTGTAAGAACAGGAACGATGTCGCGCTGGGCGATGGCACCGACGATGCCGCACATGGTCGCCGACCCTCGCTACTTTTTCGGCCGCTTCCAGCCGGCGCGCGTGACCTGCTTCTTCTCTGTCACCGTGAGCTCGCCTGGGGGGACGTCCTTGGTGATGGTGGCGCCAGCGCCCACGGTGGCGCCACGACCCACCGTCACGGGCGCAACCAACTGCACGTCTGAGCCGATGTGAACGTCATCCTCGATCACGGTGCGGTGCTTGTGGGCGCCGTCGTAGTTGCAGGTAATTGTGCCGGCGCCGATGTTCACTCTCGCGCCGACTTGGCTATCGCCGATGTAGGCCAGGTGGTTCGCCTTGCTCGCCTCGCCAAGCTGGCTCGCCTTCACCTCGACGAAGTTGCCGATGTGAACCTCGTTGGCAAGCGTCGTGCCGGGGCGGATACGCGCGTACGGGCCGATCCGGGCACGCTCGCCGATCGACGCTTCCTCGATGAGGGAAAAGGGCAGAACCTCCGTGCCAGCACCGACCGTCGCGTCCTTCAGAATGCAGTTGGCGCCGATGCGCACGCCGTCGCCCAGCACGACGCGTCCCTCGAAAAGGCAATTGACGTCGATGGACACGTCGCGGCCGCACGAAAGCTCACCGCGCACGTCCAGGCGCGCGGGGTCGGCCAGCGTCACGCCGGCATCGAGAAGGGCTTTCGCGTGGTCCATCTGCAGCAGGCGCTCCAGGCGCGCGAGTTCCAGTTTCGAATTGACGCCAAGACACTCGGTTTCAGTGTGTGGGTGACAGGTGGCCACGGGATAGCCCTCTGCCACCGCAGCAGACACGATGTCCGTCAGATAGTACTCGCCCTGGGCGTTGGCGTTCGAGACGGCGGCCAGCCACCCGGAGAGCTTGCGGGCGGGCGCGGCAAGCATGCCGGTGTTGATTTCCCGCAGCGCCTTCTGCGCGTCGGTGGCATCGCGGTCCTCGACGATCGCCGCCACGCCACCCGCGGTGTCACGCACGATCCGCCCATAGCCCGTCGCATCCTCCACCTCCTGGGTGAGGAGTGCCAGCGCTCCCGGGGCGGCCTCGTCGACGAGTGTTCGAAGTGTTTCGGCACGTATGCGAGGCACGTCGCCGTAGAGGACCAGAACGACGCCGTCGGGAGACAGTGCTGGAAGGGCCTGCTGAACGGCGTGGCCGGTGCCGAGCTGCTGGGCTTGCGCCGCCCAGACGAGACCGGAATTCGCGAAGCGTTGCCGCACGGCCTGGGCACCGTGGCCCACCACCACCACGATGCGCTGCGGCGCAAGCGCTTGGGCCGCCCCAATGACATGGTGAAGCATGGTGCGCCCGCCGAGGGGCTGCAGAACCTTGGGCAGGGCCGAGCGCATGCGCTTGCCCTGGCCCGCAGCGAGGATCACAACCTGAAGCATGGGGCTCACCTGCGCGCGCCCCCGCGCCTAGCGCTGCTGGCGGAGCTTGCGGATGGCGGCGAGCTGGGCGACCGATTCGGCGAGCGCCGCCTGGGCTTCGGCGATTTCCATCTGGCCGGAGCGATTGGCAATGGCCTCTTCCGCCGCGCGCTTCGCCTCGAGCGCCTTTTCCTCGTCGAGATTCTCGGCCCGCACGGAGGTGTCAGCAAGCACGGTCACCACATGCGGCTGGACTTCCAGCATGCCGCCCGAGACATAGATCACTTCCTCGCGATCCTCGCCGGGGCGCTTGACCCGCACGGTGCCGGGCCGGATGCGCGTGAGGAGGGCGGCGTGGTCGGGCATGATGCCCAGCTCGCCCGCCTCACCCGGGGCGACGACCAGCTCGGCCTCGCCGGAGAAGATGGCCTGCTCGGCGCTGACGATATCGACTTGAAGGGTCTTGGCCATGGGCGCTTACTGGAGCGTCTTCGCCTTCTCGAAGGCTTCCTCGATGGTGCCCACCATGTAGAAGGCCTGCTCGGGGAGGCTGTCGCATTCGCCCGCCACGATCATCTTGAAGCCCTTGATGGTGTCCTTGAGGGTAACGTACTTGCCCGGCGAACCGGTGAACACCTCAGCCACGTGGAACGGCTGCGACAGGAAGCGCTGGATCTTGCGTGCCCGCGACACGGCAAGCTTGTCTTCCGGCGAGAGCTCGTCCATACCAAGAATGGCGATGATGTCGCGCAGTTCCTTGTAGCGCTGCAGCACGGCCTGCACAGCGCGGGTCGTGGAGTAGTGCTCGTCGCCGATGATGTTGGGGTCGACCTGGCGCGAGGTGGAATCGAGCGGGTCCACGGCGGGGTAGATGCCGAGCGCCGCGATGTCGCGCGAGAGCACGACGGTGGCATCCAGGTGGCCGAAGGTGGTGGCGGGCGAGGGGTCCGTCAGGTCGTCCGCGGGGACGTACACCGCCTGGATCGACGTGATGGAGCCGTTCTTGGTGGAGGTGATGCGCTCCTGCAGGCGGCCCATCTCCTCGGCGAGCGTGGGCTGGTAGCCCACGGCGGAGGGCATGCGGCCCAGCAGCGCCGATACTTCGGTTCCAGCGAGCGTGAAGCGGTAGATGTTGTCGACGAAGAAGAGGATGTCCCGGCCTTCATCGCGGAAGCGCTCGGCCATGGTGAGGCCGGTCAACGCCACGCGCAGGCGGTTGCCCGGCGGCTCGTTCATCTGCCCGAACACCATCGCCACCTTCGACTGCGAGAGGTCTTCCTGCACGATGACCTTGGCGTCCGACATCTCATGATAGAAGTCGTTGCCCTCGCGGGTGCGCTCGCCCACGCCCGCGAACACCGACAGGCCCGAGTGCTGCTTGGCGATGTTGTTGATGAGCTCCAGCATGTTCACCGTCTTGCCCACGCCGGCGCCGCCGAAGAGGCCGATCTTGCCACCCTTGGCAAAAGGGCAGATCAAGTCGATCACCTTGATGCCGGTTTCCAGCAGCTCGACCGAGGGAGAGAGGTCGTCGAACTTGGGTGCTGCAGCGTGGATCGAGCGGCGCTCGTCCGTCTTCACCGGGCCGCGCTCGTCGATCGGGCGCCCCAGCACGTCCATCACGCGGCCCAGCGTTCCCGTGCCCACCGGCACAGAGATCGGCGCGCCCGTGCCGCGCACCTTCATGCCGCGGCGAAGGCCGTCGGTGGAGCCCATGGCAATGGTGCGAACCACGCCGTCGCCCAGCTGCTGTTCAACCTCGAAGGTGAGCCCCTTCTCGACGAACGAATTGCCCCCTTCCTCGACGAGCGTGAGGGCGTCAAAAACGTGCGGCATGCCCTCGCGGGGAAACTGGATGTCGACTACCGCGCCGATGCACTGGACGATCTTGCCTTCTGAGCTGGCTGTGGCGTTCATGGGTATGTCCTGAAAAAGTCTGGTCGAGTCGTTTGTCGTCGCCGTTGCGCCGCTAGACCGCCGCCGCGCCCCCGACGATTTCGGAGAGTTCCTTGGTGATGGCTGCCTGGCGCGACTTGTTGTAGATGAGCGTGAGCTGGTCGATCACGTTCGAGGCGTTGTCGCTCGCCGCCTTCATCGCCACCATGCGCGCGGACTGCTCGCTCGCGATGTTTTCGGCGAGCGCCTGGTACACGATCGCCTCGAGGTAGCGCCGCAAAAGCTGGTCCAGCACCGTCTTGGGGTCGGGCTCATAGAGGTAGTCCCAGCCGCCGCCAGCGGCGCGGTCGTCTTCCTGCAGGCGACCGGCAGGCAGCGGCAGCAGCTGCTCCATCACCGGCTCCTGCTTCATCGTATTGATGAAGCGGGTGTACGCGATGTAGACCACGCCGACTTCGCCGTTAACGTAGTCATCGATCATGGCGCGCACCGGGCCCACCAGCTTGTCCAGGTGCGGCGTGTCGCCCAACTGCGTAAGGTGCGAGACCACCTTCCCGCCGAAGCGCTGCAGAAAGGCAAAGCCTTTGTTGCCAAGCGCCGTGAACTGCACCGCGCGGCCCTCGTCCTGCCACTCCTTCACGCGCCCCGACAGGAGCCGGAGCACATTGGTGTTCAAGCCACCACAAAGGCCCTTGTCGGAGGTGACCAGCAGCACACCAACGCCCTTCGCGCCTTCGCGCTTGACGAGAAACGGGTGGCGATACTCCGGGTTCGCGTGCGCCAGGTGCGCGGTGATGTTGCGAATCTTGTCGCCGTACGGGCGCGCGCGGCGCATGCGGTCCTGGGCCTTGCGCATCTTGGAGGCCGCCACCATTTCCATGGCCTTGGTGATCTTGCGCGTGTTTTGCACGCTCTTGATCTTGGTGCGGATTTCCTTGGAGCCAGCCATCTGTCTTGGTCTCCGGCGCGCCTGTTGCCAGGCCTCGCCGCGCTAGGGTTTCAGTAAGAGCCGTTCTTCTTGAAGTCCTTGATCGCCTCGTGCAGCTTCGCCTCATCGTCCTTGGAGAGGTCCTTGCTGCTCTCGATGCGATCGGCCAACTCGCCGTACTTGGACTTCACGTAATCGCGGAGCGCGCGCTCCGCGGCAAGCGCCCTCTTGACCTCGATGTCATCGAAGTAGCCGTTGTTCACAGCGAAGAGCGTGAGCGCCATTTCCCAGACCTGCAGCGGCTGGTACTGCGGCTGCTTCATGAGCTCGGTGACCATGCGGCCGCGCTCGAGCTGCTTGCGGGTGGCTTCGTCCAGGTCGGAGGCGAACTGCGCGAAGGCCGCGAGCTCGCGGTACTGGGCGAGCGCGAGTCGCACGCCGCCACCCAGCTTCTTGATGACCTTGGTCTGGGCCGCTCCGCCCACGCGAGACACCGAGATGCCGGCGTTGATGGCAGGGCGAATACCGGCGTTGAAGAGGTCCGTCTCCAGGAAGATCTGGCCGTCGGTGATCGAGATTACGTTGGTGGGCACGAAGGCCGAGACGTCGCCCGCCTGCGTTTCAATCACCGGAAGCGCGGTCAGTGAGCCCGTCTTGCCTTTTACCGCGCCTTTCGTGAAGTTCTCCACGTACTCCTCGTTGACGCGCGCGGCGCGCTCCAGCAGGCGAGAGTGCAAGTAGAAAACGTCGCCGGGATACGCCTCGCGGCCCGGCGGGCGGCGCAGCAGGAGCGAGATCTGCCGGTACGCCCACGCCTGGCGGGTAAGGTCGTCGTAGATGATGAGGGCGTCCTGGCCACGGTCGCGGAAGTATTCGCCCATGGTGCAGCCGGCGTACGGGGCGATGTATTGCATAGCCGCCGGGTCGGAGGCAGTGGCCGCCACGACGATCGTGTAGGCCATGGCGCCGAACTCCTCGAGCTTCCTCACCACGTTGGCGATGGTGGAAGCCTTTTGGCCTACCGCCACGTATATGCAGATGAGGTCCTTACCCTTCTGGTTGATGATCGTGTCGACTGCCACCGCCGTCTTGCCCGTCTGGCGGTCGCCGATGATCAGTTCCCGCTGACCGCGACCGACGGGCACCATCGCGTCAATCGACTTGAGGCCGGTCTGCACGGGTTGGGAAACGCTCTTGCGCCAGATGACACCCGGGGCAACCTTTTCGATCGGGTCCGTCATCTTCGCGTTGATGGGGCCCTTGCCATCGATGGGCTGGCCCAGCGAGTTCACCACGCGGCCAATCAGCTCGGGGCCAACAGGCACTTCCAGGATGCGGCTTGTGCACTTGACTGTCGCGCCCTCCGAGATGTGCTCGTAGGCGCCCAGCACCACGGCGCCCACCGAGTCGCGCTCGAGGTTCAGCGCCATGCCGAAGGTGCCGCCGGGAAATTCCAGCATCTCGCCCTGCATGACATCCCTGAGCCCATGGATGCGGCAGATGCCGTCGGTCACGGAGATCACCGTCCCCTCGGTGCGCTTTTCCGCTGCGACCGAAAGGTTCTGGATCTTCGACTTGATGAGTTCGCTGATTTCAGCCGGGTTGATTTGCATGGAGTGCTCCGATTGCGTGTTCTGGGGTCAGCGCGTGAGGGCGCCTGCCATTTGCTCAAGGGCATCGCGTACCGAGGCGTGAATCACCTCGTCGCCCACATAGATCCGCGCCCCGCCGATGAGGGTTTCATCCACCTCGACGGTGGCCTCGATTTGGCGTCCGTACCGGGCGCCCAGGGCTTTTGCCAAGGCATCCCGATCGCTCGCTGTCAGCGGCATGGCCGAGACGAGCCGAACGGGGAGAATGCTTTCATGGGCCAGCTTGAGCGCCTCAAACTGCCTCGCGATCTCCGGCAGCAGGCTTGCGCGGTCAGCCTCCACCAGAACGGCGACAAGATTACGAACCGCCGGCGCCAGCCCCTCGCCACCGACCCCGAAGAAGAGGTCCAGCTTTCCCGGGCGTTCCAGCTGCGGGTTGGCGAGGATGGCCGCCATCTGGGCGTCCGCTGCGATGGCCCCGGCCAGATCCAGTCCGTCCTGCCAGCGGGCGAGGTCTGCCGCTTCAACCGCCGAGCGGAATGCCGCTTCGGCGTAGGGGCGGGCGACGGTGGCAAGTTCAGCCATGGGGTTGCCTTAGAGCTGCGACTTCAGTTGCGCGAGCATGTCCGCGTGCGCCTTTGCGTCCACCTCTCGGCGGAGAATCTTCTCCGCCCCGGCGACGGCCAGCGAGGCGACCTGCTCGCGAAGGGCGGTGCGCGCTTTCGCGGCCTCGGAGGCGATTTGCTCGCGCGCGCCAGCGATGATGCGGTCGGCCTCGGCCTTGGCTGCCACCCGGGCTTCCTCGATGATCTGCGCAGCACGCTTCTCACTGTCGGCGAGCACAGCGGACGCGCGCTCGCGGGCCTCCTTGAGCGACGCATCCCCACGGCGCTCGGCCTCCACCAGGGCGACCTTGCCCTTCTCGGCAGCGGCCAGCCCGTCGGCAATGCGCTTGTTGCGATCGTCGATGGCGCGGTTGAGCGGCGGCCAGATGAACTTGACCGCGAACCAGATGAGGAAAGCGAACGACAGCGCCTGGACGAACAAGGTCGCGTTGATGTTCATGGCGAACGACCCCTACCGGGAGCGAAGGGTTACTTGATGACCGACAGGAGCGGGTTCGCGAAGCCGAAGAACATCGCGATACCGACGCCGATCAGGAACGCCGCGTCGATCAGGCCCGCGAGCAGGAACATGAACTTCTGCAGTTGCGGGATGAGCTCCGGCTGGCGGCCGGCGGCCTCCAGGAACTTCGAGCCCATGATGCCGATGCCGATACAGGCGCCGATGGCGCCCAGGCCGATGATGATGCCGATGCCGAGGGCGGTGTAGCCCTGCACGAGGGCGAGGTATTGAGCCATGTGTTTTCCTTTCGGAGGTGCGGTGTGTTGAAGAAGGGTTCGACGTGGAAGCGTTTCAGTGGTGCTCGTGCGCCATCGCGACGTAGACGACGGACAGCACCATGAAGATGAAGGCCTGCAGCAGGATGATCAGGATGTGGAACACGGCCCAGGCCCAGGTGAGGATGCCCGAGGCGCCGCCGGCGAGCGCGCCGCCGAGCGAGAGGCTCGCGATGGTGCCGAGAAGGCCCAGCAGCATGAAGATCAGCTCGCCCGCGTACATATTCCCGAAGAGTCGCATGCCAAGCGACACGGGCTTGGCGAGCAGCTCGATCACGTTCAGCGCGAAGTTCGGGATCCACAGCGCCGGGTTGCTGCCGAACGGTGCGGTGAACATCTCATGCAGGAACCCGCCCACGCCCTTCGCCTTGAAGCTGAAGAAGATGATGAGGAAGAAGACCGAGAAGCTCATCGCGAACGTGGTGTTGAGGTCCGTCGACGGCACTGCCTTCCAGTGCGGCGCGCCAAGGCCGCCGGACACGGTTGCCACCCAGTCGATGGGGACGAGGTCCATGAGGTTCATCATGAACACCCAGACAAAGATGGTGAGGGCGAGGGGGCCGAGGAAGGCACGCGAGCCTGGAAACACGTCGCGGACGGTGTTGTCCACGAACTCGAAGAACATCTCGACGAACGATTGCAGGCGGCCGGGCACTTCCGCCGTGGCGCCGCGCGCCACCAGCCAGATGCCGCCCAAGCTGACCAGGCCAAGCACCCACGACATGATGATGGTGTCGACGTTGACGGCCCAGAAGCCACCCTCGCCCACCGTCACGGTAAGGTTCGTGAGGTGGTGCGCAATGTAGCTCGACGGGGTCAGGTTTTCGGCGGCCATACGCTCGGGAACATTTCCTTGTCAGTCATCAATGCGAGCAGCGGAGCCGCCCATGCCACGCAAAACGCCAGCACTGCCCATCCGGGCCGGTCGATCACGGCCTGCAGCCGCGCCGCGCCGGACAGCAGCGCCGCAAGGGAGCCGAGTGACACAGCCCACTTCGCCGCCTCCGCCATCACGACGGCCCGCAACGCTTGCCAGGGCGTGGGTGCGGGACGCCGGCCAACCCGCGCCAAGGCCACGGCAGCAAGCGAGCCCGCGACGGCCGCTGAGCCTCCCAGCAACGAGGCCAGCACGGCAACCCGATCTGCCAGACCCCAAACCGCGGCCGAGCAGAGCAACACCAAGGCTGCCTGGACGAGGAGCACGCGCTCGCCGCTACCGACCCGGGAACGGCGAGGACGGCCCGTGCCACAAAAACTTTGGGATTCTAGCCCGGGAGGCGGCATCGGGTCAAAGCTGGAGGCGGCCTGCCGGTCAGCCGCGCAAGAGCCGCGCCGCGATGCCGTCGAGCTGCTCGAGGCTCGTGTAGTCAATCACCACGCTTCCGCGTCCGCCCTTGCGCGGCTTGAGCGCAACCGTTGCGCCCAGCGCCTCGGCGAGCGACTCCTGCAATCGACGCGCGTCGGCGTCCAGGCGGGCCCGGGTTTGCGCCGGGCGAGCGCCTGTTGGGGCGGCGGAGGCGGCCTGGACGAGACGCTCGGTCTCGCGAACGGACAGCCCCTTGGCGACCACCTGGCTGGCAAGCTCCACCTGCTTGGCCTTGCCGAGGGCCAGAAGGGCGCGTGCATGCCCCATATCCAACTTGGCCTCTTCCAGCAAGCCGCGAACCGCGCCCGCGAGCTCGAGCAGGCGCAGGAGGTTGGTAACGGCGCTCCTTGAGCGGCCAACAGCCTTGGCCGCCTCGTCGTGGGTCAAGCCGAACTCGTCGATCAGACGCTTGAGGCCTGCCGCCTCCTCGATCGGGCTCAGGTCCTCGCGCTGAATGTTCTCGATCAGGCCGATGCCCAGCGCCGCATCGTCGCTCACGGGCTTCACGATCGCAGGCACACGGTCGAGCCCCGCCAGGCGAGCCGCCCGCCAGCGTCGTTCACCAGCCAGGATTTCGTGGCCGCCTTTCGCAAGCGGCCGGACGACGATCGGTTGCAGCACGCCCCGCAGCCGGATCGACTCGGCCAGCTCGGCGAGCGAGGCCTCGTCCATGCGCGTGCGCGGTTGATAGCGGCCAGGCTGCATGGCGGCAACCGACAGGCTCACCAGCTCACCCTCTGCCGAGGCATCCCCTGCGCCCAGCAGCGCATCGAGGCCCCGGCCCAGCCCGCGCGGCTTGCTCATGGCCGCGCCTCCGGCGCGGGCGCCCCTGCCCGCATGAGCAGCTCGCGGGCAAAGGCGAGGTGCGCTTGCGCGCCCTTGGACGAGGGGTCGTGCAGCAGCACGGGCTTGCCGAAGGAAGGCGCTTCGGCGATGCGGACGTTTCGCGGTATCACGGTGTCGAACACCTTGTCGCCGTAGTGGCGCTTGAGCTCCTCGGAGACTTGCACCGTCAGAGCGTTTCGGGGGTCATACATGGTGCGGATGAGCGCCTCAACCTCGATTCGTGGGTTGAGCGCCTGACGAACGCGTCGCAGCGTGCCCACCAGGTCCGAGAGGCCCTCCAGCGCGTAGTACTCGCACTGCATCGGGATGATCACCGCGTCGGCGGCGGTGAAGCCGTTGACGGTCAGCATGTTGAGCGCCGGCGGGCAGTCGATGACCACGAAGTCGTAGTCCGCGAGGGAGGGGGCCAGGGCTTCGCGCAAGCGGTATTCGCGGCGCTCGAGGCTGATCAATTCGACCTCGGCTCCGGCGAGCTCGCGGTTGGCGCCAACCACGTCGAAGCCGCCCTCGGCGCCAACCGCCGCCTCTGCGAGGGCGTGCTCTCCCAGCAGCGCACCGTAGACAGACCGAGGTAGGCGCGACTTGTCGATCCCGCTGCCGGTGGTGGCGTTGCCCTGTGGGTCGAGGTCGAGCAGCAACACGCGCCGGCCGTAGTGGGCGAGGCTCGCGGCCAGGTTGACCGCGACGGACGTCTTGCCGACGCCGCCCTTCTGGTTGGCGATGACGTAAGTTCGGGCCATCACGCAGGGCTCATGAAGACCAGGTGTCGTTCGGCATCCACGCCGGGGACGCGCACGGCCACGACCCGGTCGACCTGGTGTGTCTTCGGAAGCCTCGCGGCCTCCTCGTGCGGGTACAGCCCCTTCATGGCGAGCATGCTCCCGCCGGGCGCCAGCAGGTGGCCCGCGAGGGCAACGAAATCGGCGAGCTCCGCAAAGGCACGCGAGACCACGGTGGAAAAAGCCCGTCCCGGGCGCCACTGCTCGACCCGCGCGCAAACCACCTCGACGTTGGCAAGCCCAAGCTGGGCCTTGGCCTGGTCCAGGAAGGCGGCCTTCTTGTGGCTCGAGTCCAGCACCGTCACGGCAAGGTCGGGGCGGGCGAGGGCCAAGGCGAGGCCGGGAAGCCCCGCGCCGCTGCCCACATCCACCAGGCTCTCCGCAGCCCCCAGGTGTCCGAGCAGCGAAAGGCTGTCCAGCAGGTGCAACCCGACCATTTGATCGGGTTCCCGGATCGCGGTCAGGTTGTGAACGCGGTTCCACTTGTCGATTAGGTGCACGTAGTCGACCAGCTTGCTCTGGGTGCTGGCATCGAGCTCGACGCCCAGGGCGCCCAGGCCGCAGGCCAAGGCAGGTTGAAGGCTCATCGGCGCCCCTGCTCGGCCCGCCGGGGCTCGGCTGCGCCCGCCGGGCTGGCGGCCCCGAGGCGCTTGAGATGCACCAGCAACAAGGCGACGTCCGCCGGCGTCACGCCTGGCATGCGCGCGGCCTGGCCAACCGTCTCCGGCCGCTGGGCGGAAAGCTTTTGTTGGGCTTCGCGGGATAGCCCACGAACGGCACCAAAATCGACCGAGGGCGGAATGGCTCGGTGCTCCTGGGTACGCCGGGAAAGAACCTCTTCCCGCTGTCTTTCGACGTAACCCGCATATTTAGCGGAGATCTCTACCTGTTCGGCGACGTTCGCTTCTTTTTTACCCGGCCCCAAGCCCTCCAGCGACATCAGTGCGCCATAGGTCACGCCCGGTCGCCGCAGCAGATCAAAGGCCGAGCATTCCCGCTCGAGCGGCTGACCGAACACGCGCTGCTGGTCGGCAGACGGGATGCGTGCCGGCAGCGCCCAGGTGGCCCGTAACCGCGCCGTTTCTCCCTCAATCGCTTCACGCTTTTGGTTGAAGGCTTCCCAGCGCCTGTCATCGACCAACCCGAGCCGGCGCCCCACCTCGGTCAGGCGAAGGTCTGCGTTGTCCTCCCGCAGCTGCAGCCGGTACTCGGCACGGCTGGTGAACATGCGGTAGGGCTCGGTGACCCCCTGCGTCACCAGATCGTCAACCAGCACGCCGAGGTAAGCCTCGTCGCGCCCCGGGCACCACCCCTCCTCGCCCCGCGCCAGGTGAGCTGCATTCAAGCCCGCCAGGAGGCCCTGCGCGGCCGCCTCCTCGTAGCCGGTGGTGCCGTTGATCTGGCCCGCGAAAAAGAGCCCCCCGATCACCTTGGTTTCGAGAGTGCGGCGAAGCGCCCGCGGATCGAAGTAGTCGTACTCGATGGCGTAGCCCGGGCGGAGGATATGGGCGTTCTCGAGCCCCCGGATGGAGCGAACCAGCGCCCATTGCACGTCGAAGGGAAGGCTCGTCGAGATGCCGTTGGGGTAAACCTCGGGGGTGTCCAGTCCCTCGGGCTCCAGGAAGATCTGATGGCTCGAGCGGTCCGCAAAGCGGTGGATCTTGTCCTCGATGGAGGGGCAGTAGCGCGGGCCCACGCCTTCGATGACTCCCGTGAACATGGGCGAGCGGTCGAGGCCGCGGCGCACGATGCCGTGGGTCCCCTCGTTCGTGTGCGTGATCCAGCAGGGCACCTGGCGCGGGTGCTGTTCGCGGGAGCCCAGGAACGAAAACACGGGCTCGGGCGAATCGCCCGGCTGGGCCTCGCATCGGGAAAAGTCGATCGTGCGGCCGTCGAGGCGCGGCGGGGTGCCGGTCTTCAGGCGTCCCACCGGCAACTTGAGCTCCCTGAGCCTCGCCGCCAGGCTCAATGACGGCGGGTCCCCCGCCCGACCTGCGCTGTAGTTTTCCAGGCCCACGTGGATCTTCCCGCCTAGGAACGTGCCCGCCGTCAACACGACCGCTGGGGCGCGGAAAGTGACGCCCATGGCTGTCACGGCCCCCGCGACCCGATCACCCTCGACCAGAAGGTCGTCGACCGATTGCTGGAAGAGCCACAAGTTCGGCTGGCTCTCCAGGCGGCGTCGGATGGAGGATCGGTAAAGCACGCGGTCGGCCTGGGCTCGCGTGGCGCGCACAGCCGGGCCCTTGCTCGCGTTGAGGGTTCGGAACTGGATCCCCGCCTCGTCGGTAGCGGCCGCCATGGCCCCGCCGAGCGCGTCGACTTCCTTGACCAGGTGTCCCTTGCCGATGCCGCCGATCGACGGATTGCACGACATCTGACCCAGCGTCTCGATGGCATGCGTCAGCAGCAGCGTGCGTGCGCCCGAACGGGCGGCCGCCAGGGCCGCCTCGGTGCCGGCGTGGCCCCCACCGATCACGATGACGTCAAAACGCGAAGGAAAATCCATGAAACCGCC
>Ga0208783_10000347_pt1 | contig 28850 bp, 16 predicted proteins | sample DEB19_08_DNA_2_FD_184529 | JGI IMG/M metagenome (GOLD analysis project Ga0208783, IMG submission 184529) | Aqueous microbial communities from the Delaware River and Bay under freshwater to marine salinity gradient to study organic matter... | ecosystem: Environmental > Aquatic > Marine >...
GAACGGTCGCGCCACAGCCGCCGGCCCGAGAGGCTGGCGGCCTGCACGCCCACCGTGCCCCGGTAGCCCGTGACGATCTCCGGCGAGCCGTCGCCGTCGAGGTCGGCGAGGAGCGCCGCGGAGATGCCGGCATGGGGCGGGCTTTCCCACGCCGGATAGGCCGCATGCAGCTTCCACGCATCGTCGAAGACGAACACCTGCTGGCCGCCGCGGCTGCCGCCGAGCCACCAGCGTCCGCCGGTCCCGTCGACGGCGGTGCGCAGGAATCCGACGGCGGCATCTTCGGGAAGATCGAGTTCGTGCCGGCCGATCTCCCGGCCGTCGCCGTCGAGCACGACCACCGTGCGCCAGCCGTCGAGCGCCACGATCCGGACGTCGGCGGCCGTCGCACCGTCGATGCAGACGACGTTGCCGGGAATGGCGATGCCGTCCGCCCGCCAGGCCCGCGCGAGCTTGAAGCGGTCGGGCTGCCGTCGGGGGGCGATCACCTGGTCGGGCAGCCGCTCCACGGCGGCCCCGTCGGCCACCCGGTCGAGAAGCCTGCGGTATTCTCGCAGCCGCGTCTCGAAGCGGTCGCGGATCAGCGGCACGGTCGAGCTGCCGGCCGCGATCGCGTCGAGCACGGCGGTGACGTCGTCACCGAGACGGTGATGGTGGCCCGACTGGACGTCGGCCACCGTGCCGTCCGGCGCGAGCACCACGACCGCCGGAAGATTCTCGATGCCGAACGCCGTCGCCACGACGCTGCGCGGATCGCGAGACAGCGTGCCTGTGGCCCCCCAGGCGGTCGCCTGCGAGCGGATGGCGTCGTCGGCCACGTCGACGTCGTCGACGCTCACGGCATAGTGCCGTACCGCAGGCGTCGCGGAGCGGCTCCGTACCGCCGTGGCGATCTGCGGCATCGTCCGGCGGCAGGGTTCGCATCCCGAGAAGAAGAACTCGAGCACGGCCGGTGCGCCGGCGAGATCGGCCTGCGTCACCGTCGTGCCGTCGAGGATCGCGAGCGAGAACGGCGGGCAAGGCCGGCCGACGAGCGGGCTGGGGGCGTGCGGTGCGGAGGGGGGCTCGAGCCGGGTAACCCGGCCCGCGCCCGGCGGCACCTCGAATCCGAAGGCCTCGGCCGGCACCGTGCCGCGAAACTTCGCATCGACGAAGTCGACGATCACCGCCAGCCCGCCCACGGGACCGCCCTGCTGCGCGAGGTGCGCGGCGTATTCCGCGGTCGGGAGCGACAGCCGGCGCAGCAGCCCCTCGCGGCGGTCGATCCAGAGGACGAGCGGGCCGTCCGCCTTCGGGACGGTCACCACCGTGCAGTCGTGTCCCTCCACCTTTTCGACGCCGGTGATCCGTGGCTTGTCGACGGCGCCGGCGACGATGAGATCCACGGTGTCGTCCGCGAGCAAGAGCGGCAGCTGCGTGGGGCAGCCGGCGTCTCCCTCCGCCAACGCCATCCGGATCTGCTCGTCGGCGAAGATTTGCTCCAGCCCCAGCGGGCTCTGCACCGCTTCTTCGAGGACCTGGCCGGGCACGTTGCCCACCGCTCCGCGGAGCGTCGTGCCATCGACGGCAATGCGGGCGTCGTAGGCGTCGATCCGCAGCCTGTCGGGCCGCTGGAAGACCACGCGAAACGGGATGGTCTGCTCGACTTCGGTGCCGCTCCGCACGTAGCGGATCCGCACGATGGCATCGTCCGAATAGCCCGCGGCGCGGCGGTAGGCCACGCTCATCGCATCGAGGGCTCCGCGCGGGTCCGCGCCGCAGCCCGTGGCCGTCGCGAGCCACAGCATGGCGAGGCCGAGGGGCCCGAGAAACCGTTTGGCGTTGGTCATGCCGACATCATCGCCGATGGCGGTTCGAGCCGACCAGAGCATCCTGGATGCCGCCTGCGCCGACGACGGCCGTGTCAACGGGTACGATGGGATCGGAGGCCGTGGATCCTTGAAGTGCATCTCATTGGAATACGGAGCCGACGAGCCGCTCCTGCTGGAGGCGGGGGCTGGCGCGGCCGTCGCGGAGCGTCGCGGACCCGAGGGCGTCCGCGGCGACCATGCCCGACGCGCGGTCGCCGCCGCAGTCGCCGCGCCGGCGGATGGCCCGCCGCTGGCCGAGCACGTCGTCGCCGGTGATCGCGTGACGATCGCCGTCAGCGGCGGGGTGCCCCAGGTGGACGCCGTGATCGCCGCGGTCGTGGACGCGGTGCAGGGGGCGGGCGTGCTGTCGGAGGACGTTTCGGTCGTACGGGCGCCGCCACTGGAATGCTCGGCCGGCGGCGGGCCGCTGCCGCCGCTCGGAGTGCCGCCCGGAGTCGCCGTCGCCACGGAATTCGATCCGGCGGTCGACGCGCAGACGGCCTACATCGCGGCCGATGCCGCTGACCGGCCGATTCACGTCGCCCGACAGCTCGTCGATGCCGACGTGGTGGTGGCGGTCGGCGCATGGACCTGGGATGCGGCGCTCGGCGGGCGGAGCCTCGACGGCGAATTGTGGCCGGCATTTTCCCGGCAGAGCTGCCGCCGGTCGCTGCTGCAGAGCCTCGCATCCCGCGGCCGCCGCGGGATGCGAAGCTGGCGAAGGAGTGTGCGCGAGGCCACGTGGCAGCTGGGGCTCTGCGCGAATCTGCGGATCGTGCCCGGCCGGAGCGGGTCGCTGCACGCCGCCGCCTTCGGCATGCCCCCGGCCGCTGCCCGCGTGGCCCGCGGCCTGGCGGCCGGCTGGCGGCCGCACGTCTCCGGACCGGCTGCGGTGACGATCGCCTCCCTCTCGAATCCACGCGGCGGGCCGCCGGCGTTGCTGCGGGCCGTGGCGGCCGCGGCTCGTGTCACCCATCCCGCTGGCACGATCTGTGTGGCGAGCCGCATCGACACGCCACCGGGCGTCGTCTTCGCGCGGTGGCGGGAGGGCGCACCGCTTCGGCCGCTCGTGTGCGAGGCCGTGGGCACGGGTGACCCGGTCCTGATCGCGGATGCATGCCTGGCGAGGTTTTTCGCCCGAGCGCTCGGGGAGAGGCGGCTCGTGCTCCTTTCCGATCTCGACGAGGCGACGGTGGAGGGCCTCGAGTTCGGCCATGCCGCCACACCCGAGGTGGTGGAGCGGCTCGCGCACCGGGCCGAGAGTGTCGCCGTCCTCGACGAGGCCGATCGGATGCTGCCGGCGCGGTGACCGTTCGCGGCCGTGTCAAATCATCAGTGGCCCGCCGACACGGCCGCCGAGAGCGCGCTGCGATGCAGCGGTCCCCAGTGCCGCGAGTCGCGGCTGCCGGACGGGAAATCGCCCAGCAGGAAGTGCTCATCGGGACCGAGCCGCCAGTCCTCGCGGCCGTCGGCGGCGGGCCGATGGAGCACGTCCCTCCAGACGACGAACTCCTCGATTGCGCCCGTGGCGGCGCCGGCCGCTGCCGGCTCACGTCCGCCGACCGGCGGGTCGTCGCCGATCCACACCGCGAGCCGGGCCGCCGCGTCGGCGTCGATCGCAGCATCCGTCGGGCCTTCTTCCGGCCAGGGACGCTCGACCTGCCAGGCCTTGGGCATCCCGGCGGGCAGGCACGAGCGATGGGCTGCCTTCCCGCCGTCGTCCTGGCACCGCCAGCAGGCCGCCACGACATGGCCGTCGAGCCGGCCCGCCACCACCGCGAAGCGGCCGGCGGAGGGCGGCCGCCAGCCGATCACGCAGCGGCCGACTCGCGCCCGTAGCGACGGCGTCGGGCTGTGGTCGGCCATGCGGACGACCGCTGCTAGACCGACGTCCCGCACGGGCAGGAGCAGACGTCGCTCCGTCGGCGCGAAGGCGGCATCGTCGTAGACGATTGCGGGGGCGACGTCATGACGACACGGGCCACCGGAGGGATCGGAAGACGGCAGCACGAGGGAGGCGGTCTCGGCGAGAATCTGCGGCGGCACGACCACGCTCCGACCGTCGATCGACAGATCGCCCTCCCGGATGGAGACGTGCTCGCCGGGCAGGCCGATCAGCCGCTTGATCGCGGCCGTGCCGTCGGGGGCCCGGACGATCCAGCGGTCGAACCGCCGCGGCGCACGACCGCTCGGCAGCCGTGGAAACCATTCGGTGACGACGACGTCGCCCGGCAGCAGCCCCGGGGCCATCGACAGCCCCTCGACCGAGTAGCGGAGCGGGCGGGCCGCCGCAGCCGCCGCGATGCCGACGGCGACGAGGCAGACCGCTCCCCAGGGTCGCGTCGACGGCGTCAGCATGCGTCGCCTCGTGACGCCCCCCGGCCGCGGGTCGTGGCGGCGACCGCTACACGTTGACCCACTGGTGGCTCTTCGCGCTCTTGAGCACGGCGTCGCACACCTTCTGGGTCTCGAGTGCGTCGCGGAACGTGGGGTGGGCCGGCTGCTTCTTGGCGTAGGCCTCGAGGAAGTCGGCCACCTGGTGGACGAAGCTGTGCTCGTAGCCGATCGCGAGCCCGGGCACCCACCACTTGTCCATGTAGGGGTGGTCGCCGTCGGTGACGTGGACGCTCTTCCAGCCCCGCATCGGCCCGGCGTCCTTGTAGTCGAACACCTGCAGACGGTGCAGGTCGTGCAGGTCCCACTTCAGGCTCATGTTCTCGCCGTTGATCTCGAACGTGTAGAGCGCCTTGTGGCCGCGGGCATACCGCGTGCTCTCGAAGAGGCCCAGCGAGCCGTTCTTGAAGTGGCAGAGGAACGAGCAGGCGTCGTCGATCTCGACCGGCTCGACCTTGCCCGTGAGCTGGTGCTTTCGCTGCTTGACGAACGTCTCCGTCATGGCCGTGACGTCGCTCACCGAGCCGTTGAGCCAGATGGCGGTGTCGATGCAGTGGGCCAGCAGGTCACCCGTCACGCCGCTGCCGGCGGCCTTGGCGTCGAGTCGCCAGAGGGCCGCGCCCCCCTGCGGAAGGTCGGCGCTGATCGTCCAGTCCTGGAGGAACTCGGCGCGATAGTGGAAGATCCGGCCGAGCTTGCCCGAGTCGATGATCTGCTTGGCGAACGTGACGGCGGGAATGCGGCGGTAGTTGTACCAGACGGTATTGGGCACGCCCGCCTTCTCCACCGCGGCCACCATCTTCTCCCCCTCGGCCGTGTCCATCGACAGTGGCTTCTCGCAGAGGATCGCCTTGCCATGCTTGGCCGCCTCGATGGCGATCTCGGCGTGAAGGTTGTTGGGCGTGCAGATGTCGATGGCGTCGATGTCGTCGGCGGCCACGAGCTTCCGCCAGTCGCTCTCCACGCGCTTGTAGCCCCAGCGGTCGGCGAACGCCTTCGCCTTGTCGGCGTCGCGGGCTGCGACGGCCTGGAGCACCGGCAGGTACTCGAGGTCGAAGAAGTCCTTGACGCGGTTGTAGCCGTTGGAGTGGGCGCGGCCCATGAAGCCGTAGCCGATCATGCCGATGCGCAGAGGCTTGGACATTGGGGTGGTCCTTGATGAGGGGGAGGTGGGGAGGAGTCTTGGTGGCGGGAAGTCTTGGGGAGTCTTGGGGAATGGTCCGCTGCGGGACGGTGGAAGTCTCGTCGCGGATGAGCTTGCTCCTTCCACGACCTGTGGCAGTTCAATCCTCGGAAGGTCGCAATCTCATAGGCTCCTCGAGCTTCCACCGATCCCTCCGCTCGCCGTGCCCGAGGGCGGCGCCCGCGACGCTCGGCGTTCCGCTTTCGGCTTTCTCTTCAAGCCCAGCCGTGGGCGTCGCGGACGGCGATCATGGTCTTGAGGATGGTGTTCCAGGTGGCAGGATTCTCGAGAGTGGCATTGGGGAACATGCAGCCGTCCCAGCAGATGTGCCTGATGCCCCGCTTCTCGGCGTCTTGGAGCCAGTAGCCCGCGCACTTCACGATGTCGAGCTTGCCGTTGGGGTCGTCGGCCGGGCAGTGCTTGCCGGTCTTGTCGTGGGAGCCGGCGCCGTGCACGTGCCCATCGTTCTGGGCGACGTGGAAGTCGATCGTCCAGGGCCGGAGCTTGGCGACCATCTTCTCGTAGGCCGGCCAGAACTCGGCGTCCGTGTAGCCGGGCTTCACCAAGGCGTGCTCCGGCGCGTTGTAGCCAAGCAGGTAGAGGTAGGTGTGGGCCAGGTCGGCCTGGAAGCCGAGCGTCTCGGGCATGCCCACCTCCTCGAGCAGGTCGAGCATGTCCTTCCAGGAGTGCATGCCCGCCCAGCAGATCTCCCCCTCGGCCGCCAGCCGCTGGCCGTTGTCCTTGGCGATCTTGGCGGCCTCGCGGAACGTCTCGGCGATCTTGGCCGTGTTGGCCCGCGGATTCTCCCGCCACTTCGCCACGCCGAACTCGGCGGAGTCGATGCGGATCACGCCGTACTTCCGCACGCCGTGCTTCTCGAACACCTTCGCGATCCGGCAGGCCATCCGCACGGCCGAGAGAAACTTTTCCCGCGCCGCCGAGTCGCCCATGGCCGAGTCGCCCACCGTGCCCGGCCACACCGGGGCCACGAGCGAACCGACCGTGAAGCCATGCTTGAGAATCGTGTCGGCGATCTTCGTCAGCTCGGCGTCGCTGGCCTCGGGATTGGTGTGCGGCAGGAAGAGGAAGTAGTCGATGCCGTCGAACTTCTGGCCGTTGACGTTCGCCGCCGCCGTCAGCTCGAGCATGCGGTCGAGGCTGATGGGCGGCTCCTGGCCGGGATCGGTGCCCTTGCCGACGAGGCCGGGCCACATGGCGTTGTGGAGCTTGGGGGCGGAGTGGGTGGGCATGATGCGTCGGGTCCTTCTTCTAACGAAGCTACAGTGAGAATTCGGAGATCAGTGGCTACGGGCCGGGGCTGCCCGTGCCGTCTCGCCGGACGATCGCTGCGGGCATCCCTGCCCTCCGCTCTCTCGATGCCGGCTGCGCTTCGCCATCCTGGCTTCGCTGGCCGTCAACGCCGGCTCGATCGGCACGGGCAGCCCCTCGCAAAAGCGCTGCTGCCGTGTACCGACGCGGCCGGACATGTGCAGATTTATGACTTCCTTCCGTGCTTGGGTAGGTCGGTGTGAACGTCGGGGCCGAAGTAGCGGAGCGACACGAGCGGGCCCGGGCCGGTGTTCTCCACCGTGTAGCCCGCCGCGGCGGCGTCGGCCGATATGAAGAGCTCGTCGCTGGTCATCTCGCCGAAGCGGATCAGTGTCGGCGTCGCCACGTCGTGCACGCCGACCTTGCCCTCGCCCTGCACCGTGATCCAGCCGCTGGCACCCGCATCCTTGATCGTGGCCTTCGCACCCGGCTCGAGCGTGAGCTCCTTGGCGCTGAAGAGCTGCCGGCCGTCGATGTGGCCGTAGACGATCCAGCGGTCGTGCACGCCCTTGTCCGATCGCTTCTCGTCGAGGATCGGCTCGAGGTAGTTGCTCTCCTTGAAGTGGGTGTCGACGTTCTTCTCCCAGTCGAGCTGGCCGATGATGAAGTCGAGGTCCTTGTGCTTCTCCTTCGGCATGTCCTTCACCAGCAGGCTCCAGGGCACCGCGCGGCCCTCGACGAGCGACTGGAACATCGCGAACACGTCGCTGCCCCACTGCGGCTCGTAGGTGAGCAGCGAGCCCGGGGCGTGCAGCACGCCCGGAGGGATGAGCCAGCCTGTGCCCCGCTTCAGCCGGTAGGCCTTGGCAAGGTCGATGATGCCATTGTCGCCGCGGTTCCAGTGCTCGAGGCACTTCCGCACGTCGTCCTTCGTGGTGCCGGGCTCGAGGCCCATGAAGGTGTAGGGGAAATTGTTGTCGCAGTTGTTGTATTGCGGCGGAAAGTAGTAGCTCTCCGGCTTTCCCTCCTGGCCCACGAGCTTCGCGTCGTCGAACGACTGGTGCATGTGGTGCGGGATCGGCCCCATGTTGTCGAAGAACTTCGAGTAGACCGGCCACTTCTTGTAGCGGTCCCAGATCGCCTTGCCGACGAGCGTCCCCTTCCCCTCGGCCACGGCGTCCCGCAGCAGAAACCGCTCGCCGTCGAACACGCACCACGACAGCCCCTCGTCGGGCACGCGGCCCTCGTTGGCCGCCTCGGTCGTGCTGGCGAACCACCGCTCGTCGATGCCGCCGCGGTCGAGGCCGTAGGCGTAGTAGTCGTCGGGATGCAGCCGCACCCGCTTGCCGGGGTGGAGGAAGCTCCGTGGCACCCAGGTGGGCGAGAGCCGGAGGATGCCCTTGCCGGCGGACAGTGCCCGCTCGAGCGCGGAGCCGACGTTCTTGGCCTCGGGCAGACGGGCGGAGGTGCGGGTGGCGGTCGCCATGGAGAACCCCTCGTTTCGAGACGTGTGTGGAGACGTGTTTCGGGAGCACCTTCCGGCGGTGGGACGGGATGAACCGACCGCGAATCAGCCGGACTGAATCAGACCGGAAGTTGTACGGCCCCCCCAAAAGCCCCGCAAGGAGCCGCAAACCGCGGCCGCCGCGGCCCGAGGTCAGCCTCCGGCGCCGCCTGTGATCTCCTCGGCGAGCCGCCGCACCGACAGCGGGGCCGAGCCCTCGGCCTTGTTGTTGATCGTGATGAAGGCATCGCGGTCGGCGCCATCCGCCGCACGGACGATCGCGGCCAGCGCTCGCCGTGTGGGCAGATCCTCCTCGACGAGCCGGTCGAAAGGAAAGTAGCTCGCCTTGGCGTCCTCGTAGCCGCGGCCGGCATGGAGGTTCCAGCGGGCGACGATCGGCTGCAGCGCGTCGGCCGCCGCGAGCCCGAACGCGTCGGCCTGCTCGTCGGCCGGAGGCATCCGCGCGTGGATCGCCAGGCAGGGCACGCAGCCCGCGTCCCGCAGCGCCGCGGCGAAGCCCGCCGTCACGAGTTGCGGGTCGCGGACCTCGACCGCGTAGAGCGGCCGGCCGGCGCGGCCGTCGGGCAGGCTTCGCGGCAGCATCGTGAGAAACGCCGCGAGCCGCGCCGCCAGCCGCGGCGGGTCGGCGAGCAGGCGGCCGCCGAGCGGCGGAAACTGGAAGACGAGCGGGCCGGCCCGGTCGCCGAGCCCCGCGAGCGCGGGCCGCACGAACGAGTCGGTCGCCAGCCGGGCGTCGAGGAACGTCGGATTGTCGCGGGACGGCTCGCCGGATCCCGGCCGACGGACCGCCGGATCGGTGATCGCGGCCGGCGCCTTCACCACGAACCGGAAGTCGGCGGGCACCTGGGCCGCGTAGGCGGCGAACTCTCCGACGGCAAGCGGCGCGTAGAACGTGCGGTCGAGGCTCACCGTGCGGAAGAGCGGATGCCGCGCGTAGGCCGCGAGCCCGGCCCGCGCGAGCCGCTGCTCGCCGGGAGGCCGGCCCGACCCGGCCGCGTAGACGAGCCCCGTCCAGCCGGGAAACGACCAGCTCGACGTGCCGAGGCGGATCCGCGGCGAAAGCGCCGCCGCCAGCCGCGCCACGGCCGGGCCGACGGCGGCCGGCTCCACGGGATGCGGCCCGCGGCGGTCGCCGGCCGGCAGGGGCTCGTCGTCGAAGAGTGATCGCTGCCTGTCTGCCACGTCGTCGGCCCGTCTCTGTTACGCCCGCTCTGACTCTGGCACCGTGCCTTCCGCCGGGTCGCGCGACACCTGCCGGAAGCGGGCCATGATCCGCGCCGTCACCGGTCCTGGCACCGCCGCGAAGCGGTGGGCGTCGACGGCGGCGACCGGCGTGATCTCCCCCATCGTGCCGGTGACGAACATCTCGTCCGCGGCCGCGAACTCGGCCGCCGGCACGTCGCGGACGGAAGCCTCGATGCCGAGCGCCGCGCAGATCTCGAGCACGACCGCGCGGGTGATCCCCTCGGGGCACGCTCGGGTGGTCGACGTCGCGATGCCGCCGCCCCGCACGAGGAAAACGTGCGTGGAGCTCGTCTCCGCGAGCATGCCCGCGGCGTCGAGGAGGATCGCGTCGTCCGCGCCGGCGGCGTTTGCCTCGAGCTTGGCGAGAATGCTCGTCAGCTGGTTGCAGCTGTGGATGTGCTGGTCGAGGACGTCGGCGGCGGGCCGCCGCTGCCGCGACACGATCAGCCGGATGCCGCCGACATTGTCGAACACCGGCGGCTTGTGCTCCGCCAGGATGAAGAAGGAGCAGCGGCCGAGGTTCACCCGGGGGTCGAGGCCGCTGGTGTACTTGAGCCCACGGGAAACGGTCAGCCGTACGTGGACGCCGTCGTGCATGTCGTTCGCGATGAGCGTCCGGCCGAGTTCGCGGACGAGCAGGGCATCGTCGGGATACCCCTCGTAGCGGAGCATCTCGGCGCTGCGCCGCAGCCGCGAGAGGTGCCGCTCGAGGCGGAAGATCCGGCCGTCGTAGAGCCGCAGCCCCTCCCAGACGGCGTCGCCGTTCTGGACGCTCGAGTCGAACGGGGAGACGCCCGCTTCGGCCCGCGGCACCAGCCGGCCGTCGATGTTCACGACGATCGCGTCGTTGGCGGAATTGCGGCGTTGGAGCATGACGTGAGCCGATCGTACAAGGCCAGGGCGGCGTCGAGGAAGTCGACGTCGGGCGCCGGCGGCTCGGGGGCATCGCGCTGCTGCGCGAAGCCGGTCGAGGCCCAGGTGCCCGCATACCAGTGCGGCGCCCAGACGCCATCCTGCGGATGCGGGCCGGCCGGCCAGTGAAGCATCGCCGGATCCCAGGCGATGCCAACGGCCGCGCAGAGCCGCGCGAGCGTGCCGGCGGGATCCCGCTGCAGGTCGGCCGCGTCGACGATCGGCGGCGGCGTCCCGCGGCGCCGCTCGATCCGCTCCACGAGCCGCACCTGCCACGGCAGGCCGGTCTCCTCCAGCGTCATCCGGCCGAAGACCTTGCGGTAGCTCGCGATCACGCGGGCCGGGTGCCGCACGAGCAGGGCGTGATCGAGCGCGTCGAGCCAGTCGCCGAGCATTTCCTCGCGCATGTGGTGGGCCATGTGCTTCTGATACCACAGCGGCCTGTCCACCGGGGCCGGCCCATGCGAGATCCGCTCCGCGACCTCCCGCCAGTCGTGCGGCTGCGACGCCAGCACGTCGGCCCGGCCGGGATGCTCGAGGCCCGTGGCGACGAGGTAGGCCGCGTAGAACGGCTCGTCGCTGACGACGCAGTCGCTCCGGGAGGAGAACGACCGCATCAGCGCCGTCGAGAGATTCCGCGGGCCCGACCAGATCGCGAGACGGCGGCAGGGGGCGGCGACGGTCATCTGATTGCTGCGGCGACGCGGGGCGAGGTCGGGCAGCGTATCATGCCCGCGGTCGATCACCGCGAGGAAGCCGCCCGTGACAGCCCACCCGCCCACCGCCGTGCACGCGCCGTCGGACGACGCGCTCGACGCGCTCGCGCGGCGGCTGCGCGGCGGGCTTCTGCGCGACGGGCTGTCGCGGACGGTGTATGCCACCGACGCCTCCGAGTACCAGGAGCGGCCGCTGGCCGTGGCACTGCCGGAATCGGAGGAGGACGTCCGCGAACTGGTGCGGTTCGCCGCGGAGCACCGCGTCGGGCTGATCCCCCGCGCCGCCGGCACGTCCCTGGCCGGGCAGGTCGTCGGCGGCGGGATCGTCGTCGACCTGGGCCGCCACCTGAACCGGATCGTCGCGCTCGATGTCGAGCGGCGGCGGGTCCGGGTGCAGCCGGGCGTCGTCCGCAACGAGCTCAACCGGTTCCTCGCACCGCACGGACTCTTCTTCGGGCCCGAAACCTCCACCGCCTCCTGGGCGATGATCGGCGGCATGGTGGGCAACAACTCCTGCGGATCGAACTCGATCGCATACGGTTCGACTCGCGACCACCTCGTCGGCGTGCGGGGCTTCCTCGCGGACGGATCGGAGGCGACGTTCGGGCCCTGCTCGCCCGCCGAGTTCGCCGCGAAGTGTGCGGGCCTCGACTGCTTGGAGACCAGAATCCACCGCGAGCTGCGGGACATGCTCGGCGACGAGTCCACCCGCCGCCTGATCCGCGACTCATTCCCCCGTCCCGAGGTCACGCGGCGCAACACCGGCTACGCGCTCGACGCGGTGATGGACGCTTCCTGCTTCGATCCCGCGTCGGACCGGCCGTTCAACCTCTGCCGGCTCATCGCCGGCTCGGAGGGCACGCTCTTCATCGGCGTCGAATACGAGCTGGGCCTGATCCCGCTGCCGCCGCCGGGCGCGCTCATGATCGTGCACTGCGGCGGCGTCGACGAGGCACTGCGGGCCACGCTCGTGGTCATGCGGCACCGGCCCGCCGCCGACCCCGCCGTGGCCGAGCTCACCGGCTGCGAGCTGATCGACAAGAAGATTCTCGACTGCACCCGCGACAACGCCGCGCAGGCCCGCAACCGGTCGTTCGTCAGAGGCGATCCGGGGGCGGTGCTGGTCGTGGAGGTGAAGCATGCCGACCCGGGCGTCGTGACGGCGACGCTCGAGCGGATCGAGAACGACCTGCGCGGGGCGGGCCTCGGCTACGCCTACCCTGTGCTCGTCGGCGCGGAGGGGGAGAAGGTCTGGGAATTGCGGCGGGCGGGCCAGGGGCTCGTCAACAACCTGCCGGGCGACGCCAAGCCGCGGGAGATCGTCGAGGACACCGCCGTCGCCGTCGCCGACCTTCCCGCCTACATCGCCGACTTCGACAGGCTGCTTGCGGAGAAGTACGGCATCGACTGCATCCACTACGCCCACGCCGGCGCGGGCGAGCTCCACCTGCGGCCGCTCTTCGACCTGCGGTCACCGGCGGGGCTGGCGATGTTTCGCGCCGTGGCCACCGACGTGGCGGCGCTCGTGAAGCGCTACCGCGGGAGCTTGAGCGGCGAGCACGGCGACGGCCGGCTCCGCGGCGAGTTCATCCGCACGATGGTCGGCCCGGATTGCTACCGGCTGCTCGAGCGGGTGAAGCGGGCCTTCGACCCGCAGGGCATCCTCAATCCCGGCAAGATCGTCGACACCCCGCCGATGGACACCTCGCTACGAATCCTGCCGGCCGCGCCCGAGCCGCACCACGACACGGTCTTCCGCTTCGCCGACACCCGCGGCGTGCTCCGCGCGGCGGAGAAGTGCACCGGGGTGGGACAGTGCCGCAAGTCGGCCGCGATCGGGGGCACGATGTGCCCCAGCTACATGGCCACCCGCGACGAGCGGCACACGACGCGGGCCCGGGCCAACGTGCTGCGGCAGGCGCTCTCCGGGCCGCCGGCCGCGGCCGATCCCTGGACGCGTCCGGAGATCGCCGACGTGATGGACCTCTGCCTCTCCTGCAAGGCCTGCAAGAGCGAGTGCCCGTCGAACGTCGACATGGCCCGGCTCAAGGCCGAGTGGGAGCAGCACCGCCACGACGCGCGGGGTGTGCCCCTCCGCAGCCGGCTGATCGCCGGCTCGGCGGCCGCGATGCGGCGTGCCATGCCGGTCGCATGGGCTTACAACCTCGCCGCGACGGCGCCGGGCCTCTCGCGGCTGGTGAAGCGGTCGCTGGGGTTCGCGGCCGGCCGGTCGCTGCCGCGGCTGCACGGCACGACGCTGATGGCGTGGCTCGAGCGGCGTCGCCAGAGCCCACGAAGTGCGCCGCTGGGCCGGGTGCACCTCTTCGTCGACGAGTTCACCGACACGCTCGACGTGCCTATCGGCATCAAGACGGTGGAGCTGCTCGAGGCGCTCGGCTACGAGGTCGTGGTGCCGCGGCACGTCGACAGCGGCCGGGCCCAGATCTCGAAGGGGCTCCTGCGGGAGGCCCGCACGCTCGCGGCCCGCAACGTGGAGCTGCTCGAGCCGGTCGTCACCGACGACGCGCCGCTGGTGGGCATCGAGCCGTCGGCGGTGCTCGGCTTCCGCGACGAGTATCCCGACCTCGTGCCGCAGCCGCTGGCCGCGGCCGCGACGCGGCTGGCGGGCCGCACGCTCCTGGTCGACGAATTCCTGGCCCGCGAGGCCGACCGCGGCCGGATCGGCGCCGACGCATTCTCCGACTCGGCCCGGCGGATCCACCTGCACGGCCACTGCCACCAGAAGGCGCTCGCGTCGCTCGACGCCACGGTCCGCATGCTGTCGCTGCCGAGGAACTGGTCCGTCGAGGTGATTCCCAGCGGCTGCTGCGGCATGGCCGGCTCGTTTGGCTACGAGCGGGAGCATTTCGACATCTCGATGGCGATCGGCGAACTCGTGCTCTTTCCCGCCGTCCGCGCCACCTCGGCCGACGACGCGATCGTGGCGGCGGGCACCAGCTGCCGCCACCAGATCAAGGACGGCACCGGCCGCACGGCATTGCACCCGGTGGAGGTGTTGCATGCGGCGCTGGAACCGCGCCATACATGAGGGGCTGCCCGTGCCTTGAGAGCCGGCGTGAGCTGACCAGCACAGCCCGGAGGGCGGAGCGCAGGTAGCTTCGAGTGAGCACAGGCCAGGATGGCCGCAGCGAACGTCCGGCGACGGGGCAAGGCAGCCCCGGGCCGTCATGTTCGTGTGGCATGCAGCCCGAAGACCGGTCAAAGAGCGGTGAGTTATTGGGCTTTCTGGGCTGCTGCGTGCCGCGCTCGGAGCTGGGCGAGCGTGTCGCGGACCTGCTCCCGCGTGCCGACGGCCACCCAGACGAGATGCCGGTAGTCGCCCGGCGTCAGGCGGCCGGCATCGTGGGTGTCGTTCGGGCGTTCGCCCGCGGCCTGCTCGCGAATCACGCAGTTCCACTTCGCCACCCGCTGCTGCTCGAACGAGAACCTCCCGTAGGTGGCGGGCCGGCCGGTCGTGCGGCTCGTGTCGGGCGACCAGGCCCCCATGGCGTGGCTGCCGTCGACGGTCGAGGCGATCACCGGCAGCGGCTGCTCCCCCTGCCCGTCGGGGAGCGGCGCAAGGCCGTCGTCGGGCCGCAGGCCATGGAAGGTGCGGAACTCCGGCGGCATGTAGCCCGTGAGCACCTCGAACGTCGCCTTCGTGTGCCGTTCATCGGCGGGCAGCGTGAACGTCACGGCGTAGCGGATGGCGTGCGGCAGGCCCGGGGCGCCGATGTGCACGTGCTTCTGAAAGAGATGGTTCGACAGGGGCGTCGTGTTGACGGCGGGGTGGCCGTCGCTCGTCTCGCCGGGCCGCAGCCAGAAGGCTGGCTGCGTGACGGTCTCGAGGTCGCGGCCGGCTGCCGAGAGCCACAGGAGCCGGCTCGTGCTCGTCGGGCCCGCGCCGTCGTGCATGCTGCCCGCCTCGGTCGGGTTGAAAGTCTCGTTGTGGAAGCCGCCGCCGAAGTCGAGGTTCGCGGCGCTTTGCAGCTGCCGGCCGTGGTCGGCCGAGTCGACGAACTCGCGGCCGTTCCAGGTGAGCGAGTGAATCGCGCCGGCCAGCCGCGAGGTCGTGGTGATGACGATCTCGGAGCCGCCGGCCGGCGCCCGGATCACCGCATCGCCCGACACGGCCGGCGCGGCGGGCTGGCCAGCCGCGCTGTCGGCCACGATCGCGAGCAGCACCGCGAGAACGGTCAGATGACGCACCACAGCCACGAGTGAACTCCGGGTCGGATTCTCCGCGACGTCACGCACTGCCGTCAGGGCTTCGCGGCCGGCGTCGCGCGGCCGACGCAGACGAGCTTCTCGCGGCGGTCGTCGCCGGTCCCGGATGCGATCCGCAGGTAGATCCGATCGCCGCAGAGCGAGGGTGTGGCAAAGGCCTCGTCCCCCAGCGTGTTGACGCCGAGCGTCTCGAGCTTGTCGGGCCGGGCGCGGAAGACATGGGTCTCGCCCGCCTCGTTCGTGGCGTAGATATTCCCGTTGGCCAGCACGGGGGAGGCGCTGAAGGTGCCGCCCAGCCTGCTCTTCCAGCGTTCCGCGCCGGTGGCGGCGTTCCAGCAGACGGCGATGCCGGCGTCGAGCACGCCATAGAGGTGGCCCTCGTGGACGATCATCGAGGGCACGTACTCCCGCTCGCCATTCTCCCAGTCGATCGTCGCGGAGCCGTCGGCCCGCACGGCCGAGACGTGGTTTTTCGGGTAGCCGCCCGACGTGAAGATCCGCTCGCCGTCGGTCACGGGCGTGGTGACGCACTCGGTGGTGGCGCCCTCCCGCTCCCAGAGCGTCTTGCCCGTGGCGGGATCGTAGCTGATCACCCTGTCGCAGCCGGTGAGGACGAGCTGGTCGCGGCCGAAGAGCCGAAACACGATCGGCGACGAGTAGTTGGGCGTCGGTGGCCGCTCCCGCTTCCACGCGACGCGGCCGGTGCGGCGGTCGAGTGCGGCGAGCGCTCCGCCCCCCTTGTGGTCGGCGCAGACGATGACCGTGTCGCCGTAGACCAGCGGCGATGCGCCGTAGCCCTGGTGGATAAGGTAGTCGCAGAGCGTGACCTGCCAGAGCTGCTCGCCGGCGAGCGACAGCGACGTGATCACGACCGAACCAGAGGTGGGAAACGCCACGAAGAGCCGCTCGCCGTCACAGGTCACGGAGCTCGACGCGCCGGTCGACCGCGCATTCTTCCGCATGGCTCCGCTGGCGTGCACCATCGTGCTCCAGGCTTGTCGGCCCGTGTGCCGGTCGTAGGCGAGCACCGACTGGCTGCCCGTGGACTCGTCGCAGGTGGTGAGGTAGACGCGGTCACCGACGACGGTGGGCGAGCTCGAGCCGCGGCCGGGCACCTCGGCCGACCAGACCACGTTCTCGGTCTCGGACCAGGTCGTCGGCAGGTCCTGCCCGCCGGCGGCGTGGCCGTCGTGCGAGGGCCCTCGCCACCACGGCCAGTCGCGGGCCGTGATCCCGGGCATCGGCACCGCAGCAGGCTCGGCCATGCCGGTCGCCGCGACGAGCCCCGCCGCGGCGGTCGCGACGGCCGCGAGGCGGAGCGGAAGCCGCTGTCGAGACACCATGAGAGAGACCATCGTTCCGCTCCTTCCATCCGTCCTGCGACCGCACGGGCCACGCTGGCCCGAGACGAGTGCCGCTGATACCTTCATGGGCTCGCCGACGGATGATCTTAGCCGGGCGTGCCGGCGGTTCGCATCCGGGGCGGTTCGACCGCACCACCCTTTCGCACGAGGAGCACGAGCCATGGCCGCACGGCGCACGACCCACGCGAGGACGACCGGCACCACCCGCCGGGGCTTCATCGGCACGGCCACGGCGGGGGCCGCCGCAGCGACCGGCAGCATCGTGCCCTTCGTCCCCTGGACCGCGACGGCCTTCGCCAACCAGTCGGCCAACGATCGTCCCCGCATCGGCTGCATCGGCACGGGTTCGATGGGCCTCGGCGACGCCGTGCAGCACGGCCAGTTCGGCGACATCCTCGCCGTGTGCGACGTCGACCGCGACCGGGCCGACCGGGCGAAGTACGACGTGCGGATTGGCAAGGGCAAGGCCGACGCCTACGGCGACTACCGCAAGCTGCTCGAGCGGCCCGACATCGACGTGGTCAGCATCGTCACCACCGACCACTGGCACGTGAAGATCGCGATCGAGGCGCTGCAGGCCGGCAAGCACGTCTTTTGCCAGAAGCCGCTGTCGCTGACGCTCGAGGAGAACCAGCTCGCCCGCGCCGCCGCCGAGAAGTATCCGCGGCTGCAGTTCTTCATCGGCACCCAGCAGCGGAGCCAGAAGGACCTCTTCATGCGGGCGGTGAACATGGTGCACAAGGGACTGCTCGGCGACATCCAGCGGGTGACGGCCGGCATCAACGGCAGCCCTACGGGCGGCCCCTTCCCCATCGAGGGACCGCCCGGCGGCCTCGACTGGGAGATGTGGCTGGGGCAGGCGCCGAAGGTGCCCTACCGCGACCGCCGCTGCCACTACGAGTTTCGCTGGTGGTACGAATACTCCGGCGGCAAGTTCACCGACTGGGGCGCGCACCACGTCGACATCGCGCACTGGGCGCTCAAGCAGGACACGAAGGGCAAAGGGCCGATCGAGGTCAACGGCACCGACGCCAAGCATCCTGTGCCGTTCAAGGACGGCTACCCGACCGTCGACGACTGCTACAACACATCGCACGACTTCTCGGTGCCCTGCAGGTTTCCCGGCGGCACCGAGCTGGTGATCACCAGCCGCGGCGACAACGGCATCCTCTTCGAGGGGACGAAGGGCCGGATGTTCGTCAACCGCCAGAAGATCACCGGCACGCCGATCGAGGAGGGCTGGGACAAGGAGAAGTTCGGCGACGACGACCTCAAGGCTCTGTACAAAGGAAAACCGTTCGAGGGGCACAAGCAGAACTTCTACCGCTGCATCCGCGAGGGCGGCCTGCCGGTGTCGGACGTCTTCAGCCACATCGTGGCCATGAACACGTGCCACCTGGCGAGCATCGCCGCCCGGCTGGGCCGGACGATCAGGTGGGACCCGGCCGCCGAGAAGATCGTCGGCGACGAGCAGGCCGAGGCCTTCTTCGCGAGAACGCCCCGGCAGGGCTACGAGATCCCGCGGGTCTGACCCGCGGCGGGCAGGGGCAGCACTCGGCCGTGTCCGAAGGTTGACCGAGGTCGCCCGAGGCCGTGTGTCGGCCGCGTTTCTCCGGGGGCACCGGCTTTTTCGGCCGCCGGACTCGTTTCGGCCCGCCGCGCGGCGAGGGCCGCTTCGAGGTGTATAGTTAAGGTTGATGGATCCGCCGATCGACCCCCGGCAGCTGCGGCCGCGGGGTCCGCGTTGGGCAGGTGCTCCGGCACGTCCGACGGCGAAGCGGGTGTTTTCCAGAGGAGCGATCCAATGGTGCACAGCTTTGCGACCCGGCGTCGCCGCGCGTTCGCAGGGGCCGACGCCCGTCGCCTCGCCGCCTTGGCAATCATCGCCGTGGCCTCCCGAAGCGGCCACGGGCAGGTGCCGGCGCGGATCGACTTCGTCGAGCACGTGCAGCCGATCCTGGCCGAGCACTGCGCCCACTGCCACGGCCTCGATCCGCAGACGCGGGAGGGCGGGCTGCGGCTCGACCTCCGCGACGCCGCAGTCGCCGGTGGCGAGTCGGGGCGGGCAGCGATCGTCCCGGGCCGGCCGGCTGAGAGCGAGCTCGTGCGGCGGATCCGCGCCCGCGATCCCGACGAGATCATGCCGCCGCCCCACGAGAACAAGCCGCTCACGAGCGACGAGCAGGCGACGCTCGAGGCCTGGATCGCGCAGGGCGCGGTCTACGCCGGCCACTGGGCCTTCGAGCCGCCCCGCAAGGCGACGCCGCCGGCGGTGCCCGCCGCCACGAATCCGATCGACGCGTTCGTCCGCGGACGGCTGGCCGCACGAGGGCTCGCGCCGGCGGCGCCGGCCGACGACGCCACGCTCTGCCGGCGGCTCTGGCTCGACCTCGTCGGGCTGCCGCCGTCGCCGGCCGATCTCGAGGCGTTCCGACGCGACGGCTTCGATGCGACGGTCGACACGCTGCTCGCCAGCCCGCGGTATGGCGAGAAGTGGGCCCGCCACTGGCTCGACCTCGCCCGCTATTCCGACTCCAACGGCTACGAGAAGGACCTGCCCCGCGACATGTGGGCCTGGCGCGACTGGGTGATCGCGGCGTTCAACCGCGACCTGCCCTACGACCAGTTCGTCGTCGAGCAGATCGCCGGCGATCTGCTGCCCGGCGCGACGCAGGACCAAATCGTGGCCACCGGCTTCCTCCGCAACAGCATGCTCAACGAGGAAGGGGCGATCATCGCCGAGGAGTTCCGGATGGTCGAGATGTTCGACCGCATGGACTGCGTCGGCAAGGCGGTGCTCGGCCTCACGACGCAGTGCGCCCAGTGCCACTCCCACAAGTTCGACCCGCTCTCGCAGGACGAATACTACGGGATGTTCGCCTTCCTGAACGATACCTACGAGGCCCGCTCCTACGTCTACACGGCCGAGCAGCTCGAGGCGCTGGCCGCGATTCGCGCCGACGTCGCCGCCGCCGAGGCGGAGGTCCGCCGGCTGCGGCCGCAGTGGCAGGCCGAGATGGAGGCGTGGGCAGCCGCAGCCGCCGCGCCGCTGCCGGCATGGACGCCGATCAGGATGGACGAGATGCATTCGAGCGGTCTGCTCACGCATCCCACGCAGCGGGCCGACGGCTCGATCCTGCTGATCGGACACCGCGACGCGACCCACTTCTTCGACGGCCGGCCCGATCTCGCCGGCGCGACGGGCTTGCAGCTCGAGGCGCTCACCGATGGCGACCTCTTCATGAACGGCCCGGGCCGCGACGACCGCTGGACCGTGGCGAAGCTGCAGGTGCAGGTGAAGAAGCCCGATGCGAAGGACTGGGAGGACGTGAAGCTCGTGAACGCCACGGCCGACTTCTCAGAGCCCGAGCAGATGGTGCCGCGACCGGGCTACGACGCCAAGAAGGCCGAGGAGAAGAAGGCCGAGGGAAAGAAGGACGTGCCTTCCCCCACCGTGGCGGTGGGGCCGGTGGCGAACATGATCGACGGCGACGAGCACTCGGCCTGGCGGGCCGACCGAGGCCACCTGCTGCGGCACCAGCCGTCGGTGGCGGTCGTGCAGTTCGAGAAGCCGCTCGACCTGCCGGCTGGCACGCAGCTGCGGATCACCATGAAGGCGCAGGCGGGAGCGACCGACATGATCGGCTGCTGTCGGCTGAGCCTCACGAAGGCCCCGGCGCCCGCCGCGCCGCCGATCGACCACGCCGCGATCCTCGCCGCCCGCACGCCTGCTGCCGGGCGGACCGACGCCGACCGAGCGGCGCTGTTCACCGCGTGGCGGAAGACGATTCCAGACTTCGCGCCGCAGGGGGAGCGGATCGCGGCCGCCTGGGCCAAGGCTCCCCGCGCCCCTACCACCGTGATGCACGCGGCCCCGCGGTCGGCCGCACAGCACCGCCCCACGCACCTGCTCGACCGCGGCACGTGGAACCAGCCGAAGCACGAGGTGCGGCCGCACGTGCCCGCCGGCCTGCACCAGCTCGCGGCGTCGGCCGACCCGCCGCGGCTGGCGTTCGCGCGGTGGCTCGTCGATCCCCGCTCGCCGCTCTCGGCCCGCGTGGCGGTGAACCGGATCTGGCAGACGCTCTTCGGCCAGGGAATCGTCGAGACGCCCGACGACTTCGGCACGCGGGCCCCGGTGCCGGAGCAGCGCGACCTGCTCGACTGGCTGGCCGTCGACTTCATGGAGCGGGGCTGGAGCCAGAAGGAGGCGATCCGACAGATCGTCTCGAGCGCCACCTACCGGCAGGCGTCGACGGCCACGCCGGAGTCGCTCGCCCGCGATCCCGACAACCGGCTGCTCGCCCGCGGCCCGCGCTTCCGGCCCGACGCGGAGGTGGTCCGCGATCTCGTGCTCGCGGCGTCGGGGCTGCTCACCGAGAAGGTGGGCGGCCCGAGCGTCTATCCGCCGGTGCCGAAGAACGTGCTCGACTTCAACTACGTCCAGATCGCCTGGCCCGAAGCGACCGGCCCTGACCGCTACCGCCGGTCGCTCTACACGTTCCGCCGCCGGTCGATGCCCGATCCGGCACTCGGCACGTTCGACGCGCCCAACGGCGACATCTCCTGCGCCCGCCGGCTGCGGAGCAACACGCCGCTGGCCGCGCTCACGGGGCTCAACGAGCCGATCTTCGTCGAGGCGGCGCGGGGGCTGGCCCTCCGTGCGCTCGCGGAGGGGGGCGCGGACGACGCCAGCCGTGTGGAGCGGGCGTTTGTGCTCTGCACGTCGCGGCCACCCACGGCCGACGAGAAGCGGGAACTGCTCTCGTTTCTGGCCGCGCAGCGCAAGCGTCTGGCCGACGGGTGGCTCGATCCGCGCGAGATCGCCTCGGGTGATCCCGACAAGCTCCCGGCTTTGCCCGCTGGGGCGACGCCCCAGGATGCGGCCGCCTGGACGCTGGTCTCGCGGGTGCTCCTGAACCTCGACGAGACCGTGACCAAGAACTGACGCGGGCACGAACTGCACGACGGACATCGACACGAGACCGAGGAATCGATCCATGACCACCGCCGCGACCACCACCGCCCGCACGATCGCCGCCTCGCGAGCCCGGCTGCTCTCCCGCCGATGGTTCTTCGGCGAGTGCGGCGTCGGCCTGGCGGGCATCGCCGCCGGCGCGCTCGCCGCGCGGGAATCGGCGGCGGCGATCGGTCCCCCCTCGCCGCTGGCGGTGCGGCAGCCGCACCATGCCCCCCGGGCGAAGCGAGTGGTCTACATGTTCCAGGCCGGCGCCCCGAGCCACCTCGAGCTCTTCGACTGGAAGCCGGAGCTGGTCAAGCACGACGGCAAGCTCCCACCCGCCGGCCTGCTCGACGGCTACCGGGCCGCGTTCATCAATCCGAACTCGGCGCTGCTCGGCCCCAAGTGGAAGTTCCGGCCCTACGGCAAGGCCGGGATCGAGATGAGCGAGCTGGTGCCGGACGTGGGCGGGATCGCCGACGACATCTGCCTCATCCGGTCGATGCAGACCGACGCCGTGAACCACGCGCCGGCGCAGATCATGATGAACACCGGCTCGCAGCAGTTCGGCCGGCCGAGCTTCGGTGCCTGGACGCTCTACGGCCTCGGCAGCGAGGCGGAGGACCTGCCGGGGTTCGTCGTGCTCACCAGCGCCAAGGGCACCAGCGGCGGTGCGAGCAACTACGGCTCGGGATTTCTGCCCACCGCCTACGGCGGCATCCCGCTGCGGGGCAGCGGCGATCCCGTGCTCTACCTCTCGAACCCCAAGGGCATCGACCGGGAGGCGCAGCGGGCCTCGCTCGACGCGCTCCATCGGCTCAACGACCTTTCCCTCGGCCGCCACGGCGATCCCCAGACCGCCGCGCGGATCCAGGCCTACGAGATGGCCTTTCGTTTGCAGGCGAGCGCGCCCGAACTGATGAACCTGGCCAACGAGCCCAAGGAGACGCTGGCCCGCTACGGCATCACCGACCCCAACCAGCCCGGCTACGCCCGCAACTGCCTGCTCGCGCGGCGGCTGCTGGAGAGGGGCGTGCGGTTCGTGCAGCTCTTCCACGAGGCGTGGGACCAGCACGGCAACCTCAAGAACGGCGTCAAGCAGAACTGCCTCGATACGCAGCAGGCCTCGGCGGCGCTCGTGAGCGATCTGAAGGAGCGGGGCCTGCTCGACGACACGATCGTGATCTGGGGGGGCGAGTTCGGCCGCACGCCGATGGTGCAGGGGGGCAACGACGGCCGCGACCACCACAACCGGGCCTTCTCGCTCTGGCTGGCCGGCGGCGGGATCAGACGGGGCCACGTGCACGGCCGCACCGACGACTTCGGCTTCAACGTCGTCGAAGATCCGGTGCACGTGCACGACCTGCACGCGACGCTGCTGCACCTGCTGGGCTTCGACCACCTGAAGCTGACGTACCGCTCCCAGGGCCGCGACTACCGGCTCACGGACGTGCATGGCACCCTCGTGAAAGGTATCCTCGCCTGACGGCCGACGGGCCGCCGCGGAAGGACGACGCCATGACGCCATCCCCGACCAACCGGCGACGCGATCTGCGGCGGGCGCGAGGGGTATTGCTCCTCGCGACACTCTTCTTGGCATGGCTGGCGATCCCGGTTTCGGCGCCGGCTGCGGACCCGCCGCCGTCGTTCTCCCGCGACATCAAGGGGATCCTCTCCAATCGCTGCGCACGGTGCCACGGGCCCGACCCCACGTCGCGAGAGGGGGGGGGCGAAGGCGGCCTGCGGCTCGACACCTTCGAGGGGGCCACGGCCGACCTGGGCGGCCATGCGGCGATCGTCCCGGGCAATGCCGCCGCGAGCGAAGTCATCCGGCGGATCACTTCGACCGATCCCGACGTCGTGATGCCGCCGCCCGAGGCGGGAGACCCGCTGCCCCAGCGGCAGGTCGAGCTCATCCGGCGCTGGATCGCGGCCGGCGCTCGGTACGAGCCGCACTGGTCCTACGTGCCGCCGGTGCGGCCGGCCGTGCCTGCGGTGCGGAACGCCGCCTGGCCGAAAAACGATATCGACCGCTTCATCCTCGCGAGGCTCGAGGCCGAGGGCCTTGCGCCGCAGCCCGAGGCCGACCGGGCCACGCTCTTGCGTCGTCTCGCGCTCGACCTCATCGGCCTGCCGCCGAGCCCGGAGCAGGTCGACGCCTTCGTGGCCGACCCGAGCCCCGATGCCGTGGAGCGGCTCGTCGACCGGCTGCTTGACGACCCCGGCTACGGCGAGCACATGGCGCGGCAGTGGCTCGACCTGGCCCGCTACGCCGACAGCGCCGGCTACGCCGACGACCCGCCGCGGACGATCTGGGGCTGGCGCGACTGGGTGGTGCGGGCGTTCGACGCCAACATGCCGTTCGATGAGTTCACGATCCGGCAGCTCGCCGGTGATCTGCTGCCCGAGGCCACGCTCGACGACCGCGTGGCGACGGGCTTCCACCGCAACACCCTCACCAACAGCGAGGGGGGCACGATCGACGAGGAGTTCCGCACGGTCGCCGTGGTCGACCGGGTGAACACCACGATGAGCACCTGGATGGGCACGACGATCGCCTGCTGCCAGTGCCACGACCACAAGTACGACCCGCTGTCGCAGAGGGAGTTCTTCGGCATCTACGCGATCTTGAACAACACGGCCGACGAGGACCGCAAGGACGAGGCGCCGGTCGTGCGGATCCCCTGGGAGCCGGTCGACGCGCGGCGGGCGAAGCTCGAGGGGGAGATCGCGGAGATCGAGCGGCGGATTCCGCCAGCCGCGAAAGACGTGGTCGAGCCCCCCGAGTTCCGGCCGGCCCGCGAGCTCATCGCGGGCCTGCGCAAGAAGCTCGACGCCGATCCGCCCGTCACCGTGCCCGTGCTCGAGGAGCTGGCGGGGGAGAAGCGGCGGGTGACGAAGCTGCAGCACCGCGGCAACTGGCAGGACCTCGGCCCGGAGATCGCCGAGGCGCTCCCCGCCGTCTTTCCGCAGCCCGCGGCGGGCGGCAGGCTCGACCGGCTCGCGCTGGCGAAGTGGCTCGTCGACCCGCGGAACCCGCTCACGGCCCGGGTCGTGGTGAACCGGATCTGGGAGCGGCTCTTCGGGATCGGGATCGTGTCGACGAGCGAGGAGTTCGGCAGCCAGGGAGAGATGCCGAGCCATCCCGAGCTGCTCGACTGGCTGGCCACGGAGCTCGTCGCCCGGAAGTGGGATCTGAAGAGCCTCCAGCGACTGATCGTGACGAGCGCCGCCTACCGGCAGACCTCGAAGGCGTCGCCAGAGCTCGTCGCCCGCGATCCGGAAAATCGTCTCGTCGGCTGCGGGCCGCGGGTGCGGCTTTCCGCCGAGGTGATCCGCGACCAGGCTCTGGCCGCCGCGGGCCTGCTCGCGCGAAAGAAAGGGGGGCCGAGCGTGCGGCCTCCGCAGCCCGACGTGGGACTCAAGGCCGCCTTCGGCAGCGGCATCGACTGGAAGACGAGCGAGGGCGAGGACCGCTACCGCCGCGCCCTCTACACCACCTGGCGGCGGAGCAATCCCTATCCCTCGATGGTCACGTTCGACGCGCCCTCGCGGGAGGTCTGCACGATCCGCCGGCCGCGGACCAACACGCCGCTCCAGGCGCTCGTCACGCTCAACGATCCCGTCTACGTCGAGGCGGCGCAGGCGCTCGCGCGGCGGATGGTGCGGGAGGGCGGCCCCGTCGACGCCGATCGGGCGGCCCACGGCTTCCGCCTCGTGCTTGCACGGCGGCCGACGCCAGCCGAGACCGACCGGCTCATGCGGCTCCACGCCGACGCGCTGGCCGGGTTCCGCGCCGATCCGTCCGACGCCAAGAAGATGGCCACCGAGCCGCTGGGGCCCGTGCCCGTCGACCTGGGCGTCGACGAGGCCGGTCTGGCGGCCTGGACGGTGGTCGCCAACGTGATCCTGAACCTCGACGAGACCTTCATGTGTCCGTGACCGGACCCGGGCCCACACCGGAGACCCTGCCGATGCATCCGCTCCTCGAACAGAAGCTCCTCGCCACCCGCCGCCACCTGCTCGGCGGCATGGCCGGCGGCATCGGCGCGATCGCCATGCGCGAGCTCCTGGGCGCAGCCGGCTTCACGCCGCCGTCCGCCACCGATCCGCTGGCCCCGCGGCAGCCGCCCCTGCCCGCCAAGGCGAAGCGGATGATCGTGATCCACCTGACCGGCTCGCCGCCGCACCTCGACCTCTATGACCACAAGCCCGAGCTCGTGAAGCACTCGGGCGAGGACTGCCCGGCCGAGACGATCGCCGGCAAGAAGTTCGCTTTCACCAGCGGCACGCCCAAGCTGCTCGGCACGCCCCGGTCCTGGGTGCGGTGCGGCCAGAGCGGCATGGAGCTCTCCGACGCGATCCCCAACCTGCATCGCGTCGCAGACAAGCTCTGCCTCGTGAAGAGCATGTTCACCGACCAGTTCAACCACGCGCCGGCCGAGCTGATGGTCTACACCGGCAGCCCCCGCGCGGGCCGGCCGAGCCTCGGCAGCTGGGTGACCTACGGCCTGGGCAGCGAAAACGCCAACCTGCCCGGCTTCGTCACGCTCATCTCTTCGGGGGTGCAGCCCAATGGCGGCACGAGCAGCTTCGGCTCTGGCTTCCTGCCGAGCGTGTACCAGGGGGTGCAGTGCCGCTCGAAAGGCGATCCCGTGCTCTTCGTCTCCGATCCGCCCGGCATGGACCGGTCGATGCGGCGCAGGAGCCTCGACGCGCTCAAAGATCTGAACGAGCTGCAGGCCCGCGAGCTCGGCAATCCCGAGACGGTGACGCGGATCGCGCAGTACGAGCTCGCCTTTCGCATGCAGGCGAGCGTGCCGGAGGTGATGGACATCTCCCGCGAGCCGCCTGAGATGCTCGCTGCCTACGGCGCCGTGCCGGGCGAATCGAGCCTCGCCAATAATTGCCTGCTGGCCCGGCGGCTCGTCGAGCAGGGGGTTCGGTTCGTCCACCTCTTCGATTGGGGCTGGGACTTCCACGGCACCAGCCCGGATTCGGGCATTGGCGACGGGCTCACGACCAAGGGAGCCACGTTCGACAAGCCCGCCGCGGCGCTCATCGAGGATCTCGAGCAGAGGGGACTGCTCGACGACACGCTCATCCTGTGCACGGGGGAGTTCGGCCGCACGCCCTTCCGCGAGGGCCGCACGGCGGCCAGCGCGATCCTGGGCCGCGACCACTACCCCGACTGCTACTCGATCTGGATGGCGGGGGGCGGCGTCAAGCCCGGCTACGTGCATGGCGACAGCGACGAACTCGGCTTCAAGGTGGCCCGCGACAAGGTGCACGTGCACGATCTGCAGGCGACGATCCTCCACCTGCTCGGCTTCGACCACACGAAGCTCACCTACCGCTTCCAGGGCCGCGATTTCCGGCTCACCGACGTCCATGGCAACGTCGTCAAGGAGTTGCTCGCATGATCCGGTCTTTCGTTCACGGTGTGTCCCGCCGCGGCGGCGCGCGACTCGGAACGCTCGCCCTGCTCTGCGGCCTCGTGCGGCTCGCCGGCGCGGCCCCCGCCGACGCGATCCGGTTCGACCGCGACGTGCGGCCGATCCTCGCGGAAAACTGCTTCGCCTGCCACGGCCCGGGTACGCAGGAGGCCGGCCTGCGGCTCGACTCGGCGGAGGCCGCCACCCGCCCGCTCGAGAGCGGCAAGCGGGCCATCAACCCGGCGGCGGCCGCTGCGAGCGAACTGCTCGTCCGCATCGCCGCCGCCGATCCCGACGTCGTGATGCCGCCGCCGCACTCCAAGAAGACGCTCACCGCCGCAGAGCAGACGCTCCTGCGGCGGTGGATCGAGGCGGGCGCCAGCTACGAGCCGCACTGGTCGTTCCGGTCGGTCGTGCGGCCAGCCGTGCCGGCGGGGCCGGCCGACGTCGGCCCGATCGACCGCTTCCTCGAGTCCCGGCTCGCCGCCGAGGGGCTGCCGGTGCATGACGAAGCCGATCGGCAGACGCTCATCCGCCGGGTGACGTTCGCGCTCACGGGCTTGCCGCCGAAGCCCGCGGAGGTCGACGCCTTCCTCGCCGACACCGCGCCGGGCTCCTACGAGCGGCTCGTCGATCGGCTCCTTGCCAGCCCGCATCACGGCGAGGAGATGGCCAGGCACTGGCTCGACGTGGCCCGCTATGCCGACACGCACGGCCTCCACCTCGACAACGAGCGGGAGATGTGGGCCTACCGCGACTGGGTCGTGAAGGCCTTCAACGACAACCTTCCCTTCGACCGCTTCACGATCGAGCAGATCGCCGGCGACCTGCTGCCCAATGCCACCCGCGACCAGCAGGTGGCCACCGGCTTCTCCCGCTGCAACGTGACCACGAGCGAGGGAGGCTCGATCAACGACGAGCTGCTTTTTCGCTACGCCGTCGACCGCACGGCGACGATGACCAACGCCTGGATGGGGCTGACGGGCCAGTGCGCGGTCTGCCACGACCACAAGTTCGATCCGCTCTCGGCGAAGGAGTTCTACTCGCTCTACGCCTTCTTCAACTCCGCGGCCGATCCCGGGTTCGACGGCAACATCTTGAGGACCGCACCGGCGATCCGGCTCGCCACGGGCGAGCAGGAGAAGCAGCTGGCCGAACTCGAGGCCCGCCGGCAGGCGGCCGAGAAGGAGCTCGACGCGGCCATCGCCGCCGCCGAGTACGTCGATCCTGCGTCGCTCACGCCGCCGCCCACCCGCCGCGACGTCGTCTGGATCGACGATTCTTTCCCCGCCGGCGCCGACGTGAAGCACGGCCTGGGCGCGGCGACCGCGTGGCTCGAGTCGCGGGCGCCGGGCGACGTCCTCTCCGGCACGCGGTGCCTGGAGCGGACGGCCGTCGGCATTGGCCAGGATTTCTACGCCGGCGGCGCGGAGCCGCTGGCCGTACCGGCCGGCGCGGAGATCTTCGCGCACGTCTGGGTGGATCCGGCGCATCCGCCGCGGGCGGTGATGGTCGAGTTCCGCACGGCCGACTGGAAGCATCGGGCCGTGTGGGGCGATTGGACGGCCGTGCACGTCGTCGACGGCCGGACCGACAGCCCGCAGCTGTACCACGCCGGACCGCTCCCGGAGACCGGCGCTTGGGTCCGCGTGGCGGCGCCCGTCGAGAAGGTCGGCCTCGCCGGCCAGAAGCTGACGGGGATCGGGTTCGTGCAGGCCTCCGGCCACGTCCGCTGGGACCGCGTGGGCGCGTCGGTGCCGGACGACTCGG